>JACCDH010190536.1_pt1 | contig 11557 bp, 12 predicted proteins | sample 7442481 | NCBI WGS metagenome assembly JACCDH01 (sample SAMN15323433, study PRJNA562643) | freshwater metagenome | isolation source: river surface water | place: USA:Blue River Watershed | collected 2017-08-15 | reverse complement strand
TCATGTACCGCCTCAACGACAAAACGAAGATCGGTCTGGGCCTGATGCACATCAGCAATGGCGGCTATAAAGACCCCAACCATGGCCTTGAGGCCGTGCGTTTGACTTGGGGTTACGACTACTGAAGTCGGCTCTTGGATAGGTTAGGGCACTCTGTTTTGCACAGCCAGATTGAGCAGCTTTCACCTAGCTTTAAAGCCAAAGGCTAGAAAAAATCAAGAAGATTTGTCTAGAAACCAAAAACGCCACCTCATGGGTGGCGTTTTGTATTTGACTTGGCGGAAGCGGTGTCCTACTCCGTCTAACTTCAGGCAGTATCAAGCCGCATCAACTAAACAAGACTACATGCCTACAAACCGCATGGATAGGTTGAATTGGCAGTTTACCTTGATTTATCACGTCGCATCCAATATCATTCAAGCGTAAAATTTATGGCGGGTTGTTTGGGGGGTGAAAAATGCCACGTGTTGCTAAGTCGCTTAGTCCGATACAGATCAAGGGAATAACTTCGCCTGGCTACCACGCCGTTGGTGGTGTCGCTGGTTTGTACCTTCAGGTTTCAAACGCGGGCACAAAATCATGGGTGCTGAGGGTCAAGGTAGGCGATAAGCGACGAGAGATTGGTTTGGGTGCATACGACCCTAGCGGCAATGGATTAGCACTGGCGCGAGAAAAAGCACAAAAAGTACGCGACGAAATACTGGCAGGTATTGATCCTGTTCTACAACGATCTCTTAATCGTCAGTCGATTGTGCAAGCGCAAATAGAGGACAAGGCTATGCGGTGGACATTCCGTGCTTGCGCTGAGGCATACATAAAAGCCAAGTCTCCAGGCTGGAAGAATTTGAAACATGCATCCCAGTGGACAAACACTCTTGAGACTTACGCTTACCCGACCATTGGCGACTTGTTGGTGCGCAAAATCAATATTGGGCACATTACTGCAATCATCGAACCCCATTGGACGAGTAAGAACGAAACTATCAATCGGGTCCGCAACCGAATCGAGTTGGTTTTGGATTGGGCAACTGTGCGCAAGTACCGCACTGGAGACAACCCTGCACGATGGAAAGGCAATCTGGACAAGGCGGGTTTGGCCGAACGTAGCGTAGTTGGCAAAGTCAGACATCATCCAGCAGTTCAGTATCGTGAAGCTTATGAGTTCTTAAATGCTTTGAAAAATACTGTTGGAATTGGTGCTCGCTGCACAGAGTTCGTATTACTAACTGGAGCAAGATCCGTAGAGGCTTTACAAGCAACTTGGCAAGAACTGGATCTCACTGGGAAAATTTGGAACATTCCTGGTGAAAGAATGAAGAGTACGAGACCTCATCGCGTACCTCTATCGGATGACGTAATTTGCTTATTAAATTCGCTTCCGAAAATTGAAGGAAATAACTTTGTGTTTCCTGGACGTAAGAGTGATGGCCCTTTATCTGGTATGACCATGAACAAAATCATGAAGGGTCTAGGATTCAAAGACAGAGATGGACGTATTGCGGTTCCACATGGACTACGGTCAACTTTTTCGAGTTGGGTTGCTTCCAGCACTTCATATCCATTTGAAGTTCGGGAAATGGCGTTGGCGCATGCCATCGGCGACGAAACAGTGGCCTCATATCAGCGCGATGATCTTTTCGAAAAGCGACGAAACCTCATGGAGGACTGGGCCAAATTCACCCGAACTGCGCCGGTAGTTGGCACTAACGTATTGCCCATGCACAAGGCGGCATGATGAATTTCCTAAGCAATGAGGAATTTGAGAGAGAGACCATTCGGTTAGCCCGAGCAGGGAGTTATGAGGCAGGATGCGAGGCCCTTAGGCTCTGCCGTGACCAGTTAACAGCGAGGTCTCTATCTCCATTGCTGGCTGACTATTTGGCCGATCGGCTACACGATGTGCTCGAAGGCATCACGCCTAATCGAATCATCACATCAGATGACTATCGCCAAGCGGTTCTTAATGGGTTACTGATCAATAAACCAAATCACAAGCCTTTCGATACATTTCCAGAGTGGGAACTACCGCTAGGCGCTCTCGCTGCCATACTTTTCCAGCGTGGCTATCGCCCAACTGATATTAATGCCGCTTTATCTGATGCTAGGCATCAACATCAATCGAAATACCTTGACGAAAGAGAAGCAAGGCGAATCCGGAAAACCTACAGCCCCATGCAAAACCTCAATGAAAGCGATCTAATGCGAATCGCTGAAAAGTACGGGGAAATACTAAAGGACTATCCACCCTTCAAATAACGTTGCAGCTCCGTAAAACTCCTCCCCAACAACGCATCCCGCGTTGTCCTATTGAAGGGGAAATCATGGCACACCGAGTTGGTCGAATATCCGAGGTGGCAACTACCAAGGAAAAGAAGGGTTTAGTTCCAGTCAGTCCTGCAACGGTCTGGCGCTGGGTGGCAGAGGGCAAGTTTCCGAAGCCGTTTAAGTTGGGGCCCAACACCACTGTTTTCGACCTAGACCAGGTCGAGGCATTTTTGGCAGAGCAGGCGGGAGGTCGAGGCGCATGACCACCGCACACATCACCAATGGAAATGAGTGCGGGATTAGCCCCACACCATTTCAAAATCACACTACCAGTGAGTTGCATTTCCCCAAATTAGGCGCAGCAGGCCAAAACAATGCGACTAGTACTTTGCTGATTACCGGCACGAAAGAAACTTGGCTTGAGTCACGCTTGCTGGCCCTGTCAGAGTGCACAAAATTGAAGGTGAATCATGGCTAATGGTCGCAATATGGGCACTAAGTGTGATTTAGGACGTGATCCCGGTGGTTTCGTAGCTTTGCCGTGGACGGTGCTTGATTGCCCCGCTTACGCTGCCTTGTCGCATCCGGCACGGGCATTACTGATAGAAGTCGCACGACAATTTGTACGTGACAACAATGGGCGGATGCTGCTGTCAATTGCATTTCTTAGAAAGCGCGGCTGGAAGAGCTCGGACGTGATAACCAGAGCAAAGCGAGAGTTACTGGCCGCTGGCTTTATCTTCGAGACAGTCATGGGGCACAGACCAAACAAGGCCAGTTGGTATGCTGTAACTTGGCGGACGCTGGACAAGCTCCAAGGCTATGACCATGGCGCGACGGCTGGCTTTGTTCGTAGTGCGTACATGTCGTCTGCATTGAAGCCGAAACTCACGAGAGAGCAGCTTTATGAAAAGTGGCGTGTTACTGGGGCTGGTGGCACTGGCAAGGCAACGAACACCGACAAAAAGCCAGCAAATAAAAACGCATCACTTAAACCTGCCAACGGTGTAAAAAACGCAGCAATTGCACCGCCTGTCGGAGCAAAGATAATTGACGTTGCACCGCATAACGGCGCTGTAGACACTGTAATTACTCTGCTCTCTACGCCGCATTACGGAAACCATCTAGAAATGCCATCTACTGCGGTCAGTGCAGTCTCGGCAGAACATAGAAAGTGCAACGGCGATGACGAGAAAAACTAACAAGTTAATTTTGTCCGAGTTCGTGAGTCAGAGGTTGAGGTCAGACTGTATGACCCGACCAAATGCAAATAATTCCAGTTACCACCGAAGCCAGTACTGCGACAGAAAAAAATTGCTGATGGATGGGTGAAATTGGCAATGAAAAAAGGCAGTTAGCTTAATGATTTCGTATTTTTTGAACGGGAAAAAATGACAAAAGGTGGTGCACGATTTGGGGCTGGGCGGCCTGCTTACAAAGTAAAAGCAGAGCAAGTGGCGCGGGTAGACATTCGCATCTGGCACAAGCTCGGTTTACTTTGGAGCGGTGGACGAAACACATGGACATGGTCGCGTGGGGACGAGCGGGCAGGCAGCATCACATTCTGCGTCAGTGAGCACGCCATAAACTTGATTTACAGCATCAACGGTAAGGATGCGTCTCAGAGAATCGGCAGGGTTTCGACGCCATGCCATTACGGTGGTTCTAGGCCATGGTTTTGCTGCCCAGCGTGTCAAAGCAAGTCGGCACTGCTATATCTTCGGGCGGGGCGGTTTGCCTGCCGACGATGCCAGCGGGTCAGCTACAGCACGCAATCAGGAACAAGCCACGACCGTCTATGCCGTCTTTATTACCGGCTTGCTGAAAAAATCGAAAGTGGTAAGCCCAAATGGCAGCGGTGGTCAACGTTCATCAAGTTAGAAGATCGGTTTGAGAAAGTAAGTGAGCAGTTTGAAGCATCGCTGTATGGGCGGCTTATAGCGAATTACGAAGACTATCCTTAACTTTTTCGTCCTGAGCTCTACAAGCTGTTTTGCTATGTATTTGTAGCAGGCTCGTGTATCGTTTTCAGAATTACACCAAGTGGATTTTTTGATTGTCCTGATTCACTTTCATAGGCGCTAGAACAGCACTCGCCAGCTTGAGAATTTCGTTGGCTTTGTGCAGTTCTTTGATTTCATGCCCCGGGTTTTTGATGTGGGCTCGCGAACCTCTTCTTTTGATCAATGGCTTCAGATCTCCGTTGCCAATGACCACTTTGCAATGCACTGGTAGAGCAACGTGCGGTCCAATGGCTTGACCAAATAATCTTGCATGCCAATATCCAGACATTTGCGGCGTTCATCGGGCATGGCATTGGCCGTGATCGCAATGATGGGCAAGGCGTTGTAAATTGGGTTGGCGCGGATGTGCTTCGTGGTGTCCATGCCATCCATGACGGGCATTTGAATGTCCATCAATATCAAATCAAAGGGCTCTTCGGTTTGCCCAAGTAAAGCCATAGCCTCTTCGCCTTGTGTCGCCACCACGGCGTCAATGTTCACTTTTTTAAGCAAAGCCAACAACAACTGCCGGTTGAGAACATTGTCTTCAACCACCAGCACACGGACCCCCGTGAAGTCAAAGCCGCTGTGTGCATTGGTGTTGATAGATGGAATTTTGTGAACAGTGTTCGGTGCCTCAGCCATTTCAAATGGCAAGTCGACACAAAAAGTGCTGCCCAAGCCCAATTGACTGGTGACCGAGATGCGCCCCCCCATACGGTCGCACAATTGCTTGCAAATCGCCAAGCCCAAACCTGTGCCACCAAAAATTCGAGTGGTCGACGTGTCCGCTTGATGAAAGGGTTCAAACAGCTTGTCCAACTGCTCATCCGTCATCCCCACGCCTTGATCTTGAACCTCAAGATGCAGGATGTTTTTTGGAAACTCAGAGACCTTTAACGTCACACGCCCACTGGACGTGAACTTCATCGCATTGTTCAACAAGTTGTTCAATATTTGCGAAATACGCAAAGGATCCGCTTTAATCCAAACTGGCGTTGTTGGGGTCATGTCCAGAACCAAAGCAAGTGATCGATCTTCCGCCATCAATTGCTGCATGGCCACCACATCCTGTAGCAACTCCGACAAGTTAAATCGGACCGACTCAATTTCCATCTTGCCCGCTTCGATTTTTGAAAAATCAAGAATGTCATTCAAAATTCGAAGCAAAGAAACGGCCGCTGCATGCGCACTGCGCACATAACGCTCTGCCTGAGGGGGCAGCGCCTCTTCCAATGCCAACTGGTTCATTCCAATGACACCGTTCATTGGCGTCCTGATCTCGTGACTCATGTTGGCCAAAAACTGGCTTTTTGCAAGTGTTGCCGCCTCAGCTCTGTCACGCGATTTGGCAATCTCCAGTTGCTGTTCATGCTCTGTCTTTTCACTCAAATGAACTTGCCGCATCAACACCACAGTCACCGCCAGAACCGCACACAGCGCAGCAACAGTCCAAGCCAGCAAGCGCCCAAACTGGCTGGCCCATTGCAGCAAGACCGCATCACAATCCACATGGAAAGTGACAATGAATGGATAGCGCGATGACGCACGGAAAGCCGTTAACCATTTGTCGGAATGTGTGCCAATTTCTTGGCGCTGAATCTCTGGAAGAAGCTTCAATAAAGAAAATGATGACGAAACAGGGTCCTCTTGCGAACTCATCAACAATTGGCCGTCAAAACGTACCAATTCAAACCAATCGCTGTTGATTTGCCGATAGCGCTCCATGCGGTTGAGCAAATAATCTGGATTGATGGCGGCCAAAATCCACACCGCATCGGCCCCTTCGCCCAAGCGAAAAACCAAGGGCAAAAATGAACGGCTGGCTTGTACTCCCTGAGCGTCTGGCAAGATCTTAAGGCCATCGGCGTAATCCCGCCCCGCCATCATCGTGCCCACCCTCAAGCCCGAAAATTGACCCATGCCAGTGTCGTTTGGCGCAAACTCGCCCACGACTGGTTGAACACCCACATTCGACGAATTTGTACTTGCAATGATGCGTCCCTGTACATTCATAATGGACAGTGATCGCAAAGCAGGTTGGCTGTAATGCAAGCGGGTCAGCAAACGATTGAGTGCCTCAGGTTTGGCCTTACCTAACGCTGTTTCTGACAACTCAGGCAGCGTCAAAACCATGTTTTCAATCAGCTGGAAGGTTTGTGTGATTTGGTCTTCCAGTACCAGGGCGTTGGCTTGTGCGCGCTGCAGCTGATTAGACAGCTCCACGCTGCGCTCCAGGTGGGCCGAATATCCAACCCCCCCTAAAACCGATAGAAAAAACAACCCCAAGTAGAGGTAGACGTAACGCGAATAACTGCGACTGAATTGCATTGTTTAAGGTTTGACGACGATGGGGTTGAGCTTGTAGCGCAAAGCGGATTTCATCAATCGGCCATCTTTCTTTATATCGCGCACAAACTGCTCCAAACGAAGCGCCCATTTCTCGTCTCCAGGAGCCATGGCATAGGCATAGGCTGTGGCATGAAAGAGGCTGGTTGGAGACACCAAACGCGCCCAATCCGTGGTTTCCAGCATCCTTCGGCTATACGGATAGTCGGTCATGAACACATCCGCACGGCCCGAGGTCACCTCTTGTTCACGCGCCATGGGCGAATCCACCACCTTGAGTGCGGCGGCCTTCAATCGTTCGCGCATCACGGGCTCATGCAAAGTGCCTTTCATGACCGCCACCACCACGCCGGGCTGGTCAATGTCTGCCCACGTTTTGATGTGCCGATTTGTGCGAGTGGTTATGCCATAAATGTCACTCACCAAGGTGGGTTGGGTGAATCGCAATTTCTCGGCTCGTTGCGGCGTGACACCGACCGCGAACATGGCGACATCGCACTTTTTGCCTGTCACATCCGCAACGAGGTTCGCAAAGGACGAGTCCACAAACTCAACGCTGACGCCCAACTCTTTGCCCAATTCGAGGGCCATTTCTGCATCCACGCCCTCTAGCAACTGTGTTTTGGGATTGCGAAACGTAATGCCGTAATAATCTGGCCAGATGCAGACCCGGACTTTCTTACTGCTAAGAATGGTCTCCAGATGCCCTGTGGTGGACTGTGCTCGTACCTCAAATGCCAATGAAATAACGAGCAATAAACCAACGAAAAAAATTAGGAATGTTGATGTTCTGGTTTGGTTAATCATTTCTTAGCCCGCCAATTCCGCCTGATGAGCACCAGCATCATTGAGTTTCAAAGTCTCCGATATGCCCCTCCAATCACGCTGGCGCGCAAAAGAGATTTGCCGTCATGCGTCCCATTGAACGTGGTGGGCGAATGCATATCGGTGATGGTGACTTAAAGTCATACACAGCTCGCACAGGGGTTGGCAGCATCTCCCGTCTCAATCGTACGATGTAATGTATCCGGCCATGAGTCCCTTATCAACAACTCCGATGACAATGCTGTTGTACCGCCAGCGTTCAGCGAGGTCAGATAAGTTGAAGCACTCACCGCTACCGTGCGTCTGTTGCCGTCATTGCAAAACCTTGCAAATCGGCTCGACCCCATACATGTCGCGGAGCTGGTTGATAGACGCCTTCAACTCTTGAGTCGGCGGTCGAGCTTCGCCTGGTCGAAAAAAGCAATCGCCGTCTTGAAAATGTCATTGGCCCGGCGCAATCGCTTGTCCTCACGCTGCATTGCCTCGATTTGCTCGCGCTGCTATGAGTTAAGCCTTCGAGCTAACCTTGTCGATCTCAACATGCTTGGCCCATTAATTTCTGCCAACAAAACACAAACTGGCATCAGCAATCACCTCTGCGCCACGCGAGAAGCGACCATACGCCATGAAATCCTTCATGATTTGAATGGTGTCCGGGTCTTTGACTTTGATGCCACCAACCTCGTCGAAAGCCACGCTATCCCACAAACCAACCAGTCTAACTTTACGGCGTGCGTTGTTGTATAACAACGCCGACTTGGTCGCCTGTCCATCTGAAATCAACGTGGCGTAGGGCGAAAATTCACGGAAGAAATACGACTTCCCGGTGCCGCGTGGCCCAAGTTCAATGTAGTTGTAATTGGGTTCAACGAGGGCGGCCAGGCGCGCAATAAAGTGCATTTGCACGTGCCTGGACAACTTTGTTGGCACCAGGCCAATGGTGCGCAGAATGGCCGCAATCCACTCGTCACGGGTGAATTAAGTACGACCTTCACAGTAGCGATCAAAATCAAAGCGGCTAATCTGGATGGGACGCAGATCTTCAATGTAAAACGCGTAGTCGTCTTCTTCGATTGCGTTATGTGCCAGCGTCACCTGTGCCCAAATGCCACCTTCCAACAGGCGGTCATTGTCTCGGTAAAACTTTTAGCCGGTAGCGATAAGCTGTGAATTGAAGTTCTCCAGTGATGCCCAGTGACGCTTCTCCTTCTCGACATACCGAACATGAACCTTGTCTATAAAACGTTGCTCTCCCTTGGTAGCAACCTATGTCTGTGCAGCATTAGCTTCGTGTGGTTTCACGTAATTGTCTTGCAGACTAGCTAGGACGCCCTCCATGCCTGAATCCAACTCTGCCTAGCACAAAAGCGTGCCAAAAGAAATTCCAAAACGAAAATCGGGACGTTGGTTCCCTTCTTAATCCGATGGAGCAAATCCTTGCGCAGCACCTTGCCATCATAGGTAGCTGTCAGCTTTTGGTCGAGTTCACTCATAGTATTTTCACCGCATATTCAGTTGTCAGGTCAAGTTGGCAGTAAACCGTATAAGTCGTTGGATGCAAAGCCTTTATCTTGAATTTCCCTTCGAAATCCATTTGCATCTTGATCTTGACTTGAACCGTATCGCCCGGCTTCAAGGACAAAGTTACCGTTGCCGGATTAACAGCGCCACCAGCTTTCTCTTCGCCCACAACTTCAACCTTGCTGTTGTGTGCCTCCAGCAAAATTTCGAACTCGTTTTCATTTGAGAACAGGTTTGCCGTTTCAACCGCAAGGTCAATCACTGGCATACGTCTGGTGATGGCCTTGGCACCGTTCTTGTAGCTCATCGCCATAGATGCTTTATGCAGTGTCGGTTGATTAGAAGTCTTCAACCGCACTTAATAATTTTTGCCAACATTTCGAAGAACGAAACTTTTTAAATTTTGATGTACACTGGAAATAATTATTAGTAACAATTATTTAATAAATAATTTTGAATAACTTCACATTTTGAGAAGTGTTCACCTCTCGCTGAGGCAGGGGTTGTGCAGAGCTTTCTTAGTCTTTTAACTCCACGTCACTTGCCGAAACCACTTACCCGAAAGTCCCCTCTTATGAAATCACACGCCAGCATGAACCGCATTTATCGTCTTGTGTTTAATGCCGCTCTAGGCATTTGGGTGGCGGTAGCTGAAAATGCCAAAGGGCGCCGCAGAGGCGGCAGGGCAGCTTGTGCATTGATCGCTATTTTGGCTGTGTTGAGTCCCGCAGCCCACGCTGCCAACGCGGCCGATGCAGTGGTGACGGGCGGTACTGGCACTGTGGCCACCACAGGGTTGACCACCACCATCAACCAGTCCAGCCAACGCCTAGTCATTGACTGGTTGAAGCTGTCAACCGCCGCCAATGAGGTGCTCAAGTTCAATCAGCCGAACGCCCAGGCGATAGTGCTGAACCGTATCATTGACACCAGCCCCAGCAGCTTGTTGGGCATATTGACGGCTAACGGGCAAGTGTTTATCTTGAACCCCAACGGTGTGTTGTTTGGCGCAAGCAGCCAAGTCAATGTGGGCGGCTTGGTGGCCTCTACCCTGGCCATGAGCAATGCGGATTTTCTGGCCGGACGCCATGTGTTGAACAACACGGTCGGCACGGGCAGCGTGGTGAATCAGGGGGCGATGACCGCCGCCCCAGGCGGTTACTTGGCCCTACTGGCACCTGAAGTTCGCAACGAAGGCGTGATGACCGCCACCCTGGGCACAGCACTGCTGGCAGCGGGCAACAAAATCACCCTCCATTTAGACAGCGGCAGCTTGCTGGGCTACATCATCGACGAAAAAGCCTTAGGCGCACTGGCAAGCAACAAACACCTCATTCAGGCCGATGGCGGCCAGGTGATTTTGTCGGCACGGGCGGTGGATGCGCTTAGTTCAGGCGTGGTGAACAACACCGGCATTGTTCAAGCCACTTCGCTGACCAGTGTGGGCGGCAAAATATTGCTCGAAGGTGACATGGTCATCCAAAACGGCACGCTCAATGCCAGCGGCACATCAGGCGGCACCATCAACATCGATGCCAGAGCCATTCTTGACGCTGGCACGTTGAAAGCCAATGGAACGGCCGGTAGCGGCGGCAGTATTTATTACAAGGCCACGCAGGTCATTGTACAAAGCGCATCAGCCAACCTAGCGGCCAACGGTACAACCAACACCGGCAATGGCGGAACTATCAGCCTGAACAGCGACAACAACCTGTTCACATCAGGCACGCTCAGTGCCATCGGTCAAAATGGCGGGGCCGTTAACTTGTTGGGCAACCGGGTGGTGCTGGCCGCTGCCAGCGTGGACGCATCGGGCTCGGCCCGTGGAGGTTTGATTCGCGTGGGCGGCGATTTCCAAGGTGCCAACCCCAACATCACCAACGCGCAAACTACGTTGGTGAATGGTGCCACCACGCTCAAAGCCAACGGCGCAGGTGGCAAAGTCGTGGTCTGGTCAGACTACCAGACCGATTTCTACGGCAACATCATGGCCACCGGCGATGAAGCCAAAGGTGGCCAAGCTGAAGTCTCCAGCAAGGGCACGCTGACTTACGGCGGCAACGCCAGCCTGGGCGCAGGAGGCGCGTTGCTGCTGGACCCGACCAATATCATCATTGACAGCACCGCAGGCCCCGCCGCCTTTGCGCTGCTCGACCCAAACACCTATGCGGGTAAACGGTTTGGCAGCAGTACGACAGTACTTGGCACTACCACGGGCAACATCTTCACCTCCAGCGGTAATTTGGTGATCGCTGCCAGCAACGACAACCTGGGCGGTGCCAATGCCGGAGCGGTGTATTTGTTCAACAGCAACACCGGCGCGCTGCTGTCCACCCTGACGGGCAACAAAGCCAATGACTTAGTCGGCGGCAACGGCGTCACCGCCCTGACCAACGGCAACTATGTGGTGCGCAGCGCTAACTGGGACGGCAATAAAGGCGCAGTCACCTTTGGCAGCGGCACGGTGGGCGTGAGCGGCGCCGTCACCAGCAGCAACAGCCTGGTGGGCTCATATTCAGGCGACTTAGTAGGCGGCAACGGCGTCACCGCCCTGACCAACGGCAACTATGTGGTGAACAGCGCTAACTGGGACG
>JACCDH011648946.1_pt1 | contig 11559 bp, 11 predicted proteins | sample 7442481 | NCBI WGS metagenome assembly JACCDH01 (sample SAMN15323433, study PRJNA562643) | freshwater metagenome | isolation source: river surface water | place: USA:Blue River Watershed | collected 2017-08-15 | reverse complement strand
GGCGCGGTGCCGGAGACCTTCTCCAGCGCATCGGCCATGTCCCGGTCACAGTTGGAGCCCGGGAAGGTGATCACGGCCGAGCGGAAGCTCACGGCTGCACCCGTTCGATGCGGTAATTCTCGATCACCGTGTTGGTCAGCAGCTTGCTGGCCATTTCCTCAAGCTGGGCGTCGGTAACACTGGCATCGACTTCCAGCTCGATCATCTTGCCGGCGCGCACGTCCTGCACGCCGTGGATGCCCAGGCCTTCGATGGCATGATGGATCGCCCGGCCTTGAGGGTCGAGCACCCCGTTCTTGAGGCTGACGAATACGCGGACCTTCATCGCGGGGCCTTTCGGACTGGAGGCAAGGGAGTCGGGCGGGCCTATGCCGCCAGAACGCTGCGGGGGCAAGCGTTCTGCGGCGATCATCCCCGGTCTGGGAACAACGCGCAGGCTGTAACATGCGCGGTCAACGCTCCGGCAAGCTGCGCCATCACGAAACATGGGATGTTGGTAGGAGCGATTCCGGCAAAACTGTCGCTCAGGCTGCGGGCGATCGTAATCGCCGGGTTGGCGAAGCTGGTGGACGAAGTGAACCAATAACCAGCGGTAATGTATAGGCTCACACTGGCCGGAACGGACCCGGGCCGGTGGTGCATGGTGCCCAGGATCGTCAATATCAGGCCAAACGTTGCGACGTATTCACCCAGCCACTGACCCGGCCCGGTCCGTGCTTTCGCCGAAACTTGCAGGATCGGCAGATCGAACATCGCGTGGGCCAGCCAGACACCCAGGATCCCGGCGCAAACCTGCACGATCATTACAGCCGCCGCATCTTTCCAGGAACAGTCACCGCGCAGCCGCATGACCAGTGTCACCGCCGGATTGAATTGCGCCCCCGAAATCGGGCCGAGCATGGTGATCAGCACATAGAGGATTGCCCCCGTGGCAATGGTGTTGCCGAGCAGCGCGATCCCGACGTTTCCGCCCGCCAGATTCGCGGCCATGATGCCCGAGCCGGCCACCGTCGCGAACAGGATCGCGCTGCCGATCGCTTCGGCCAGCAGGCGGCGGGCCAGCGGGCTCATGCTGCGCCCTCCATGGCTCCGATCCGCGCCAGTTCGGCCTGGGCGGCCCTCGCATCAAGCGCCTCCAGATCGAGCGCGAGGAGGGCTTCGACCCGCATGGTCAGCAAGCGCCAGGTCTCGGCAAAGGCAGCATCGATCGTGGCTTCGTCACCACTTACATCCGCAGGATCGGGCAAGCCCCAATGCGCCCGCAGCGGGCTTCCGGGAAAGACCGGGCACGCCTCGCCCGCCGCATTGCCGCAGACCGTGATGGCCAGATCGATTATTGGGGCATCCGGCCCTGTAAACTCATTCCAGCTCTTGGAGCGGAAGCTGGCGGGGTCAAACCCTTCGCGGGCCAACATCCGCAGCGCGCCCGGGTGCGGCACACCTTTGGGCTTGCTTCCCGCGGAATAGGCTTGAAGCCTGCCGGCGCCATGGTGGCGGAACAGTGCTTCCCCCAGAATCGAGCGGGCGGAATTGCCAGTGCAAAGCACCAGTATCGAGCGCACCGCAACCATCAGCCCAGGGCCTGCCGCACTACTGTGTCACGGAAAGCGCTGCCCCGGCAATCTTCTGTGTGGTCGGTCATCGAGCCATCCATTGTGTCGTAGTCGGAAGGATATGGAGTGATATCAAGTGAAAAGTCACTCGGCGTCAGGCAGGGAATCCAGCACATAGCCCGCCGAACGGACCGTGCGGAGCGGATCTGGCGCGCCCTGAGCGACCAGCGCGCGGCGCAGCCGGCCGACCCAGACATCGACAGTCCGCTCATCATTGACCTCGTCGTCCTTGCCGATCCGCTCGATCAGCGCGGCGCGTGAGAACACCTGGTCGGGATGCTCAAGGAAATGGCCCAGCAGGCGCAGTTCGTTGGGACGCAGGGCCAGCAGTCGACCTTCGTAGCGAACCTGATGAGCATTTAGATCGAGGATAAGTTCACCATGGGCGAGCCGCCGCCGCGATGCTGCCGAGGCAACCGGTTTTGCCTCATAGCTTGCCAGGCGCTCAAGCAGACGTTCCGCGTCGAGCGGCCCGACGAGGTAGTCGTCGGCCCCGGCGCGCAAGGCGCGGCGTTTATCATCAGGCTCTCCACTTTCGAGTACCATGGTGATGTGGCTGTCCCGCGTTGCTCGTGCTTCTCGCAGGGTGCGCACCATCTCCAGACCCGAGCGATCGGGAAGCAGCCAGTCGACGAAACACCAGGTTGGTCCGCTCGCTAGGTCGTCCGGCACGATGCCCCCCAGCGCGGCCACCGCCAGATCGGGGCGACGACGCCTCAACCCCTGAAGCAATGCCGGGGGAGCTGCGGTAATCAGTACTGTTGCATTCGCAGACATAGCATGGCGCTCTTGGCGGACTGTAATTCTCGACAAGCATGACGCAGCTACATGACGGATTCGTGACGGCAGCCTGGCCTCGCGGAAAACCGCCGCGCACACTGCTGGGTGTCATAATACTGTCAGAAAAAAGCCCGTGAATCTGCGGCCCTTCGGGCATATGCTGGCATCCGGAAACAAGGATCGCCGGCTATGAAGTTTCATCTCGCTGCATTGCTTGGGGTGCTCTTGCTGGCCAGCCCGGCCAATGCTGAGCGCCTGAAATTCGACCACCGTCTATCACCGTCCCTGAAGGCGGTGTTCGATGCCAATGATCCGGGCATGATCGCGTTTAATGATACCAATCCGCGCTACGTTACCGATTTGATCGCAATCGAAGGGGCGTCCGCCCAGGATTGGACCCAGGCCCTGCTGATCGTAGCCCGCACGCCCGACAAGAAAGTCCGCACTGTTGGTGAATGGGTGGCCGAGCTGCAAGCGGAGGGGCAGCGTCTCTGCCCAAGCACCTTCCGGACCTTGGCTGCGGACGAAAGCTCAACCACGTTTGAGCGTCAATCCACTGGATGCCGGGCGGGCTACCCGCCCGTGGCAGTCTATCGGATCGTAGCCGGCAAGCGTTCACTGTTCTTGCTAGGGTTCATGGATAAGGGTGAGCTCACCGAGCAAAAGCGGCGGGAGTGGCAGGCGGTCCTGGCTTCGGCCACCATCGACTGACAAAATCCCCGGTCTGACAGTTCCGTCATCTTCCTGTCGCATTAGCGTCAGGCGGAATACGCGGAAGCGACACATCCAGATCCTAGTGGCGGCCATGAGGTCGGCAGGGGGTCGATTCGCAATTCAGCAAACACCCCTGAGTTCGGCGTCACAATGATTGACCGAATACACTCTCAGGGAAGAAACCCAATGAACCGCTTCAACGCACGTTCGACTGCATCGATCCTTGCCCTCGCGACCGCGCTGGGCCTTGCTGGTACGGCCCATGCTGCCGTCACCGTGACTGCCGATGCTGTCTTCGTCGATGCCGCCGCGCCCGAAGGTGGCGCGGATCAGCCACAGCAGGATGCCGCTGCCGCACCGGCCGCCGAAAGCCAGACTGATGGCCTTACAGACATCGTTGTGACCGCGACCAAGCGCGAAACCAATCTGCAGCGCACTCCGATCTCGATCTCGGTGATGGGCGCTGAAACCATTCGTGAGCGCAAGGTGCAGAGCCTGCTCGACCTGACCGACGGCGGCATTCCCTCGCTGCGCGTCGCCACGTTCGAAGCGCGCCAGTCCGCACTGACCATTGGTATCCGTGGGATCGTGCCGCTCGATGCCAACCAGCCCGCCCGCGAACAGGGCGTCGGCGTATACATCGATGGCGTCTACCTCGGCCGTCAGCACGGCCTGAACGCGGCGCTGTTCGATATCGAGCGAGTTGAAGTCCTGAAGGGACCCCAGGGTACCCTGTTTGGCCGCAACACTGAGGGCGGCGCGCTGTCGATGGTTACCAAGGCTCCGACCGGTGAATGGGGTGGGCGCGTGGAAGGTGGCGTGGGCAATATCGGTTCGCGCAATGCCTCGATCCACCTCAACTTGCCCAAGGTCGCCGGTTTCTCGATCAAGCTCGATGGCGTGTACCAGCATCAGGGTGCCGTGACCGAAAACCCGCTGGCCGACCAGGTGGGCTGGGGCTTCTTCAACCGCAAGGGTCTGCGCGCGGCTGTCCGCTGGCAACCGGCTGATGGCATCACCAACGACTTCGCCTATGATGTCGCCAAGGACGAAAACTCGCCCTTCTACAGCCAGCTGCTGAACTACAACCCGAATAACTGTCTCTCGGGCGGTACCAACCTGGCCCCGACCGTCATTCCGGCGGACAGTGCTTGCGTGACCCCGGGAACGGCCTTCATCGGTTCGCAGGGCACGATCCGCTCGCTGCTGCCGGGTGTGGTCGTCAACGGTGCAACGCTGATGCGCACTGCCGATATCGGCGTGCCGCAGAAGCCCAGCGTCGACAACACGCATGGCTTCACCAACACCTTCAAGTGGAAGTTGGCCCCGGAACTGGAGCTGCGTTCGATCTCGGCCTGGCGCGGCGTTGATGTAGAGCAGTGGGATAACTCGGGTGGCTATCACCGCGTGCCGGTGGTTAATCTGACGGCGGCCTGCGCCGGTGCCAACTGCGCATTCAGCCGCTATAGCCTCGCCGATCTGCACCAGCGTCAGTTCAGCCAGGAAATCCAGGCCGTCGGCACGATCGGTTCGGTCGATTACGTCGCGGGCTTCTATTACTTCAATGAACGCGTCAGCGATGATGCCGCCACGCCAAACTCGATGGGCGTAACGGCCGTCGTCACGGGCGGCGCGGTCACCGGCGCAACCTTTGCACCGATCCCGTTCTGCACCGGCGCGGCCAACCCGCTGGTCGGCGGGGCCGTGCAGGGCTGCGCGATCGATCGCGCTTCAAGCGTTCAGTCGAAGAGCTATGCGGTCTACGGCCAGGCCACCTGGAACGCCAGCGAAGCGCTCCATGTGACCGTCGGTGGTCGCTACACCAAGGACAAGAAGAAGGGCGAACTGATCTATTCGCGCAACGTCCTCTACTCGGCCAACCCGACCATCGCCGCCACCAACGGTTACACCCCGCTCGACAAGGAGTGGAGCCGCTTCAATCCGATGGCGACCGTCGCCTACGACTTCAGCAATGCAGTCCACGGCTACATCAAATACGCCACCGGTTACCGTGCCGGCGGGGCCAGCTCGCGCACGTCCGATTATCGCGCCTTCAACCCCGAAGACGTGAAGAGCTATGAAGTTGGCCTGAAGGCGGACTTCTTCGATCGTCGCGCCCGCATCAACATCGCCGCCTACATGATGGACCGCAAGGACAGCCAGGTCGACCTGTCGACCATCCAGCCGACTGCAACCGGCAACTTCAACAACCTCGTCACTTTCAATGCGCCGGGCACCACCAAGATCCGCGGGATCGAGGCTGATCTGACCGTGAAGCCGACCGACCGACTGAAGTTCGACCTGTCCTATGCCTATACTTACACCAACATCCCCGAAGTGCCGGTGACCTACCGCGAATTCACTTCGGCCGGGGTGCCGACCGGCAACTCGACCACCGTGCCGCAGAAGTTCTTCGTGGTCTTCACCCCGCGCAATGCCGCCAGCGCCTCGGTTGACTATGAACTGCCGATCGGTGGTGACACGCGGATCAAGTTCCACCTTGACGCCAACTACTCGCAAGCGACCCAGAGCTTTGACCAGTTTGCCACCAAGAACGACGAATCCTTCGTCGTGAACGGCCGGCTTTCGTTGCTCGACATCGGTCTGGGTGCTGGCGACCAGAAGCTGACCTTTGGGGTCTGGGCGCGCAACCTGCTCAACACCCAGTATGTCTATCGTCGTGATCCGTCGAACAGCCTGCCGTCGGTTCAGTCGACCGCGGTGGCCGGCGTGGCCAACATCACCCAGATCGCCAACAACGGCGGCATCCTGGGTGACTACGGCAACTTCAACATGCCGCGCACCTTTGGGGTGGACGCGTCGATCAAGTTCTAAATCTCAGGAATCCTCCCTGACTGGCGGGGCGGGGGGCCTTGGTCCTCCGCCCCGTTTTTTAAGTGAGACCGCGAAGGATCACATAACCGCCGATGGCGATGACCAGGGTGGCGAAGCTCAGTTCCATTGCGCGTTTGTGCGCCGTCAGGCGCTTGCCAAGCGGAATGCCCGCAACCGCACCGATCACCCCGCCGATCACCATCAGGCCGACCAGCGGCCAGTCGACAAAGCCGGATAGGGCATAAGAGGTGGCCGTGGTCAGGCCAAGCGCAGTGACCACCACGAGCGAGGTGCCCACTGCCACCCGCAGTGGCATCCGCGTTGCCATGACAAGGCCGGGGACAATCAGGAACCCCCCGCCGATCCCGAAGAAACCGGCGAGCAGGCCAACAGAAAATCCGGTGGGGATCAGGCGTGGCAGCAATACTGAGGCCGTACTCCGCTCCAGCCGTACATCCGGATTGTCCGCCGTCTGGCGCGGGCGCAGCATCGATAGGCCAACCAGCACCATCAGCGCGCCGAACAGAGCGAGCAGGCGCTGGCCGTCCATCGCCTTGCCGGCCTCGGCACCCAGCACCGCACCAATCGCTCCGGCAAGTGCAAAGGTGAGTGCGCAGGGCCACTTTACATTGCCGCTGCGAGCATGACCGGCAAGGCTGCTCGCCGCATTGAGCGCCACCGCGACAGCTGCCGTGCCGATCGCCGCGTGGGGCGAAGGGACGCCGACCAGATAAACCAGCAGTGGCACGGCCAGGATCGAGCCTCCGCCCCCCACCAGTGCCAGCACCAGCCCGATCGCCGATCCAGCGGCAATCGCGGCAAGGATCATCGCAAGGTCCATTTGCTCAAGCTGCCGCGCGGCGGTTCCAGGGCATCAGCGCGAGCAACTTTGCCATGCCGCACCAACCGCTGATCCCGGCGAAGGTTAGCCCGGCGCCGACAAATGCGCTCAGTCCGATCCAGGCCTGTGATACAGTCAGCGAGAGGATCACGCCCGCCAGGACCAATAGGCCGGCCGTGATCTGAACCTGGCGCATGATTTCCAGCGGCGCCTTGGCATCGGTGATCACCGGCAAGCCGGCTTTGCGCCATGCATCGATCCCACCTTCGAGCAGATAGGCTTGGCATGGGCTTGCCGCAGCCAGCTGAGCGGCATTGGCATCTGTGCGCATGCCCGAGCGGCAATGATAGATGACCGCCGGGGCATCGCCCAGCGTCAACGCGTTGCCAAGCGGTATGTTGCGCGATCCCGGGATGCGGCTGCGGGCATGTTCATCGGCCGCGCGGATATCGATCAGGGCTGCGCCCTCGGCAATCCGCGCCTGGGCTTCGGCAGGGGTGATCTTGGTCAGGGTCATGGCTCTAGTCCATCTGGCAATAAAGTTGGTGGAGCGTGACGAGCAGCTGTTCGCAGCGCGGGTCGGCGATGCGGTACCAGGCAACCTGAGCCTCGCGTCGGAAGGCAAGCAGGCCTTCCTCGCGCAGCACGGCAAGGTGCTGTGACAGCGCCGACTGCGACAGGCCAACCGCCTGAGCCAGATCGCCCACGCGCATCTCGCCATGTTCGGCCAACTGGCACAGCACCATCAGCCGGCGCTGATTGCCCATGGCCTTGAGCATGGCGGAAACTTCGGCGGCATTGGCGGCAAACCGTTCAAGGTCGGTGGTCAGGCTGTTCATTGCGACTCCATTTATTAGATATTGCTAAATAAGCAGATGCTAATATATGTCAAGCAACAAGGAGTCGTTGCATGACCAAACCCGTGCAGATCCAAGCTTTCTTCGATGAAGCGACTTTCACCGTGACCTATCTGGTCGGCGATCCGGCGACGCAGCAGGCGGCCGTGATCGATCCGGTGCTCGATTTCGATCCGGCCTCAGGCAAGGTCTCGACGGGTTCAGCCGAAGCTGTCCTCACTGCCGCCAAGGCGGGCGGGTGGACGATTACGCGCGTGCTCGAAACCCATGCCCATGCCGATCACCTCTCGGCCGCGCCGTTGATCAAGGCCCGCAGCGGGGCGCGGGTGGGCATTGGCGCGCGCATTGACGCCGTGCAGCAGGTCTTCGCCAGTGTGTTCAACGCGCCCGACGTGTCGGGCACCGGGGCCGAGTTTGACGACCTGTTCACCGATGGCGAAACTTTCCCGGTCGGCGAGCTGGTGTTCGAAGTGCTGCACACGCCCGGCCACACTGCTGCCTGTGTGTCCTACAAGGTCGGCGATGCGATCTTCGTCGGCGATACGCTGTTCATGCCGGATTACGGCACCGCGCGGACCGATTTCCCGGGGGGCAACGCGGCCCAGCTCTTTCACTCGATCCGTCGGATGCTGGCCTATCCGCCTGAGACGCGGCTGTTCATGTGCCATGATTACAAAGCGCCCGGGCGTGATACGTATGCCTGGGAAACCACCGTTGCCGAGCAGCGCGCCAGGAATATCCATATCCATGATGGCGTAACCGAGGGGGACTTTGTCGCGATGCGACAAGCCCGCGACATGGGCCTGGCTGCGCCGCGCCTCTTGCTCCCGTCAGTCCAGGTCAACATTCGCGCAGGGCATTTCCCGCCGGCCGAAGGCAACGCGGCCCGCTATCTGAAATTGCCGCTTCAGCTGCCGGAGGGAGCAGACTGGGCTTAGGGATCGATCCCTTCCGGCAGGACCAGTATTTCCAGTCCCTGGTCCGGTTCAAGATATCGCCGGGCCAGCGCGAGGAGGTCTTGCGCAGTAAGCCCGGCAATGATGGCGCGCGACTGGGCAAAACGATCCAGCTCATCGGGCTTTGACTGGGCGCGATTGACCAGCCCCAGCCAGCCGGCATTGGTCTTCAGCGCGGCATCAAGGTTTTCGAGCATCGGCGCCCGCGCGCGCTGGACCACGTCGGTGGTGACCGGGGTCTTGCGCAGTTCCATCAGCAGGTTGCGGATCGCCGCACGCGTGGCGGCGATTTCTTTCACGTCAACCGAGGCGCGGATATAGAACGTGCCGTAACCTGGCCAGGTACGGGGCATGCTTGTGCCCACGCCGGGGGAATAGGCCTTGCCCAAGGCCTCACGCAAGGTGTCGGTCAGTTCAACCTGAACCACCCGCTGGAGCAGTTCGAGCGCAATGGCCTGCTTGAGATCGTCACCGTCGCGGGTCGGCCAGTTGTAGGTGAGCAAGGCTTGATCCTTGGCTCCCCTGTGCCGCAGAACGCGCGGAGTGCGATCCTTGGTAAAACTTCGCGCACGTTGTTGGGCATAGGGCAGGAAGGCTGGCTCCCGCGCCGGCAGGGCCCCCAGTGTCTTGCCAACCGATGCAATCGCTTGCGCCTCGTCGAAATCACCGACCAGCGCCAGCTCTATCGCACCCTTGCCGAGGCGATCGGCCACAGTGTCCTTGAGCTGGGCGAAGGTCAGCTTGCGATAGTCCTCGACCTTGCCGAGCGAAAAACGCGGGTCCTGATCCGACAGGATGCCACCAAAAGCGGCCGAAAATGCTGAATCCGGCGTCGCGCCGATGGCCGCGAAGAAGTTGTTGATCGACTGGCGGAACAGCACTTCGCCCTCGGGCCGGTAGCCTGGATCGATCAATTGCGCCGCCAGCACCTGCAGCTGCAATTCAAGGTCGGCCGGGGTGGTTGTGGCCCCGGCGGCGAAGGTCTCCGCCCCAGCGCCCATCCCGGTCCCGACTGTCCGTCCGGCCAGCAGACTGTCGAGCTCGTCGCGCGAATGCTTGCCAAGGCCGCCCTGGCCGAAAACGCCCATCATCTGCGTCGCTAACGGATTTTCACGCGTCGCCAGCATGTTTCCACCGTCGACCGACAGGCTGACCCAGACCCGATCCTTGGTCAGTTCAGTCCGCTTGAGATTGAGCATGACCCCGTTGGCGAAGCGCACCTGGCGGATGCCAAAGCGCGGCTCGGTCATGTCGCTTGCGACCTGTCCGACGGGGCCAAAAGTGGTGTAGGCAAAGGCGCCTGCGGCCTTGCTTTCAGGCCTGGCTACCTTGGCCTTCGCCGCTCCATTCCAGGCATCGCGCAAGGCCCTGGCGCCCCCTTCGGGCTCGCGCCGACCCTGGAAACGGATCAGCGGTTGGTCCAGCGGGACCAGTTCGCGCTTGAGTGCTGCCAGCACCGCATCGGGGGTGATCTGCGGAATGAACGCTTCGAGCCGTTCGAGCGAGCGGCTGGGCTTGTCGGGCACGATATCGTTGGTCACCAGCGCAATCACCGCGCCAAGCAGGGTGCCGTGGCTGCGGGTGCTTTCGCTGGCGGCAGCATTGCGCGCCGCACTGCGGGAATTGGCGATCTGTTCGGCCACTTCGGCCTGGCTGAATCCGAATTCCAGCGCGCGGCGATACTCTTCAGTCGCGGCCAGCAGCCCGCGCTTCCAGCCTCCGTCAATCGTCTCTACCACCAGGTTGGTAGAGCGGCCTTCCTGGAACACATCGTTGGTGCCGACACCGGCCCCGCGGAACGGGGGATTTGCTTCGCGCGTGCGGCGCAGCAGGCGGCGATTGAGGATGCCATAGCCAACTTGCCGCAGCAGGTTTTCCTGCCGCTGGGCCAGGCTGTCCGGTTCCTCAAGCCATGGTCCGTCGCGGGTTACGGTCACCCGTTCGGACAGAGCCTGATCAATGAACACATCCTCGCGCGGTTTGGCCTTGGGTTCGAATGGACCGGCAGGGGGCTGGGGTTCGGCCGGGGCGGCTTGCCAGCTCGCAAAGCGGGCCTTGATCACGGCCTCCACGGCTTCGACCGGGAAATCGCCAATGACCAGCAAGGTCGTCTGCGCCGGGACATATTCGCGCCGCCAGAAGGCCCGCAGCCGGTCGGCAGTTGCGTTGTTCAGCGTTTCCTCGGTGCCGATCGGCAAGCGCCGGGGATAGCGGGCCTGCGGATGCAGGAACTGCATCTGGTCTTCGAAATTGCGCAGGGCAAAGGTGTTCCGGTCGCGCTTTTCAGAAAGGACGACACCGCGTTCGCGCTCGACCGCGGCCTGGCTGATGGTCAATTCGCTGGCGGTTTCGCGCATCAACATCAGCGCAGTATCAAGCAGGGCCGGATCGTTGCGCGGCAGATCGAGCTTGTATTCGGTGCGCTCAAACCCGGTAGAGGCATTGGTATCGGCGCCGAAGGCCAGCCCCTGCCGCTCGAGCAGCTTGACCATCTCACCCTCGGGCACGTTGGTGCTGCCATTGAAGGCCATGTGCTCGATGAAGTGGGCAAAGCCGCGCTCGTCATCGGCCTCGTCAAGCGAGCCGGCACCCACCACCATCCGCACCAGCGCCTGCCCCTTGGGCGTAGCATTGCTGCGGATGACATAGCGCATGCCGTTGTCGAGCTTGCCGAAGCGGTAATCCTCGTCGACCGGGACGTCGCTCACCTCGAACGCCCAGGTGGGCTTGGCAGGTGGCGCGACACTGCTGACCGCGCCCCGCTGCGGAGCGCAGGCGGCGAGTGCGGAAGTCGAAAGAACGAATGCGAACAACAGCTTGCGTGACGTCATGGGCCTGTTCTTGCCCAGACGCCCGCTGCCTGCAAGCACCAATTGGCGAGCGGTTACTTCCCGCGCAGCTTGCGGTGGGCGGAAAGGTCCAGAACCTCGCTCGGGCCGTTGTCGGTATCGAGCAGGCCAAGC
>JACCDH010320101.1_pt1 | contig 11562 bp, 11 predicted proteins | sample 7442481 | NCBI WGS metagenome assembly JACCDH01 (sample SAMN15323433, study PRJNA562643) | freshwater metagenome | isolation source: river surface water | place: USA:Blue River Watershed | collected 2017-08-15 | reverse complement strand
TGGTTCTAAGCCTCAATCTGAATCTGACGCAACATGAATCACATCATTGCCATGAGTCCGTTTGACTGGCTTGACTTGTTTTTGCACTTTGGCATGTTGTCTCTGCTTTCCTTGGGCGGCACCATCACCACTGCACCTGAAATGCACCGTTACTTGGTCGATGAAAAAAGTTGGTTGACAGACTTTTCTTTCTCATCGTCCATTGCCTTAGCGCAATCTGCACCCGGACCCAACGTACTTTTCGTTGCATTGATAGGATGGAACATCGGCATCAATGCCGGAGGCGGCATGGCGTCTGGTATGACGGCTTGGCTACTAGGCTGTTTAGGCATCATGGTCACCATGACAGGCATCATGTTGCCCTCCTCTTTTCTGACCTACTCTGCAACCAAATGGGCGCATCAGAACAGCAACTTAATTGCGGTGCGCGCTTTCAAATCGGGCATGTCGCCCATTGTGATTGGGTTGTTAATTTCAACAGGTTGGTTATTAACAGCAGCCCATAACAGCATGACCAATGATTGGAAACTGTGGCTCCTCACAGCCGTCTCAATGGGGCTAATGTTGAAAACGCGAATTCATATTTTGTGGCTAATTGGGGGCGGTGGCCTTATTGGCGCAACAGGCATGCTTTAGCCCAGTCGTTGCCGTACCGCCTCAAAAAGGCACACGCCACTGGCCACCGACACATTCAAGCTTTCAACTGCACCCTGCATTGGAATGCTAACGAGCTCGTCACAAGTTTTGCGAGTGAGGTGGCGCATGCCTGGCCCCTCGGCGCCCAATACCAAAGCCACCGGGCCCTTTAGATCCACTTGGTAAATGTTTTTAGGGGCATCACCGCTGGTGCCGATGGTCCAAATTGAACGTTCTTTGAGCTCACCTAAAGTGCGCGCCAAATTGGTCACCATGAAGTAAGGCACTGTTTCGGCTGCTCCGCTGGCCACTTTGGCCACAGTGGCATTGATGCCTGCTGCATGATCTTTGGGGGCAATAACCGCATGCGCGCCTGCACCATCTGCCACCCGTAAGCAGGCCCCTAAATTGTGGGGGTCGGTAATGCCGTCCAAAACCAGCAGCAAAGGTGGCCCTTGAACTTGGTCCAACAAATCATCTAAGGAATGCACTTGGGGGACCAGCTCGACTCTGGCCGCTACACCTTGGTGACCATGACTGCCCGCCAATTTGGAGAGGCGCATGCCATCGGCTTCAATGAGTCGAACACCCGCCTCTTGCGCACGCTCTATGAACTGGCGCATACGAGCATCGCGGCGAGTGGTTTCAAAGTAAATTTCAACGATGGATTGAGGCGCTGTTTTAAGGCGCACACCCACTGCATGAAAACCAAACAAAATTTTGGGAGAAGACATGCCCTAATTATCCTTGGGATATGAGTCTTCCGGCTTCCAAGGTCAGAGTTCGGTCACATCTTTGGGCCAATTTTTGGTCATGCGTGACCAAAATAAGGGTGGTGTTGCGTGCTTTGTTCATGCTGAGCATCAAATCCATGATGCTTTCGCCAGTCTGAGCATCCAAGCTGCCAGTGGGTTCATCGGCCAAGAGCAGTTGAGGTTCAACCACAAAAGCCCTGGCCAAGGCGACACGTTGCTGTTCGCCACCGCTTAGTACTTTAGGGAAATGACGCAGGCGCTCTGAAAGTCCAACTTGGGTCAAAATAGATTTGGCCAAATTGGCTGCATTTTGAGTCCCTGCCAACTCCAACGGCAACATCACATTTTCAAGGGCCGTCAAGTGACCCATCAGTTGGAAATTTTGAAACACAAATCCCAGATGCTGACCGCGCCAAGCGGCCCGTTGATCTTCTGTCATTTCAAAGATGTCTTGCCCAGCAAGCGACACTCGCCCCTCGCTGGGCGTGTCCAAGCCTGCCATGATGGACAGCAATGTGCTTTTGCCGGAGCCAGATGCACCCAAAATGGCCACTGATTCCCCAGCGGCCACCGAGAAATCAATATCGCGCAAAATAGACAGTGGCCCACTGGCATCGCTAACAGTTTTGCTGACGTGGCTTACAGAAATTATTGAACTCAACATGCAAATACCTTTGTGGCAACACCAACACTTTAACCGGCTTGTTTTAAGCGTGTTGATCGCGGGATTATGGTTTGTTTTAGGCGCATTAAATGCATTCGCAAACGCCAACTTAAATTCGGTTTCATCAGCCAATCAAACAACACCGACCGTTTTAATTGTGGGAGATTCGCTGAGTGCAGAATATGGATTGACCCGAGGCACCGGCTGGATTCAGCTGATGAGCAAACAGGCCTCTGATGAAAAAATCTCAGTCAATTTGGTCAATGCCAGCATCAGTGGCGATACAAGCTCAGGCGGCGTTTCTCGACTGCCAGTTTTGTTGCAACAACACCGGCCTCAGATTGTGGTGATTGAGTTAGGCGGCAATGACGCACTCCGAGGCTTGAGTCTTGCCATGACACAAAATAATTTAAACAGCATGGCCCTTGCGAGCAAAAAAGCAGGCGCACAAGTCATGCTTGTTGCAATTCAGGTTCCTCCAAACTATGGCGAAAAATATCGCCAACAAATGGATTTAATTTATGAAAAAGTGGCCAAGGAAACAGGCTCGCAACTCAACCGACAATTTCTGAAGGGGGTTGCAGACAACCCTGACCCTTTGAAGTTTTTTCAGGCGGACAGAATTCATCCCAATGAGGCTGCGCAAACCTTCATGATGAAAAACATTTGGCCCCAACTCAAGAAAATGTTGCGGTCAACATAACAGATTGGCTTAGAGAGCCGCCTTGTGGCGCAAGGCGCTTAGCTTGCTGATTGAGGTGCGTCAGAACCTGAAGCGACTTGATTTTGAGTGTCTGCATCAGATTGGCTAAATTCATCTGGTGAATCAGTTTTGCGCTCTGCCTTGGCCTTGAGTTTGTCTTCTTTCTTGCGCTTTTTCGCCAATTCTTTTTGACGTTTTTCGTAACCGTAATTGGGAGTTGCCAAGATAGTTCTTTCAATGAAATTTCATCCACTGTATCAGTTTGCTACCCAAGAACTTGTACGGCATCAAAAAATCAAGTGCCGCTGAGCCGATTCCCTCAAATCTTCAATGAGATCTTGGACATTTTCAAAGCCTGTAGAGAACCTCACTAGGTGACCCTTTTTCACTTCAGACGGCCAGCTGCTTCTAACGGTGTCTAAGCGGTATGGGACAACCAAGCTGACAGGCCCACCCCAGCTGTAGCCTATTTTGAAGAGGGACAATCCATCACAAAATGCATCGACCTTGTCTTGGCTAAGTCGCGAGTCAAGCATGACACTGAACAGTCCAGCAGCCTGCCCCGTTCCACCCTGCGAAGCGCATAAGTTTTTCCAATGTTGGTGCCCTGGTGAGCCCGCCAAGGCGGGGTGCAACACTTGAACACAGGCAGCTTGATCTTGCCACCACTGCCCAAGCTCTCTGGCGGTGTGATCTTGTGCGGCATAACGCAGCGGCATTGTGGGCAGTGAACGCAAGACAGATTCAACATCATTGGCACCCACACACAAGCCCAAACGCATGTGCGTCAGCTTCATTTTGAGACCCAATGTGTCGTCACGTGTCATGACGCTGCCCATGAGCACATCGCCACCACCACTTGGATATTTGGTCAGTGCATGAATTGTGAAGTCAACGCTGAGATTCTTGTCATCGAGTAGCTTGAATGGCTTGAAGGCAATGCCTGCGCCCCAAGTATTGTCCAGTGCAGTCAAAACCGATCGGGCTTTGCAAATTCTGACCATTTCAATCAGATCTGGGAACTCCATGCTGAGTGAGCCTGGTGCCTCTAACCAAACCAGCCGGGTATTGTTTTGGATTTTGGCGGCTAAATCGGCAGGGTTCATGGCGTCGTAGTAGGTATGTGAAATACCAAAGGCCATTAACTCCCCTTCTGCCAAGACTTTGTTAGGACCGTAGGCATTGTCTGGAATCAAGACATGGTCACCCGTTTTTAAATTGGTGAAAGACACCACCGAAATGGCTGACAAGCCACTGGGAGTTAAAACGCAATGAGATCCACCTTCGAGGGCACAGAGTCGCTCTTCCAGCGTAAATGTGGTGGGTGTTCCGTGGGTGCCGTAGGTATAGGCTGATTTGTCTTTCCATTCACGCTGCCGCATGGCGGCCACATTGGGAAAGAAAACAGTGGAGGCTTTGAAAACCCCTGGCTGAGGCGCCTGAAATTCAGACGGCGGTGTGTAGCCGTGATGAATCAGCTGGGTGCTGAGTTGTTCAGCTTGATGATGAACTGCCGAAGAAGAGTGGGATGCATTTTGATCTGTCATCCCACAATCGTACCTTTAGACTTTCCACTTTTCCATCAATTTTTCGGGATTCAAGCTGTCATAGCCTTCAAAAGGTTGGTGAATCCAAGGATTGGTGGGCAAATAATCAACCGAGTAATCGGGCTGGAAACCTGAAACACCTTTGGTCCAAATGACGGCAGTGCGCAGTTCAGTGATCGGTTTGTAATTGGTTTTGAGCATATTGACCACCGCATTCAGGGTGTGGCCAGAATCTGCCAAGTCGTCGACCAACAAAACGCGACCCGCAATTTCACCCTTAGGTGTCGTGATGAATCGAGCGATGTCCAAGTGACCTTGAACAGTGCCGGCATCTGCACGATAAGAACTGGTGGACATAATGGCCAAAGGCTTGTCAAAAATGCGCGACAAAATATCGCCAGGACGCATGCCGCCACGTGCCAAGCACAGGATGGTGTCGAACTCCCAACCTGACTGATGAACCTTCAAGGCCAATTTTTCAATGAGGTTGTGGTATTCGTCGTAACTTACGTACAGGTGTTTGCCGTCTTCAGTCAGCATGGGATATCTCCAAGTTAATGTTTCTGCACCGAGTGTGCATTGAAATGAAAGTTAAAGGGGGGCCAAAAAGGGGTGGTGCATCAAGATGGTGTGATCACGATCAGGGCTGGTAGAAACCATGTGAATGGGCACGCCAGTGACGTGTTCAATGCGCTGCAAATACAAGCGGGCATTGACCGGCAATTTGTCAAACTGAGTAACACCTACAGTGCTGTCGGTCCAGCCTTCGATGGTTTCGTAAATGGGTTTGCATCGTGCAATGTCATCGGCGCCCATTGGCAAAATATCGACTACTTCGCCGTCCAATTCATAGCCTGTGCAAAGTTGCAATTCTTTCAAGCCATCCAACACATCGAGCTTGGTAATGCACAAACCAGAAAGTCCATTGACTTGCGCGCTGCGTTTTAGCAAAGCTGCATCAAACCAGCCACATCGGCGACTGCGGCCGGTGGTCACGCCTTTTTCTGCGCCAACAGTGCTCATGTGCCAACCAGGCGTTCCTTCTTTCTCCCACTCCAACTCGGTTGGGAAGGGTCCGCCACCTACGCGAGTGCAATAAGCTTTGGTGATGCCAAGAACATAATGCAACATGCCAGGGCCAACGCCAGAGCCAGCAGCGGCGTTACCGGCCACACAATTGCTAGAAGTGACGTAGGGGTAGGTGCCGTGATCGACATCTAACAAGGTGCCTTGTGCGCCTTCGAACAACAAATTGGCACCCAAGCGATGAGCGTCATTGAGTTCGCGTGACACATCGGCCATCATGGGCTTGAGCAACTCTGCATGGGCCATGGCTTCTTTGTAAACCACATCAAACTGAACTTCGCCATTGCTAATGTAAGGTTTCAGTGCATCGCCAAATGTGAACTTTTCTGAGCCCAAATATGTTTTTAAAACATGGTTGTGAAGGTCTAAAAGCTCTTTGAGTTTGTGTGCAAAACGTTCTGGATATTTCAGGTCTTGAACGCGCAACGCACGACGCGCAATTTTGTCTTCATAAGCTGGACCAATGCCACGACCGGTCGTGCCAATTTTTTCGGTACCGCCTTGCTCGCGAGCGGCTTCTCGCGCAACGTCTAGGGCCGCATGGAAAGGCAAAATCAGAGGGCAAGCCTCGCTGATGCGCAAGCGCGAGCGAACTTCGACGCCAGCTTTTTCCAAGCCTGCAATTTCTTCAAAGAGTTTGCCCGCAGACAAAACCACACCATTGCCGATGTAGCACTTCACACCAGGCCGCATGATGCCGCTGGGGATGAGGTGCAAGGCTGTTTTGACGCCATTGATCACCAATGTGTGGCCTGCATTGTGACCGCCTTGGAAGCGCACAACACCCTGCGCACTTTCGGTCAACCAATCGACCAATTTACCTTTGCCTTCGTCGCCCCACTGAGTGCCTACAACGACGACGTTTCTTCCTTTGATCATGTTCATATAAATTTATTTTTCAATAACTTTGACAACCCATTGCCCTGCAATCTCTAGGAGCTCGCGGTCGCAATGGAATTCATCGATTTCACTGTTGTGGCCCGGCAAAATGCAAACCACGGTTTCTCCCATTTGACGAAGCTTTGTAATGGCATTGCGTAAATCGGTTGATGTTCCCCAAGGCGCACGAATGGCTGCCTTCAATGTCAGTGCAGGAACAATCCCTACCCATTGTTTCAAATCAAGGCTAAAACCCACAGCGGGTCGATCGCGACTGATCTCATGACCAAACACCGCGCCGACGCCATCGTAGCGGCCGCCTCGAATGACCGCGTCACTGGCGCCTTTGGCATAGATGGCAAAACGCAAGCCGCTGTAATAAGCATAGCCACGTGCATCTGCTAAATCAAACTGGAATTTGACTTGTGGCAATTGCTCACTCAACCACTTCAATTGCTCGAGGGCCAACTTGATTTGAGGTTTGGCTGGGAGTGTTTTCAAGGCCTTGGACAGCACAGAAGCATCACCGAACAAATCAATCAAGCTGAGCAAGCCTTTTTGAATGTCTGAGGGGAAGTTTTGAGACAGTTCAGCCAAGAGAGAGCTATTTTTGGAGGCCAATGCAGCATAGACCTCGCCACGGGTGTTTTCATTCAGTGGCAAATCTTCGAGCAAGGCCCCCACAATTCTTGCGTCTGCCAAATCAACCAAAACCTCACCGATTTGCGCCGATTGCAAGCAGTCAAGCGCCAGTTGTAAGACTTCAAGGTCGGCTTCTAAGCCGGCATGGCCAAAGATTTCTGCGCCAAGTTGAAGAGGTTCACGGGTGGCATGCGGTCTGTCAGGGCGTGTGTGCAGGACGGGGCCGCAATAGCACAAGCGTGTGACACCAGATCGGTTTAACAAATGCGCATCAATTCGAGCCACTTGGGGGGTGGTATCTGCACGCAAGCCCATCATTCGACCGGACAACTGGTCAACCAGCTTGAATGTTTGCAAATCAAGCGCCTTGCCAGTGCCAGTCAGCAAAGACTCAATGTGCTCAAGCAATGGCGGAGACACCAACTCAAAGCCGTAGCTGCGAGCAGTGTCTAAAAGCAATCTACGGAGTTCTTCGATGTGTCTTGCCTCTGAGGGCAAAACATCGGCGATGTGATCCGGGAGGACCCAAGCGGACATGGCAATTAGGGGGCTGTTAAAACAGGGATTTTACCGGTTCAAACAGGCTTAAATTAGCCAAACCAAAAGAAAGAAGCCTAACAAAACAGTGCCAAGGCCAAAAAACCGGATTTGCCCGTCCTGAAGTTGCAACAACTGACTGAACATTTCACGCCATTTGGTCGGAGAGATGAGGGGCAAAAGCCCCTCGAGAATCAAAACCAAGGCAATGGCCGCCAGGAGAGAATCCCCAAAAGACACTTATTTCTTTGGCGGCTGTGGGGCGGGTGCAGCCGCAGGTGCGGGAGCAGTCGTTCCACGCATGGTCCTGAAGAAATCGCTGCCACTGGGGTCCAGGACCATGACATCGCTTTTCTTGGCGAAACTGGCTTTGTAGGCATCTAGGCTTCTGTAGAACTGCGCAAACTGAGGGTCACGGCCAAACGACTCGTTGTAAATTCTGGCGGCTTGGGAATCGCCCTGACCTTTGATCTTTTGGGCTTCACGGTACGCATTGGCAATGGTCACTTCTCGCTGACGATCTGCATCTGCGCGAATCTTTTCACCCTCGGCAGCACCTGTAGACCTTAATTCATTGGCCACACGTTTGCGTTCTGCTTCCATACGGCGATAAACCGATTCTGTAATGGCATCTACATAGTCGGCGCGGGTAATGCGAACATCAACCACATCAACACCCCAGGGCTTGTCTCCGCGAACTTTTTCCAGAACTTCACGCTTAACGTCGTTCATCAAAACATCACGGCTCAAAGACAACAAATCTTTAACAGTCCGCTTGTTGATTTCTTCTTGGAAAGCATTGCGAACCACTCTGTTAAGTTGATTGGCACCGGCTTTTTCGTCCAAACCTACATTTCGAATGTAGGCCATGGGGTCGGTAATGCGCCAACGAACATACCAGTCAATCACAACCCGCTGCTTCTCAGCTGTCAGCATGGGCTCTGTGTCGGGGCTGTCCAGGGTCAAAAGACGCTTGTCAATGTAGGTGACATTTTGCAGGGGTGGCGGCAGTTTGATGTTCAAGCCAGGTTCAGTGATGACCTCCTTGATTTGTCCAAGCGCATAAACAACACCAAATTGGCGCTGATCGACAACAAACAACATAGAACTGGCCAAAGCCAGCAACAACAATAGGGATGAAGCCCAAATTCCAATTCGATTCATTTTGAGACTTCCTTAACGAGCGTCACGGTCGCGTGAACGGAGGCTTTCACGAGATCTAGGATCAGCAGTAGCGCCACTGGTGCTGGCTGGACTTTGGACTGTTGCATTGCTTGGCTCTTGAGCAGGTGCCGTCAATGGCGCACCACTCGCTGTCATTTGCATTAATTTGTCCAACGGTAAATACATCAGGTTAGATCCCTGTTTGCTGTCAACAACCACCTTGGTTACGTTGGTGTAAATTTGTTGCATAGCATCTAGGTACATGCGGTCGCGCGTTACTTGAGGCGCCTTTTGATACTCGGGCAAGATAGCCTTGAAACGTTGCGAATCACCTTCAGCTTGCGCAACAATTCGTTCGCGGTAGGCTTGGGATTCTTCCTTCAAACGTGAAGCTGCACCAACGGCACGTGGAACCACGTCGTTTGCATATGCCTGCGCTTCATTCTTGGCGCGTTCTCTTTCTTGACCCGCTTTGAGCACATCGTCAAAAGCAGCTTGCACTTGTTCGGGGGGCCTTACACCACCTTGTTGCAAGTTGATGCCAACCACCTCAATACCAACTTTGTATCGATCCAAGATGGTTTGCATCAGGGCTCGTACGCGCGGTGCAATCTGATCACGTTCCTCAGCCAAAGCTGAATCCATTTTCATTTTTCCTACAACCTCACGTACGGCTGTTTCGGCCGCTTGCACAACTGCTTCGGTAGGATTTTTACTTTCAAACAAATAGGCGCGCGCATCGTTCAGACGGTACTGAACAGCAAACTTAATTTCAACGATGTTTTCGTCTTCAGTCAGCATGGCAGACTCACGCAAACCTGTTGCCTTGATGACATTGTCTCGGCCAATGTCAACCGAGCGGATTTGAGTCACAAAAACAAGTTCGTGTTTTTGGATTGGATAAGGCAGGCGCCAATTAAAACCAGCACCCACAGTCGATTTGTATTTACCGAATTGAGTGATAACGGCTTGTTGACCCTCTTGGACAATGAAGAATCCTGTGCCCAACCAAATGAGAACAAAGGCACCCACAATGACACCAATACCCAAGTTTCTGAAAATGGGAGGCAAACCATTGGAGGGACCTGAACCGTTGGGCGGTCCTTTGTGAGGGGGGCCGCCATTTTTTCCACCCAAAAACTGAGCCAGCTTGCGGTTCAGATCACGCCACAATTCGTCTAAATCGGGCGGGCCTGAAGAAAGACCTGGTCTTTGGTTATTTTGATAACCACCATTGGGCTGAGAAGGTTGTGAAGGCTGCGACGGTTGTTGTGGCGCACCAGATCCGGACGAATTGCCAGACGCTGAATTGTCAGATCCATCAGATGAAGGTTTGTCGTCGCCACGTCCCCACCGAGGATCGTTCAGGTTGAACATGCCACGAATTCGCTGTGGAAGGACGGATCCATAGAAGGCTCGAAGATTGATGTTCATTCTTTTTCTTAGCTAAATATCTGTTGGGACTGATTGTGCCCAATCCTGTTGCAAATTTGGCCCACTGCGCTTAATTTTCCCCGTAATTATCAAGGTCAAAACGCGGATCGGCTTGGGGTTTTCCTTCGGGCATCGTTTTCATGACTTCTTCGGACAACATTTGCCGGAGTGTGGGCAAGCCCTGCCCTGTCTGTGCGCTTAGAAAAATACGCGGTATTGCAACGCCATCGACCTCGTACTGGTCCTGAAATACCAGAGGCTGTCGATCGCTTGGCAAGTTGTCAATTTTGTTGAAAACCAACCACTGCGGCACAGAATCAGCCCCAATTTCGTGAATGACCCGCTTCACTTCGGCCATTTGCTCTGGAAAATTGGCATTTGAGGCGTCGACAACATGGAGCAACAAATCGGCATCGGCTGCTTCTTGTAGGGTTGCCTGGAACGCATCAATCAGGCCGTGAGGTAGGTCTCGAATGAACCCGACGGTGTCGGAAACGGATGCAGACCGACCCGCTTCACCCAAGTAAAGCTGGCGAGTGGTGGTGTCTAGGGTTGCAAACAATTGATCGGCCGCATATGCGCGAGCCTTCACAAGTGCATTGAACAACGTTGATTTGCCAGCGTTTGTATAGCCCACCAAGGAAATGTTGAAGGCATGGCGCCGAGCCCTTTGGCGTCTTTGAGTAGAGCGTTGTTTTTTGACCTTGGTCAGCCGTTCTTTGGTTCGCTTGATGGCATCACCAATCATGCGCTTGTCCAACTCGATTTGAGTTTCGCCTGGACCGCCACGCATGCCAATACCGCCCTGCTGCCGCTCTAAGTGCGACCAACGGCGAACCAAGCGCGTGCTGAGATATTGCAAACGCGCCAATTCGACTTGCAATTTGCCCTCATGACTGCGCGCTCGTTGGGCAAAGATTTCTAAGATAAGCAAAGTCCTGTCATTGACAGGCAGTCCCAAGTGGCGTTCTAAATTTCGCTGCTGTGCAGGACTAAGGGATTGATCGAAGAGAACTTCTTGTGCGCCAATTTGCTCGGCCAAGAACTTGATTTCATCGGCCTTGCCAGAGCCCACGAACAAGGCCGCATCAGGGGCTTTTCGTTTGCAAGTTATCTTGGAAACAGGTGTTAAACCTGCAGTGGTTGCGAGTTGACTCAGTTCTTCCAACTCACTGTCAAAGTGAGGCAATCCAAAGTCAACACCCACCAAAATGGCGGGGGTTGTCACAACCGATTTGCTGTTCAAGAGAGGCGTTTAAGCAGTGGGCTCATCGGGGGCATCTGCGCCACCGAGATTGACTGCGCGTCCTGGCACGATGGTAGAAATTGCGTGCTTGTAAACCATTTGAGTAACCGTGTTGCGAAGCAAAACGACGTACTGATCAAATGATTCGATTTGGCCTTGGAGTTTGATGCCGTTGACCAAATAAATGGAAACTGGCACATGCTCACGACGTAAGGCGTTGAGGAAGGGATCTTGCAAAAGTTGCCCTTTATTGTTCACGATATTCTCCG
>JACCDH010652798.1_pt1 | contig 11565 bp, 10 predicted proteins | sample 7442481 | NCBI WGS metagenome assembly JACCDH01 (sample SAMN15323433, study PRJNA562643) | freshwater metagenome | isolation source: river surface water | place: USA:Blue River Watershed | collected 2017-08-15 | reverse complement strand
GTTGCAGAAATTAGAAAGAGTATTAACTTCTACGTCGCTCAAGGAAGTACAGATCGCGTTCATAGCTGCTTTGTGACAGGCGGTGGTTCTCTTGCACCAGGTTTTTTAGAGAAAATTTCGGCTACCTCTGGTCTTGAAGCAGAAAGATTAGACCCTTTTAGACGTATTAAAGTAGATGAACGTAAGTTTGATCAGCCCATTGAAATTTTTGGAGCTATTGCCTCTGTGGTTATTGGTTTAGCGATGAGGAAGGATTAATCATGATTAAGATTAACCTCTCTAACGCCCAAAAACAGATGGACATGAGTAATGTCGGAGGTTTTGATTTTACAAAAATCAAAATCAAGGCTGTTGGCCTGGCCATCGTTATCCTTTATGCTCCTGATTTCTTTCTTTTACCTATGTGGGAGCAGGAGAGGGTAGATAAGCAACAAGAAGTTACTATTGTGAATAGCGAGTTAACATCTTTAAAAAGAAAAATTACTCAAGCATCTGAACTTGAAAAACAAATTCAGGATCTAAAAGAGCAAGAAAGAATTTTGACTGAAAAGCTCACAGTGGTTAAACAAATATTAAGTGAAAAGAGAAATCCTTCAAACTTGCTTATTTATTTAGCTAAGAATATTCCCAAGGATGTTTGGATAACTGATCTTACTTTTGCCAATGACGAGCTAAAATTGTCTGGTGAATCTTTAGATTACTCGAGTATTGGAAAATTTTTAGATTCAGTGAAAAGTTCCGTTTTCATAAAAGAGGCTTCAGTCACAAAATCTGAAAGTGTTGTTCGTGAAGATAAAATGCGCGTAGAGAGATTTGAGATTAATTTTAAAATAGCGAGATTAAATCAATAAATGAAAGATCTTGGAAATAAACTCATCGCTAACCTCCATGTTTTCATTGTGCTCTATGCGCTTTATGGGCTTTATTTTTCTTATGATGAGCATTCCATTCAAATGACTTCTTTTGAAGAGCAGATTCCGCCAATGCAAGCCGAGATTGAGACAGTAAAAAAGAAGCTTAAAGAAATTGTAGAATTCAAAAAAGAATCTGAAGCTTCAAAGGTGAGAGTAGAACAAGTCGCAAAAAATATTGAATCAGTTCAACGACAACTACCGGCGGAAACAAATGAAGGACAGATTCTCAATTTCTTTAATAGTGAGGCCCAACTTCTCAATATTAAGGATGTCTACATTAGCGCAGGCGGAGAAAACATATCTCAACTAACTATTGGGAAAGATTTTAAAGTTAAGGCCAATGGAACTTATCTTCAGTTTGCTGTTTTTTTTGAGCGAATTGGGACAGCAGACCGTATTTATAACGTCAAAGATTTAAGACTAGTAACTGGGAAAGGTGTTCAAAAAGGTAGATTCCCAACAATATCGATGGAATCTACCATCGAAGCTTATCGCTTCAATCCTAGTTTTAAAGTTGATCGAGGCTTTGAAGCTAATGCTACTTCACCAGAAACTCCGAAGCCTCCTCGCCCAGCAAGAAGTTCAAGGGGTGATGAATGAAGCTATTTATCATTACTATCTTTATTCTTAGCATAGGTTTTTCTCTAGAGGCTCGTTCTCAGCAAGAAAAAAACTTATCTAAAGAAAAAGTGAATGAATTTTTTAAAGATAAAACAAAAATTGATAATCCGTATGAGCTTCGTGACCCTTTTAAAGCTCCTCCTTCTCGTGGATTTAAGGCCCAGGAAGAGAAAAAAACAAGTTACTTCAAAACAGCTGATGGTACGTTCACTAATATTGCCACTAAAGAGCAGATTAACCTTCAAGACCTCAGAATTGTAGGTGTACTTATTGGAAAAGAAAGAAGGGCCCTGGCCAAGTTCGGGACCTCAGCAAGTGTTGTTATCTTACGTGAAGGAATGAAGGTTGGGCAGGATAATGCCGAGCTAAAGGCGATCCTCCCAGGCGGGATCGTATTAGTTGAGAAAATTATTAATGTATACGGTCAGGAAGAATATTTAGAGACAGTTATACCTATTTCAAAATAAACTATTAGTAATAGGTACATAGTCATTTCTTAAGGATGAGAAGCTATGAAGAAAGGAATTTTTCAATACTCAATTTTATCACTCATTTTGATGAGTTATTCTGCTGTTGCCCAAGAGGTCAAAGCGATTAACTTCTTACAAGAGGGTGAAGTGAGTAAGCTCGTCATTGATCTTGATAAGCCCGTGATTGCGGATCGTTTTCACATTACGGAAGACAAACAAATCATTCTCGATCTTAAAAACACAAAAGCTTCAGCAAAAGTTCTACGCGGAATTGATACTTCAGAGTTTCCAGGAAGTGCTGTTTATATTTCTGGTTACAAGAAACCAGGCTCTGCTTCAGATGTTCGTTTTGCCATCCAGCTTCGTGACAACGTTCGTTCTATACTTGAGAACAATGGTACTAAACTGACTTTGAGTATTGAGAATCGTTTTGGTGTTTTTTCAAAAAATAAGATTCGCACAGCTGAAGAGCCAACTGTAGCTTCATCGAAAAACAAGACAGAAGAATTAGACATCAATATCCCTAAATCCATGAGTATAGAGGATATTCTTGAAAATTTAACTCTCTCAGGGCCAAAGAAATACGTAGGAAAAAGAATCTCGATTAATGTTCAGGATATTCCTATCTCAGACATCTTAAAAATGATTGCTGATACTTCAGGCTTTAATATTATCATTGATCAAGAGATTGCAAAATTACCACCACTTACTCTTACACTCACAAACGTTCCTTGGGATCAAGCGCTTGATACAATCATGAATCTCTCAAAGCTTGTGGCCCAAAAAAGTTCAAATATCCTTCTTGTTAAAACACTAGAACAGGCAACAAGAGAAAAAGAAACAGAGCTAAAAGCAGCCCAATTGAAAGAAGGACTAGAACCTCTGGTGACGAAGGTCTTTCTAATTAACTATGCCACTCTTGCTGATATTTCAAAAATTATCAAAGACTATATTACTCCACAGAGAGCAAGTATTCAGATAGATGAGAGAACAAATAGTCTAATCATCCGTGATACTGTAGATTCAATAGAACGAATCAAAAAAATTGTCGAAACTCTTGATAATCAAACGCCACAAGTACTTATCGAAGCCAAAATTGTTGAGGCCAACGAAAGTTATTCAAAAAGAATTGGTCTTACTCGTGGCTTTACGATGAACTATAGACCGTTTGGCGATATTGCCGCGGCCAACGGATCATTTACTTTAAGTTCTGCTCCCACAGCTGATGCAGCTACTGCACTTGGCGCCACTTTTAATGTATATAAGAGGATTGCAAACCTAGATTTTAATCTTCAATTGATGGAGAGCGAATCTAAGGGAAGAATTATTTCAACACCAAAGGTAATTACTCAGAATAAAAAAGAAGCCACAATCACAAGTTCTGAGCAAACATCATTTCAGGTGACTCAGGTTCAGCCTGGTGCTACGACTCCGATTATTACATTTCAGAATATTTCTGCTGACCTAAATCTCAAGGTTAAACCTCAGATAACCAGTGATGGATCAATTTCAATGGATATTGATCTCTCGAAGTCTGCCTTTACAACTAGACCATCTGATGCTGCTCCTCCAAACATTAGTCGCCGCTCAGTAAACACGACGGTTCTTGTGGATAATGGTTCAACAGTAGTTATCGGTGGTCTTTATCAGACACAATCGCTTGAGCAGCAGTCCGGAATCCCATTTTTGAAAGACCTCCCATTAGTGGGATGGTTGTTTAGGACTCCTTACGCTCCAACTACATCGAAGAATGAGCTGATTATCTTTATGACTCCAAGAATTATTAATCAGGATGAAGCTGGATTTGTGGAGAGACAAGCGGTTAACCAAGCTACTGATACTTAAAAGAAGGGATAATGACCTCTCGACGTAACCAGTCTGCCTTGTTGGCAAAGTATCACCAATTATATCAGAAGAACCCTCGCTCGAAGGTCTTTGCTCCTTTAGCTGAATCCTACAGAAAGCTAGGGATGATTGAAGATGCTTTAAAAATTCTCCGAGAAGGGATTAAGTCTCATCCTAGCTACCCGTTAGGTTATATTGTTTTAAGTCATTGCTATTTTGATCAGCAAAAATTTGAACTTTGTTACAATACCCTTCGACCTTTAGTGGGTAGTCATCAAGATAATATCTCTCTTCAGAAATTGTTTGCTCAAACATGTTTGCAAATTAGTCATTTAGATGAGGCGCTTGAGACTTATAAGTACCTTCTGTTCATGAATCCTCGTGATAAATTCTTTGCAGAACAAGTTACTAAGCTTGAAGCAGATCTTTATCAGTCTCAAAAAATTATATCTCAAGAAAAGTTGATCAAAGCTCCTGATTTGATTCTCAATAAAAATCTTAGTAGTAGTTTTGATGATGATTGGGTTCAGGTCGATTTTGCTAATAAAAATGAAACACCTTCTCCTTTTGAAAACACCTCTCGCTCAATAGTCGATGACGAGTGGGTTATGCAAAAACCAGGTGGAAAATCGTCTCAGGAAAATGAATCTACAGCTGACATTACAGAGTTCACTCCAATGGCCAAGCTCTCCTTGGAAGACCTTCCAGAAGATAGAAATTTTGACGATGATTATTATGCAGATGAATTTGAAGAGTATGGCGATATAGAAGAGGTCAATGCTTCTGAACTGACTACAGATGAGCCTATTATTTCTCATACTCTGATCGAACTTTATTGCGCTCAAAAATACTATGATAAGGCGATTGAGCTACTGGACAAGATTCTTCACCTCAACCCTGGTGATGCGCGAACGATTCAAAAGAGAAATGAAATTCTTAGTCTTAAAAATCAAGTTTTAGGTCATGATTCCACTGAAGAACAAGGGCATCAGGAGCTTATTTCTTTGATAGAAACAAAGGTGAAGGCCAAAACTCCAGAGCAAGAAAAGCTTGAGAAAGTTTTTGATCGTTTTCTTCATCTCGTTCAGAAAAAAGCCCAGGAAGCTCGCCCATCATGAAAATTCTTATTATCAATGGTCCAAATTTAAATATGCTTGGTGAGCGTGAGCCTCATGTTTATGGAACAAAGACATTAAGTGATATCAAAAAAGAAACTCAGGAAAAGTTGCAAACGCAAAAATTAAATCTTGAATGGTACCAGTCTAATCTTGAAGGAGAGATCGTCTCTAAGATCCAAGAGGCTTTCAAGAATGGGACTGAAGCGCTAGTTATTAACCCCGGTGGCTATGCGCACACATCAGTTGCTATCCATGATGCTTTAAAAATTCTTCAAATTCCTGTGATCGAAGTCCATCTTTCACAAGTTTATCAGCGTGAAGCGTTTCGTCATAACCTGTTGACGGCAAAAGCGTGTACGGCCATAATGAGCGGACTTGGAACCGACACTTATTATTTAGCCATTTGCGCAATATTGAACATCAAAGGGAACTAAAATGTATCAAACAACAGACTTCAGAAAGGGTCTCAAAATCGAGATCGAAGGCAAGCCGTATCTCATTGCAGATTTTCAACACGTCAATCCTGGTAAAGGTTCTGCCTTTGTTAGAACTCGTCTTAAAAATCTAGAGACGGGACAAATGCTTGAGAGAACTTTCAAGGCCGGAGTTGAAACTGTTGATAAACCAGATATGGAAGAAATCGAGATGGAGTTTAACTACTCTGATCCTGATGGGTATAACTTCATGAACCAAGTAACTTTTGAAATGGTTCACCTAAATCATGATCAAGTTGGTGACAATAAATACTATCTTCAAGAAGGTATTAAAGTATTCATTCTTTATTTTAATGCGAGACCAATCTCAATTGAACTTCCAAACTTTATTAACCTTAAAGTGGCCCAGACTGATCCTGGTATGAAAGGTGATACTGCTGCAGGTGGAAACAAAAAAGCTGTTATGGAAACTGGTCTTCAAGTGAACGTGCCACTTTTCATTAAAGAAGGTGAGGTTCTTAAAATTGATACACGTACTGGCGAATACGTAGAGCGCGCAAAGGTTTAATTTATGAATATAGATGTACTGAAAAGTATTGTAAAAATAGCTAAAGATGAGGGTGTGGCAGAATTAGAAGTTGAAGCAAAAGACTTCAAAGTTTCGGTAAGCTTTGTTTCATCACATGCCCCTGTTGTTCATCACTCAGCTCCAGTTGCTATTCAAGCAGCCCCATCTCCTGTTATTGCTTCGGCAACAGCGATTGCGGCTTCAAATGCAAAGGCTGCGGCGGCGAGCGATGCTGGCCTTCATATTATTAAGTCTCCATTCGTGGGAACTTTTTATGGAAGTCCTTCTCCGGGTAAACCAACTTACGTAAAAGTTGGAGACAAGGTTAAGGTCGGACAGACTCTTTGTATTCTTGAAGCCATGAAGATTATGAATGAGATCGATGCAGATATCAGCGGTGAAATCGTTGAAGCTTGTGTTGATACTGAAAGCCTAGTTGAATTTGGCCAACCATTATTTAAAATTCGTCCTTCATAAATATGAAAAAGATTAAAAAAGTTCTTATTGCAAACAGGGGCGAGATTGCTATTCGAGTGATTCGCTCATGTCGTGAATTAGGTATTGAAACAGTGGCTGTTCATTCGACTGCCGACGAAGATTCTCTCCACGTAAAAATGGCCGATGAATCAGTTTGTATCGGCCCACCGAAGTCATCACTTTCATATCTAAATATTCCTCAAATTCTTTCAGCTGCTGATATCACAGGGGCTGATGCTATTCATCCAGGGTATGGATTCCTCTCTGAAAATGATGAGTTTGCCGAGATGTGTGGAAAGTGGGGGATCACTTTTATTGGACCAAGTGTGCGTTGTATTCAAGCGATGGGTGATAAAATTGAATCGAAAATTATTGCTAAAGAAGCAAAGGTTCCAACTTTAGAGCCAATTTATACAACTGATAAATCCCAGGATGCCATTCGCTCAGAAGTAGAAAAAATGGGCTTTCCTGTTTTGATTAAAGCTTCTGCAGGTGGTGGTGGACGCGGAATGAAGCGCATCGAAAACTTTGATGAGCTTTGGGTGGCACTCGTACGACTTGCCGAAGAAGCGAAAGCTGCCTTTGGAGATGGAACATTATTTATTGAAAAATATATTCAGAATCCTCGTCATATTGAAGTTCAAATTCTTGCTGATCAACATGGGAATGTAATTCACCTTGGTGAGCGTGACTGTACGATTCAAAGACGATTTCAAAAAATTCTTGAAGAGGCTCCTTCACCAGTTCTGACACCTGAAAAAAGAAAAGAGATTTGCGACTCCGCAGTAAGACTGGCAAAGCATGTAAACTATGACTCTGTCGGAACAGTTGAGTTTCTCTACGATTTGGATACTGAAGCTTTTTACTTCATGGAAATGAACACTCGTATCCAAGTGGAGCACCCAGTAACTGAAATGCATACCGGTGTAGATCTTATTTCTGAGCAAATTCGTCATGCAGATGGGGAAATTTGTCGATTTAAGCAATCGGATATCTTTTTTAGAAATCATGTTATTGAGTTTCGTATTAATGCTGAAGATCCAAAAACAGGTATGCCTTCACCTGGATTTATCACGCATTATCATAGACCTGGAGGGATTGGCGTAAGAACGGATGACTATATTTATACAGGATATACTGTACCACCTTACTACGATTCTATGGTTTCAAAAATTATTGTTTCTGCTGATAATCGCAATAACTGTATCACAAGATCGAAGCGAGTTTTGAGAGAAACAGTGGTTGGTGGAATCCAGACAAACCTAGAACTACACAAGAAAATTCTCGACGACCCAGAGTTTGCCCAAGGCCGCTTTTCCACAAATTATCTGTCCAAAAAATTAGTTTAAAACTATAATAAATTTAAGGACTTAAATTGCCGCAAGGAAGGGGCAAAGTGGAACTTTTCAAAAGTGTTCGGCTCATGATGGCCGAAGGAAGATTTATTCAAGCAGAAAGAACTCTTTTAGATTTTTCTCTTCAAAATGAGGAGGAATTATCTATTGAGTTTTTTCATGAACTTTTTGAAGTTCGCAGAAACCTTGGAAAAGATTTTCCATTCCATGAACTTGATTTGTACTTCATCAAGCTAGCTCGCAAGAATCAATTCGATGAAATTAATGATCTGCTCAATTGGTGGATTAATAAAAATCCTTCTTTTGAGTCAGCTCTTCTTTATAAGTGGCAAATGCAGCTTTTTGAACAAAGGGGTATGCTCGCTGACCTCAAAGAAACGCTAAAGGCTTTTGGGATGTTTATCCTCAAACATCGCTACTGGCCACTTATGGATTCTTTTAAGAAATACCATGAGAGGTATTTCAAAGAGGATCAAGATTTTGTTTTTATACTTATTCTTCACCTGACGCAAACATTTCAGTTTGAACAAATTGAAAAACAACTAATTCTTTTTGTTGAAGGCCAACTCATTCGATCAAAGAAAACTCCTAAGACGAAAGAAGATCTTGAACTTTTGATTACGATATTGGATCAAATGCAAGTAAGGGGAAGATTAGAGATTTGGAAATCGTTTTTAATGTTTCAGACCCAGAATAAATTTGATGAAGTTGAAATAAAAAAAGTCATTGAATCCTTTATCTATTTTGACCATTTTGGACTTCAGCTTCTCATTCTCAGAAATCTTCATCATTGGGGACAGCATGAGCTTGCTCAGTTTCTTGCCGATGCTCTTAAGGGGTTACAAATTTATGATTTTGTCATGATTGAAAAATATTTCTCACATGATCTGAAATCGTATTTTATTACCAAAAAGAAAATCGAGTCAGCTCCTTTTTTATCAGATCTGAAGTCTGAGGATCTCAAGCTAAATACAATCCATAAAAAAGACCTAAGCCGAGAGGAAGAAGAGACTTACCATCTTTCAGAAGAGGAAGCGCTTATAATAAGCGGCTTAAAGCACCAGGAGCTTAGTTTTGATCAGTCCTTAGACCTTATGGTGAGTATGCTACAGATGAACTTACCACTTGCAGCTCGTGCGATTGCATTTAAGATTAATAAAGCACCTATTGTGCCAGAACATAAACTCAAATTGAATTACTTACTTCTTCGTGTTTATCATGAGCTGAAAGACTATCGAGCAGGTATTGATACGGCCCTTGATTCTTTATCCATTGCTCAGTCAGGAGAAGATATCATTGCCTTCATGTATGCGGAAGCAGACTTCCACTTTCATTTAGGTGAAATTAATAAAGCAAAATCTATCTACAAAAATATAATAAGTCTTGTTGGAAATTATCGGATGGCCATGGAAAGACTAAAAGAGCTAGATGAGATTTAAAGGAATTCTAGGCTCATTCTTTTTTCTGTTTATCGTCGGTATTGCCGGAATGACTTATTATGTTCAATCTGCCTCATTCGGTAGAGTTTTATCAAAAGTTCTTAGTGATATTATTTATAAAAAAACTTCAACTGAAATTGTCCTCGAACGTGTTGACCTAAATCTCTTTCCCCCAGGCATAGAAATAAAAAAAATTGATATCTACAAGAAGATTTCAGATGTTGAGGTGATTGAGTCTCAGATCGGGAGCCTAGGATTCTACATAAATTTCTATGAACTCGAAGAAAATAAAATCAGCTTAGGTGAAGTTAAAATAGAAGATACCTACATAAAATATCTGTTCCCTAAAAAACCAGATGAGCCTATGCCTGAAGAACTAGAGCAAAAACTTATTGACCAAATTTTTGACTTTTCACAAATTGGACCATTAAGAGTTGATACTATTGTTCTTCAGAACGTGTATGGAGAATTTAATCAGAACAGTTTGGATATAAAGCGTTTAAAGATTATACGTTATCCAAAGACATTCAGAATAAAATCTTATCTTGCTAATATAGCGATTGAGGACTCAGCGCCTTTCAGGATCGATGGGATCTGGGCCGATATAGATATAGGTAGAAAAGATATCAATATCCATAATTTAAGAGTTCACCAAGATACTCATGAAGCAAAAATTAATGGTTTGATTAAAAGCTATCCAAAGCTTAAGAATGCATCAGCTGAATTGAATGGAGATATCAAAATTGATCTTCCAGGAATTAAAAGATTTACTAAATTACCTGAAATGATTAGTTTTCAAGATGGGACGGCGAATACTCAATTTAAAATTTCTTATGATGGTCAGATCAAAGGAGATTATGTTGTCGATCTCGAAAACCTTAGATCGAGCTTTCTATCCTTAGATCAATTGTCAGCCAAGGGTGATATTACAGCTGAAAATGTGCTTGTGAATTCTTTAGAGTTGAACTACAAAGACGAAAGTCTAAAAACAACAAAGCCTTTTAGTCTTGTTCAAATTGATGGAATGAAATTCTTTCCTGGTAGAGTGACGGCTGAAATCAAAAATTTTTCACTCGGTAATGCCATTAGTATTCTTGGCCCCTCACTTCAGGTTCTTCAAGGTCAGCTTACTGGGCAACTGGGATTTGAATTAAATCAAAGTAATCTTTATTTTTACCCTCGAGATGGATTTTATATTAAAGATCTTGCTTTAGTTGTCCCAACAAAAGAGGGAGAAGATTTTTCAATTATTCATGCTAAGGAGACAAGACTTTCTAAAGCGGATTTTCAAGTTATCGATAATGAATTTCGCATGAAAGCGAATATAAAAATGCCTCAGACTGACCTTCGTCTTGAAGGGAAAGTAAATAAAGACAGAGTTAGCTTTAAAACTTTTGGTGGGAAAATCAGGCTTGAAGATCTTGGGGATATTGCTCAGATCGGTGTAAAAGGTAATGGTCCTCTTGCTATTGAGGTAAATGGGCCTTTGGATGATGTTGAAATTAATCTTAAGGGACTTATTAACGACTTTCAGGTATTGGGTTACAAACTCGGTGATGCAGATCAGGAGACACTGATCTCACTCAAAGATTCGACCGTAAATATTATTCAGCTGAGTTCTAAGTATAACAAAACTGAAATTTACGGAAATGGTTATGTTAACTATGATAATTTAGAGCTGAATTTAGACATTCGTTCGCCTCAAACCACACATGATGATCTTAAAAGCATCATTGCCCCAGTGTTATCACCAATAACATTTTTACCATCAGACCTAAACTTTAAGGCCAAGCTAGATTGTAAAATATATGGAAGAGCAAATTTGCAGGACCTAAAAGTCAAAACAAAGGTCAATTTTAGAGATCTTGAAGCATACAAAGAATCAGTTTCGCACGGTTTTTTCTCTATCTCGATGGAAGATAAAATTCTCAAGTTTAAAGATGTGAAAGCTTTTAAGGAGAGAGGTGCACTTTTAGGCGAAGTTGATTTCAATATGAATACAGAGATCTTTAACCTTGATTTAGACTGGAATAATATCGGGTTACAATCAATTAACAAGGTTCGACAGTCATCAGTTAGTTTTGACGCTATTTTAGCCGGAAGTTTAAAAGGTGGAGGAACTTCAAAAGATTACACCATCAAAATAAACTCTAATATCGGTCAAACAAAAGCTTTTAATTATGATTTTAAAGATTCCCTAATTGAACTTACGTTGTCTCCTGAAAGATATAGGGGAAAGTTTTTTCTATTTGAGGATGAAATAAAAGCAAACTTTGATATCAATATGAAACAAACGAGTCTTTCAAATTTTGATCTAGCTGTAG
>JACCDH010993754.1_pt1 | contig 11566 bp, 9 predicted proteins | sample 7442481 | NCBI WGS metagenome assembly JACCDH01 (sample SAMN15323433, study PRJNA562643) | freshwater metagenome | isolation source: river surface water | place: USA:Blue River Watershed | collected 2017-08-15 | reverse complement strand
TGATGTGGCATATTGTCCCGTCTTGGTTTTTTTTGCCTTAGCAGATATTTTTAAGTGGTCAAACAACACTTCGCCAAGCTGTTTGGGCGAATCCGGATTAAAGGGAACACCAGCCATTTCTATAATCTCCTCGTGCAATTTACCTAAGGTTTCTTCTAATTCGATTGAATAGGCCTTTAATGCCTGAACATCAATGGCGATGCCTTCTTCCTCCATGCTTCCGAGCACTCGAACCAAGGGCATTTCCATGTCATAGAACAAATGCTTTAGATGCGGTTTTTCAACCTCAGGGGCCAGAATCTCTTTTAATTGGAAGGTAATGTCTGCATCTTCACACGCATATTGATATATATCCTCGGCGCTCAGGTCGCCCATGTTACCCTGTCCCTTCCCTTTTTTTCCAATTAACGATTCAATGGAAATGGGTTTGTATCCTAAATATACCTCTGCCATAAAATCCATTCCTTGCTTGGCCTCTGGATTAATTAGGTATTGTGCAATCATGGTGTCAAACAAAGGTCCTTGAATTACAATGTCATAGCGATGTAATACCTGAAGGTCATATTTCACATTATGCCCAATTTTTTCAATCGCTGTATGTTCGAAGAGGGGTTTGAACTCAGTAACAATGGCTTTGGCCTCTTCATAATTTACAGGCGTAGGAACATAAAAAGCTTCTTTTGCTTTGTATGAAAATGAAAAGCCAACAAGGTCTGCACGCAAGGAGTCAATGCCTGTAGTTTCCGTATCAAAACAAATGCTGGATTGTTCTAATAATAATTCAAGTAATTCTGCGCGTTCTTGAGGAGTCTGGATTAAGTGATAAGAAGGTTTTTCACTTTCCAAGGTTTTATATTCAGTCGCATCTTCGTTCCCAATCGGCTGAGTTAACTCTGCCGCATCAAAGAGCCCCAATTGCTCGGTGTTAACCGCCCGGTTTGGTGTTAAGGGAGTGGATGTAATTACTAATTCTTCTCCAAGGATTTTTTTAAGTAAGTTTCTAAATTCTAATGCCGTAAATAACGTGCGAATAGCATCCGCATTCGGTTCACAAATTTCTAAATGTTCTTCATCAAAGGGAACGGTCAAATCGATTAGAATCGTCGCTAGCATTTTTGATACGCGACCTTGGTCTGCATATTGAATTACATTTTCTTGTTGTTTCCCTTTTAATTCATGGGCATGCTCAATCAAGTTTTCAACGCTACCATATTTCGCAATGAGTAGCTTCGCTGTTTTTTCTCCAATCCCAGGTATGCCCGGAATGTTGTCTGAGGCATCCCCCCATAACCCAAGAATATCAATCACCTGAAGGGGATGTTCCACCTCAAATTTTTCGCACACCTCTTTTACCCCAAGAATCTCCGGGGGATTTCCTCCACGGCCAGGTTTGTATATGAACGATGTTTCGCTCACTAACTGCCCATAATCCTTGTCTGGAGTCATCATATACGTAGTATACCCGCGCTGTTCAGCAAGCTTTGCCATAGAACCGATGACATCATCTGCTTCGTGTCCCGCAATTTCAATCATTGGTACATTGAATGCACGAACGATGTCTTTTATGGGTTCTATCATTGAGCGGATATCTTCCGGCATTTCTTCGCGGTGCGCCTTATAAGCTTCGAATTCTGTTTGTCGGTGTTCGCTTCCTCCCGGAGGGTCAAAAACTACCGCGAGATGTGTTGGTTTTTCTGTTTTAATTACATCAATTAATACGTTGGTGAATCCGAACGCTGCACTCGTGTTTTGTCCTTTCGAGTTAACTCTCGGGTTTTTAGCAAATGCAAAATAGGCCCGATAGATTAATGCATAGGCATCAAGCAGGAATAATTTTTTTGGGGTGTCTTTAGATAGCAAAACTTATACGTTACTGAGTTCAACAAAATGCTTGTAGAAATATGGAATGGTTTTTATCCCCATTCGATAATTGAAAAGCCCAAAGTGCTCATTGGGTGAATGAATCGCGTCGCTATCCAGCCCAAAGCCCATTAAGATTGTTTTCAACCCTAATTCTTGCTCAAACATCGCTATAATTGGAATACTTCCCCCACTACGAACAGGAATCGCTTCCTTACCAAAGGTTTCTTTGTAAGCCAAAGCAGCAGCACGATACCCAATGGAATCCAGGGGGGTCACAGCGGCTTGTCCACCATGATGAGGGGTAACCTTTACGGTAACACCGGTGGGAGCGATACGCTCGAAATGGGTTTGAAATAGCTGAGTAATTTCCTCCGGATCTTGATTTGGAACCAATCGCATAGAAATCTTTGCAAAGGCTTGGGAAGCAATTACGGTTTTGGCTCCCTCTCCAATATACCCTCCCCAAATACCATTTACATCTAATGTTGGACGGATAGAACCTCGTTCTGGCGTTGTATATCCTTTTTCTCCATAGGTGTCTGGAAGATTCAGCGCTTTTTTGTAGGCTTCTTCCGAAAACGGAGCTTGTGCCATGGCGTCTCGGTCGGCTCTTGAAATCTCCACTACGCTGTCGTAAAATCCTTCTACCGTTATTTTTCCGTTTTCATCATGCAGCGAAGCAATCATCTCACACAAGGCATTGATTGGGTTTTTTACACATCCTCCATATAACCCTGAGTGTAAATCTCTGTTTGGCCCGGTAACTTCCACCTCTACATAACTTAATCCACGGAGACCGGTGGTAACAGAAGGTACATCGTTCGCAATCATTCCAGTATCCGATACAAGAATCACATCCGCTTTTAGTTTATCCTTATTTTCTTTAACAAAGTAACCTAAATGCTCACTTCCAATTTCTTCTTCTCCTTCAATCATGAATTTCACATTGCACGGAAGTTCGCCGCTTGATAGCATCGCCTCCACGGCTTTTACGTGCATATAAAATTGTCCTTTATCGTCACATGCACCGCGCGCAAAAATTGCGCCCTCTGGGTGAATTTCTGTAGTTTTAATTACGGGTTCAAATGCCGGACTGTGCCATAATTCAATGGGATCCGCCGGTTGAACATCGTAATGTCCATAAACCAAAACGGTCGGCAAGGAAGGGTTTATGATTTTTTGTCCGAAGACAATCGGATGTCCATTCGTAGGAATCACCTCTACATCATCCATCCCAATTTTTTTTAAATGGGCTGCAACTTCATCGGCACAGGCTAAAACACTTGTTGAATAGGCCGGGTCTGCAGAGATTGATGGGATGCGCAGTAAGGCCATTAGTTCATCCGTAAATCGCCCTAAATGTTGGTCAATATAAGTAGTTGTTTTTGTCATATCGAGTATAAAAAATAGTACAACGAAGATACAACTTTCGGAGGGTTTCCTATCAAATTACCCGTCCCAATCAACAGGTTCATGCAAAACTTATCAATATTTCATACCTTTAACCACGTTAAACACAGATGAAGGTAGTTGTAATTGGTGCTGGACTTTTTGGCTGTTGCTCGGCTATAGAATTAGCGAGAGCAGGCTTTCACGTAGTATTGCTTGATCGAGAAGATGATATTATGCAAAAAGCATCGCGGGTCAACCATAACCGCATCCATTTAGGATACCATTACCTGCGAAGTGTTGAAACTGCGGAACAAAGTATTGAAGGGCTACTTTCTTTTTTGTTTAATTATGGTAAGGCGGTAGAAAATCAATTCCCGAATTATTACGCGATAGCTAAAGAGGGAAGTAAAACCACGCCCGAAGAGTTTCTCGCATTTTGTAATAAGGTTGGGATCGGATACGATTTCGAGTATCCAACAGACACCTTTTTGAACCGAAACGCATTGGCTGCAAGTTTTAAAGTCCCAGAGCCTGTGTTTGATTACGAGATTTTAAAGCAAGAGGTTGGAAAGAGCCTTGTGAATTCAGGGGTTGACATTCGCTTGAATCAAGAAGTTCAAGGAATAACTAAAAAACCTGGAGGAGAATATGAATTAATTGTAAATCAGCGGGTAGAACATTTCGATGTGGTAATTAATGCTACCTATTCAGATTTCAATGAAATCAATCACGCGCTAGGGGTTCCGTTAAAGCCACTTTTATTTGAAAAGGTAATCATCCCTGAATTTGAGTTTAAACACAATCCTTTTGGATTGACGATTATGGATGGTCCATTCTGCTCGGTAATGCCAAAAGGAAAACAAACGGATAAGTTTTTATTGTATCACGTTACCCACTCCGTAGAACAAGGAGTTCTTTCCGAATTACACCCGAATTTTAATCCAGATAATCCCTCACAAGAGGCGCTGATATACGACCAGGCAGCACACTACATGCCCTTTTTAGCAGAGGTTAAGCGTACGAATCAATTCAAAACAGTCCGTGTAGTGCATAAGAATTCAGACGATGCTAGGTTAACAGAATTATATATGTATGAGCAATTTGAAAATTATTTTGCCATTCTCTCAGGAAAAATATCAACGTGCATCCAGGTAGCCCTAGAGATTAAACATACCTTGCAACAGAAAAAAACAGAAAAAAGATTTAGAATATAATGGAACAATTGAAATTGCATTTAGGATGTGGTCCGAACGTTAAGGAAGGTTACGTAAACATAGATGGATATGTAACCGGAGAAGGAGTGGTAAATATGGATATCTTAAATTTAGAATATCCTGATAATAGTGCAGATGAGATTCTTGCGGAGCACTTATTTGAGCATCTTCCTTTTAAAGACGAAGAACAATTATTCAAAGAATGCTACAGAGTACTTGAGCCAGGTGGCGTATTGATTGTCGAAACTCCCGACATGGAGTGGCTTTGCACGGCCTTCCTACAAGCGAATGATGAATTCACAAGCTTTTATCAAGCCGGTGCAATCGATCATTATTTCGGACATGGTAAATCCTATGAACATCGCTGGGGAATGATCACAACGCACTTTTTTGGAAACCAAAACGGGGAGGGTCAATTTCATAAAAACGGCTACACAAAGCAGAAGTTTATTGACATTGCACACCTGGTGGGCTTCTCTTCCTGTGAGGTGTTGAAATTGGTCAATAAAGGCGCGGGAGCAATTCGTGCACGAATCATCAAATAATGAAAGTTCTTGTCATTGGAGGAAATAGCTTTATTGCTAAGGGGATAGAATCCTATCTTTCAACAAAAGGAATAACATTATTGCGGGTTGATCGCTCAGTGTTAGATATAACGGATGAGGTTCAGATTGAACAATTTTGCAAAAATCCCCTTTTACCTACCTATGACGCCATCATATTCGCTCAAGGAATTAATCCCTCATTGAGCACAAAAGAAACGACTGCCGAACACCTTTTAGCCATGCTCAAGGTAAACATCATGGGCCCTGTATTATTATTAAAACATTTGTTTCCACAAATGAATCCGCAGGGCAATGTCATTTTTTTTAGTTCAGTTGCTGCTGAAAAAGGCAGTTATGATCCTGGATATGCGGCATCGAAAGCGGCTATTCAAGGCATGATTAACAGTTTTGCGAATGAGTTCCAAACTATGAGGTTCAATGCTATTGCACTTGGACTCGTTGAAAATTCTCCGGTATTTAATCAAATGACCCCTGATTTTTTACAGAAGCATCGCGACCGAATGCACCAAGGCACCCTCGTTCAATTGGAACATATTGCAGCCGTTGTGAACTTGCTCTTGACTAATGAAAACCTTAATAGAAGCATTATTCCTTTAACTTCTGGATTTCGTTAAATGAATCTTTCCATTGTCATTCCCTCAAGAAATCGACCGAGCTACTTGGCCAGAGCAATCGCTTATTATGCTCAATTTGATGCAATTCAGCTCATTGTTTGTGATAGCTCTGAGCAGCCCTTTACGGGAGAAATCCCGAAGCACGTAAGCTACCACCATTTTCCTGAGGCGTCCTTTGTGGAGAAAATACAGTCAATTCTCCCTTCCCTCGCAAAAGATTATGTTGTTTTAAGTGCTGATGACGATTTTTTGCTGGAACATGCATTAAATGAATCGATTGATTTTTTATCGGCTAACCCAACATACAGCAGCGTTCAAGGAAATTATATTGCGTATTATAACCTAGGAAAGAGCTTGTATTATTTACCTTTATATACCCAACGAATTGGGAAATCTATCGATTTTGAAGCACCACTGGATCGCATCGATTCTTACTGGGGTTCAGGAATACAACTCTTTTATTCCGTGTATCAAAAAGAAGATTTTTGTAAGGTTTTTCAAACGGCAGACCGCAGTATTCGAAGTTTAAATCTATTGGAATATCACATAGGTTTAACGGCTTTATTACTCGGAAAAAACAAATACCTGCCCGTGTTTTATAGCGTCCGAGAGCTAATTAGTAATTCTGCCGGAACCAATATAGGTCTTGATGTATTGGTCTCAGATCCTAATCAAGCGGTTCAATATGAGGCGTTCATTGCAGGTGTTTCCAAGGTTTTTAGTGAGATGCAACCAATGGCCAAGAACCATGAAGGGATTTTAAGACAACAGATTTCTCAATATTTATCGTCTGAAAACGCAAAAGCTTTTTATAGTGTTCGGGACCGAAACAGACGGATTAAGAAACTCATGCCTTCCTCGGTACGCAGGTTAATTTATCATGCGTGGCTTTCTTTTAATCGAAAAAAAAACGCGCAAAACAACCTGCGAATATCTTCCATACACACTGGGTTTCCCTTTGGCAATCCCTCGGAAGAGTCTAGACTCAAACAGATTGAAGAACGTATCCTAAATCAGAAATAGAAAATGTACCTTATCTTTGCTTATAGTGCAACTTTACTTGCTTGATATAGGTCATAAAAAAAACTTAAAAAATATGTTCGGTCTTCATAAATTATTTTTGACACTGATGCTGTTGCCGTTTTTGACGTTTGCGCAACCCATTGCTGTTTCCCCAACGCAAACGCCTCAGCAATTAGTAAACAATGTGTTGTTGGGAGCAGGTGTCGTTGCCTCTAACATCACAATTAATGGTGTCCCGGGCTTAGCATCAACTCCTTTTGGTAATATAGGATACTTTACAAATACCAACGCAACCTTTCCGATGGCAAGTGGTATTGTATTAACAACGGGAGATGCCATAGGCGCAGTGGGCCCAAACATTGGGGGGAGTACAACAAATCCGGGAGCTTCTCAATCGGTTGCCGGTGATCCAGAGCTTAATGCTATTGCGAATGGAAATGTAACGAATGGTGTGGTCTTGGAGTTTGATTTTATTCCTGCTGGAGATACCCTTATTTTTAATTACATGTTTGGTTCCGATGAATACACGGAATTTTCTCCCTCAAACTTTAACGATGCCTTTGGTATCTTTTTGTGGGGACCTGGAATTTCAGGACCCTATCCACTTGCAGGTTATCCAAACGGTGGTGACAATATTGCTATAATCCCGGGGGGAACACCCGTAACCATTAATAATGTGAATTGGGTCACAAATACACCATATTATGTGTATAATGAATTCCCTCAAGACACATACGGGGATGCCATTGAATATGATGGTACGACCGTAAAGTTAACCGCGAGTGCAAGTGTGCAATGTAATGAAACCTATCACATCAAGTTTGCAATAGCCAATGTGTTTGACCAGGCTTACGATTCTGGCGTGTTCTTGGAAGCAGGGTCATTTTCCTCTGCGGCCGTTAGTGTTGCTGTTGCTACCGTATCAGGAGATACAACCATTGTTGAAGGATGTACCTATGCAGACTTTATTTTTACTCGACCGGAAGGACAAACCAATGATACCTTGATTATTAATTACACAGTTACAGGATCAGCTATTGAAGGGGTTGACTATAATAACATGGTTAATCCTATCGTGTTTTTACCAGGACAAGACACCGTTATTTTGAATTTAACACCCACCCAAGATGGCTTAAATGAAGGGTTTGAGTCGGTGACAATTTCTGTATCAATCATTAACCCATGCGGAGACACACTTACCTCTGAGGGAACCATTTATATTGGAGATGGTCCAATAATTAATATTACGGAAACCGACCCATTAGTTCAATGTTATCCAGACAGTGTCTTATTAACTGCATCTGCGTTTGGAGGTTATGCACCCTATGACTTTACATGGACTGCCTTGGGAGGCACGGTTCTTTCGACGAATGACTCATTAACGATAAATGTTACTCAAAATGGGCTTGTTCAATTCTTGATTACGGCGGTTGACCAATGTAATTTCTCTCAAACTGATACAGCCACGGTCACAATAAATCAAACGATTGCAATTGATGCGATAAATATGACCGAAGCAACGTGCATACCAACAGGGACTTTATCTGCGATAGTTTCTGGAACTACTGGTAATGTGAATTATTTGTGGTCTAACGGACAACAAGGGCAAACAATTCAAAACCTAGCCAGCGGTTGGTATTCATTGACGATTACAGATCAGGTTTGTTCTGCCAGTGATAGCGTATTTGTGGGTGCGATTGCCGTTCCGGTAGCTAATTTCACCGTAACGCCTGCCGGAGGATGTTCTCCGTTAAATGTTGTCTTTGTAAATAATAGCACAAATGGAAATGGATATGCATGGAATTTTGGCAATGGACAAACTGCAGTAGTTCAAACTACCGATCCACAAAGTGCTCAATATGTAACTCAAACTCCATCAGATTATACAGTAACCTTAGTGGTTTCTCAAGGGCTAAATTGTGTTGATTCAATGTCAATTACCATCCCTGTGGATGTGTGTGATTGTACCGATCCAGAGGCACTAAACTATAACGGTACAGCTAATGTGAATGTACCTTCGAATTGTATCTATCCGTATCCAGAAGTTGAAGCACCAAACGTTATCACCCCAGACGGGGATTTAACCAACGACGAGTTTATCTTACAATACAAGAATGTCGTTTCGATTGAGTTAATAATTTTCAACCGTTGGGGAGCAATTATGTACAGCGGTTCCAGTACTGATTTGACACAGTCACAACCCTCATGGGATGGAACTTCAAATGGAAATGACGCTAGCGAGGGTGTATACACTTATACGTACAAGGCTACTGGGGTTTCTGGAGGTGAAGTTTCTGGTCATGGATTCTTCCATCTGATACGATGACCCTAGAAATAGGCCGATGGGGCGAAGATTTAGCTAAAGAACATTTGCTTAAATCGGGGTATGAAATCCTAGAGGCAAATTATCGATTTAAAAAAGCAGAAATCGATTTAATTGCAAGAAAAGGGAATCTGATTGTTGCCGTGGAAGTAAAAACACGCACCGGAATCATGGTCGGCACCCCGTTTCATGCGATTTCTCGAGAGAAACAACGGAATTTATTACTTGGAATTAATCACTACGTTCAGAAGTTTAACGAACCTGTTGAGGTCAGAATGGATGCTGTAAGTATTATTAAACAGGGAGAAACCATAACAATAGCCCATTTAGAGGATGCATTCCCAGCATTTTAACTCCTTGAATTATTGACGTACATTTGCAGAAACTGCTCGTGATGAACACAAACAAAAAATCTTCTCCTAAATCGGGGAAATCAACGAAGCCTGTAGCCGCCAAATCGGTAAAAGCAGGTAAATCAAGTAAACCGCTTAGCGGAAAAACTCAAACTGCTGCTAAATCAACTAAATCAGTAGGCGAAAAGTCGGTTACGGCGCGGGATAAACGCAAGTATATTGACTTTAAAATTAAAGTTAAGAAAGGCGATCCACTTCCGAATTTTAATGAAAATGAGATCAGACTAAACAAATATCTATCAAATGCCGGGGTATGTTCTCGCAGAGAGGCTGATGTACTAATTCAAACTGGCGTAGTAACAGTAAACGGCGTTATTATTACAGAAATGGGGCATAAAATTGCTCCTACTGATGTCGTCCAATACGACGGTGAAACGATCAATGCTGAAAAAAAGCGCTATGTTTTACTGAATAAACCTAAAGGATTTATTACAACAATGGATGACCCTCAAGGTAGAAAAACCGTAATGTCCTTGGTTAAATCAGCGTGTCGAGAACGCGTATATCCTGTGGGGAGGTTAGACCGTGAAACCACCGGATTATTGTTATTTACTAATGATGGTGATATTGCAAAAAAACTTACGCACCCAAGGTATCAAGCCCGTAAAATATATCATGCGGAATTAAACAAAGCATTTAAGTCAGAAGACTTTGATCGATTACTACGAGGGGTAGATTTGGAAGATGGGAAATCCAGGGCAGACCAAGCCTCCTATGTAGATGGTGGAAATTCTCGTGAAGTAGGTATAGAAATTCATTCGGGTAAGAACCGAGTCGTTCGTAGAATGTTCGAAGCTTTGGGCTATGTAGTAGTTAAATTAGATCGAGTAGTATATGCGGGCTTAACTAAAAAGGATTTACCCAGAGGTATGTTTAGACATCTAACGGATGATGAGGTGAGCTACTTAAAAATGACTAAAAATGTGTAAGCGGATTTATTTTGTTGTCAGTTTGTTTTTGTTCTGCTTACTTCTTGGGGCTTGTTCATCCAATGACGTAGCAAGTAAACATCCATATGCAAATTATTTTTATCCCATATTAGATGAACCAAAAATCTATGTGTATCGGGATATTATCGGGGGGCTTGAGGAACAATTTCATAGGGTATACTCCGTAAAAGACCAGCTTGGTCATCATGTGGTGGTAGAACGTTATGCGTCGGATGGACGTATACTGGAAGCCTTGAACTTTAACGTGGATTCACTGAATATACAAGACCATATGGTGGTTAATCGGAATCAGAAGAAAACAAAAGCCTTCGTTTACAAGACAAGCTATTTCCCATGGAATAAAACTGAACAAACGTGGTTTTCAACGAAGTTTGAAGGGGTGTTGGATTCAACCTTAATCTTACAAGAACTGAAACGTAACATTCTATCAGAAAATGTATTTATTGATGTGATGGGAGAACAAACTAAGGCTGTTAAATATAAAGATTACACCAAGTTCACATTAATAAATCCGTTTACAAAAACCGAGAAAGTCATGGGATTACCCTCATATACATATTATGCGGACGGTGTTGGCTTGGTTGAATGGAAAAGCAATGGAAACAAAGTTCACTTTAAGTTAGAGCAGATTATGGATCAAGCCGATTGGTTAAAATTTATCAGACCTTGAAGTGCCTTGTATTAGTATTCTTGATTATCTGTGGCTCAGTACAGGCACAAAACAGCTTGTTTAATTCGGCGTACAAAGGTAATTTGTCGTTGGAAGCGGGCATGTCAAGCAATCAATATGCTAAATCATCTTTATCCATGATGGGAAATGAGTTCTCTTTTACCTTGAATGACGCAACATTTAACCAACCCTATGATGGAATAACAAGTCCAAACATGAGGGATTTGTTATCAAATCAATATCGGATTGCCATCGGTTATACGGTTAAACGTGGAGTTCAACTTCAATTGAATTTAGATAATTTTCAATATCAATTAGGGAATCAACGATTGAATATTGATGGGTATGTGACACCCGGATTTGATGTAATCGGGGGACTGGCAGGCACCTTTAATTCAACGTCCGTAGAAATGGATACCATAGGATTTAGATTTTCTTCAAACAGCACAAAATTGATTTCGATGAATTTGAATCTTTTACAAAATTTGTATCGAACAAAGTCGCGAATGTTTGTGCTAAATGCGATTTATGGTATAGG
>JACCDH011080485.1_pt1 | contig 11567 bp, 15 predicted proteins | sample 7442481 | NCBI WGS metagenome assembly JACCDH01 (sample SAMN15323433, study PRJNA562643) | freshwater metagenome | isolation source: river surface water | place: USA:Blue River Watershed | collected 2017-08-15 | reverse complement strand
ATCCTATAATGTAGTAGTATACCCGTAATAATTTCATTAAAAACCAAAAGGTTATGAAAAATTCACTCCTGATTACTCTTTTTTCATTAATTTTTTCTTTCTTCTCTTTTACTGTTTCTGCTGCTACGCAAACGGAGGAAATTAAAATCACTCCGAAAATACGTGCGCAGTATGAAGCACAGGCTTTGAGGATTATTAATTCGCCCGAGGGAAAACTACAATTCAGGAACTGCGGCGTTAATGATCCAAAAGATATTGATCCCGAACAACATTTATTGATTTCCACAAGCGAAGTCACTGTGAATCGCGTTGTAAAAACCGGTGACAAATCAGTAAATATTTTTATCTGGGCGCTGTGGGCAAAGGATAATAATAAAACTGATTCAGTAAATTCTCAAAGTACTTCATTAGATGATTACGGTGTCGGACTCGCTATGGAAAGTCCGATGATTGGGAGTAAGGCTAGTGGAATGCTTTCAATACCTGTGAAGAATGAACTTTCAGGGAAGGAAATTATTACGCTTGTTCTTATTCTACTAATTGCCTGCACTGATCTCATAAGTTGGGGTTGGAGAAACGATTTAAGAAACCAAAAAGAAATTTTAGCAGCACAACAAGAAGAAGAAACAGACGAAAAGTTAGAAAACTTACGAAATGGAAATGGGTTCGCTATTTCATCTCAAAAAAAATTAGTTCTTATTTCGGCATCAACAATTTTATTTCTGATGTTAGGAAGTCAAACTTTTGCCAAAGGTGGAGGAGGAAAAAATTTCGATTACTCCCTCATTGGATCGGATTTAAAATCCGATGATTGGTTAGTAATAGCAGTAGTAGCTGTAATACTTGCTTTAGCTGTTGTTTTTGGGATCTGTAGTTTAAAGAGTCCTAAAGAACTTGAGCCATTAAGGGATAAAGAAAATACAGACAAAGAAGAAATAGGGAAAAATATTGAACCGATAGAGGTTCAAGCAATAACTGACACGACCGAAAATTCTGGAGCCGAACTTAGTTCGGCTTGAAACATAAAAGATAGATACAATATAACGCCTTACCAATTATTGGTAAGGCTGTTTTTTTATTGACACAGATACATTTTTTTGGCATACTCGATTGATTTTGAACATTTCGTTAACAAAAAAAATCTAAAGCAATGAAAAAATTGCAACTTCTAAAATCAAGATTAACTGGACCTTTACATCATTATTTTCAAGCAGAAGTGCAGCACACCATTGCACTAAAGGGAGGAGATTTTGTTGAGGCTATTTCCTTTTTGTATTTTGAATATCGCCTGAATATTACATTTATGCGAGATTTGCCTGTAAGCAGGTTGTTTAAAGTCTATTCTCAGCGGAGCGGCGAATTAAAAGATATAGCATTCGAAGCTTATAAAATGAAAAATGTTGAACTCGGGTGGTTGATGGAAGATTATAGGGAAGATCGGACTATAAAGTGGAGAATTGTCACAAAGGAAAAAATTTTTTCATCGATAGAAAAAAATATCCCTTGCGAAGGAATTTTGAGTGCGCTTATATCACTTTTTTCTTCTGATACCCCTGCTCGCGATACTTTATTGGCAATGAGAAATGAGTCACTCAGCCATGCGTAAAGCAAAAGCTTTCAAATTACCCACCAGTCGATTGTTAATTCAATCGACTGTATTTTTTTATATATTTGTTATACTTATATTATGGAACAACTTTTTCTTTCGCATCCATATCTTGAGCCATTGATGAAGCTCGGACTTGCTATGCTACTTGGTATGGTGATCGGTATAGAACGCATTTTGGCGCACAAGACTGCGGGTATGCGCACCTACGCGCTCGTTTCTATGGGCGCTGCACTTTTTGTAGTCATCTCACAAGCCACAGCAAAGATTGCTCTCGGAGAAGGATTTATGGACTCAAATATTTTTCAAATACCAGCTGCTATTGTCTCCGGTATTGGTTTCCTTGGTGCAGGTCTTATGATCTGGCATGACCATACTCTCACTGGTGTCACAACAGCTACAAGCATTTGGGTCTGTGCCGGTATCGGTATGGCGACTGGCTTTGGACTTTACTCTTTGAGTATCACCGCGACTTTGCTTATGCTTTTTGTCTTCACTGTACTGTGGTTTGTGGAGGAATACATCAAGAAATTCCAAACAGATATTCCTACGCACAAAAAAGAAACTATACGCGAAGATCGCTCTTCCGATCTCTAGAAAGCTCTCCTTTTTTCTGATATACTGCCGCCATGCAATCCGAAGAAATACGTAAGCGATTCCTGGCTTTTTTTGCTGCTCGCGGCCATGCGATTATTCCGTCGGCGCCACTTGTGCCCTTAAACGATCCATCAGTGCTTTTCAATACAGCCGGCATGCAGCCTCTCGTGCCGTATCTTCTTGGCGAGCCACATCCAGCCGGCAAACGAATCGCTGATATTCAAAAATGTGTGCGTACGGGCGATCTCGATGATATTGGCGACAATCGTCACTTTTCTTTTTTTGAAATGATGGGCAACTGGTCGCTCGGCGACTACTTCAAAGAAGACGCGATTAAGTGGAGCTATGAATTTCTCACATCAAAAGAAGAAGGCCTAGGACTCAACCCTGCACAGCTCTACGTCACCGTATTTGAAGGAGATGAAAATGCGCCACTTGATACGGAGTCAATTGGGATTTGGAAAAGTCTTGGCATTCCAGAGGACAGGATTTATGCATTGCCAGCAGATGATAACTGGTGGAGTCCCGGTGACAATGGTCCCTGTGGTCCGTGCACAGAAATGTTTTACGATGTGACCGGTACAATAGGTGACCTTAATAAAGAGCAATTTATTGATGCAGTGAAAAAAGAAGATGTCATTGAAATATGGAATGACGTTTTTATGGAATATGAGAAAAAAGATGGAAAGGTGATCGGCAAACTTACTCAAAGGAATGTTGATACTGGTGCAGGACTTGAGCGCATCACAGCAGTAATGCAAGGAACGAAGACGGCGTATGAGACAGATATTTTTACATCAGCGCTAGATATAATTAAGAAAAACTCAAAAAATTATGAAGAAAAAGAGGCACGAATAGTCGCAGACCATTTGAGAACCTCAAGTTTTCTTATTGCGGACGGTGTTGTTCCGGGTAATAAAGATCAAGGATATGTCTTGCGACGATTACTTCGCCGGGCTATTTTCAAAATGAAAATTAAACTTCTCGGTAGTCATATTGCTCCAGAAGTAATTGACTACTTTGTTAATTTTTATAAAGAAATTTATCCTGTACTTGGAGAAGTGGATATAAAAAATATTTTCTACACAGAAAAGGAAAAATTTACTAAAACCCTTTATGTTGGAGAAAAAGAATTCGAAAAAGGAGTAGATCCCTTTATTCTTGCTACAACATATGGTTTCCCAATTGAGCTGACAGTTGAACTTACTAAAGAGAAAGGCCAGACGATTGATATGGAGGATTTCAATACCAAAATGGCTGAGCATCAGAAACTTTCTCAAACCGCTTCCGCCGGTATGTTTAAAGGCGGGCTTGCCAATCACAACGAAAAAACTATTCGTTTGCATACAGCGCATCATTTGCTTTTGGCTGCATTGCAGCAAGTCTTGGGCAAAGAAGTCAAACAACGGGGAAGTAACATTACTGAAGAGCGGCTCCGTATCGACTTTGCATTTGATAGAAAAATGACAGACGAAGAAAAACAAAAAGCAGAAACTCTCGTCAATGATTGGATAGCAGGGGATCTTGAAGTAGTCCGCCGTGAAATGCCTCGTGATGAGGCAGAAAAAATCGGAGCGGAAATGGAATTCGGTGCCAAGTATCCTGATATGGTTTCGGTCTACATGATTTTAGATAAAAACAACCAACCAATCTCAAAAGAATTCTGTGGTGGCCCGCATGTAGCGCGTACAAGCGAGCTTGGTAGTTTCAAAATCCAAAAAGAAGAAGCATCATCGCAAGGCGTGCGGCGTATTAAGGCAGTGCTCAGTTAGCAAAATAAAATTTTACTATCGTTAGATTTATTCACCATGCTATACTACTAAGAGCTATGGGAATATTTTCCTCATCAAAAAACGAAGAGCTTGTTGCTATTTTTGATATCGGCAGTGCGTCTGTGTCTGGAGCGCTTGTTCGTATGCCAGCTGATTCTAAAATATCTTCAAAACCAACTATTGTGTACACGACCACGGTCGAACTTGAGCTATCCGACGATCTTTCCTTTGATAAATTTTTAAACGTTATGCAGGAGTCCGTAGCTACCGTTGCCCGTCTTTTGAAAGATATCAAGCTCGGTGCTCCGAAAAAGGCCTTTTGTTTCATGGCATCCCCGTGGTATGCCTCACAGATCAGAGTAATGAAGCTTTCTAAGAATGCACCTTTTCTTTTTACGGAGAAACTTTCAACCGAGCTTATCAATAAAGAGATTACATCATTTGAAGCAGTGGATCTAAAAAAGTTTGGTGATCCGGGCAACCTAAAACTTTTGGAAACAAAAAATATTGAAATCAAACTCAACGGGTATCAAACTGAAACTCCATTTGGGAAAAAAGCACGCGAGATTGAGCTCACAGCATTTTTTAGCGTTAGTCCAAAGATTGTGATCGAACGCGTGGAGCATGCGATTGAAAAATCTTTTACCCTACCAGCAATCAACTTTCTTTCATTTTTGTTCTCTTCTTTTGTCGTTTCCCGCAATTTGTTTGCCCATGATCACAACTTCCTACTTTTGGATATTGGTGGAGAGGTCACTGATGTGTCTATCATTAAAAATACCAACCTCGTCGAATCCGTCTCTTTCCCTCTCGGTAAAAATTTTATTTTGCGCCGTATTGCTACGCAGCTCGGTAAAACTCCCGCAGAAATACGGTCTCTCATTGCACTCTTTTTAGGCGGTGGCATGGAGGAAGCTGCCAAAGCAGCCCTTCAACCCATATTTACCCAAGCAAAAAAAGATTGGCTTTCAGCTTTTCAACAAGCATTATTTTCTATCTCAGATGAATTGTCAGTACCCGAGCAGGTATTTGTCACGGTCGATGAAGATATTGCCTCTTGGTTTGTCGAAGTGATACAAGCTGAAGAATTTAGCCAACATGTACTCTCAGAAAAAAAATTTAATGTTATACTTATAGGACCAGCGGTTCTGCATGATTTTTGTACTTCTGGTGATCGAGTAGTACGCAACCCCTTTATCATGCTTGAAAGCATTTTTATACACACACTTACTAAAAAATAATTATGAAAAAAAATATTTTACAAGATATACAACCCCTCACACGTACTACTGTGACGCGAGCCAAGACGAGCACAACACGGGTGGAAGTAGAAGAGCCCGCGACCTATCAAGAGCAGGAGGTTTATCAGGCTCCACCACCACCGCGTCGCCATGTGCTCTGGTTTATTGCGATACCAGCTATTATAGTGTTGTTATTTTCGCTTTCGTTTATTTTTGCTGGAGCAACGGTAAACGTTGTGCCAAAATCAAAAGTTGTTACGCTTGACGATACCGTGGTAGCACTGAAAGACTCGACTGACCCTGAAGCAGTATCTTTTACAGTCATGTCGCTCACTGATGATGAGACAATCGATGTGCCAGGGGAGACGACATCCACTGCCTCAGAAAAAGCTACCGGTACCGTTGTTATTTACAATGAATATTCCACTGCTTCACAGGGTTTAGTAGCTACGACTCGTCTTCAAACACCTGATAAGAAAATTTACCGGATCGATAAGCAAGTTACTGTGCCGGGATATACCAAAACAGGTACTACGATCGTCCCTGGCTCTGTGACGGTGACAGTGACAGCAGACCAGGCAGGACCAGAGTACAACATCGGGCCGTCGGACTTTACGATTCCTGGTTTTGCCGGGAGTGCAAAATTTGAGAAATTTTTTGCCCGTTCAAAAAGCGATATTTCAGGTGGAACAGAAGGCCAGGTACATAAAATTTCAGAAACCAGTGCGCTTGCAGCGAGAGATTCGCTTGTGGAGAAAGCTCGAGCCAATTTGACTCAAGAGCTTCGTGCTCAAGTTCCCGAGGATTTTATTCTTTACGATGATTTGATTTTCTTTAGCCCTGATACTGACTCTACTCTTACACTTTCCTCATCTTCTGCGTCTGTGCCAGTCTCACTTCATGCAACAATCTCAGCCCTTCTCATACATCGTAAAACTCTCGAACGAACTCTGGCAAAAAGCTTCACTACCGAGAAAGATCGAGACGCGGTACGCATTACAAACTTGCATGAGGCAACTGCCACGCTTTCAAACAAAACAGATGTCTCACCGCTTCAAACAGAGGAGATTTCTTTCTTGTTAAGCGGTACCGGCAACGCTGTGTGGAGCATAGATACTGATGCATTGGTCGCATCGCTCCTCGGTACAGCCAAAAAGGATTTCCAAAAAATATTAGCTCAAAACTTAAGTGTGGATACTGCGGAGTTGATGCTTACTCCATTTTGGAAAATGACCTTGCCGACTGACTCCAAAGACATAAAAGTCCATATAGAATAAAGGTATTTTTGTTTTCTTGTTATGGCGCTCAAACGCGAGAGTTATCAGATGTTTTTAATTTGACTTATAGAATGATATTTGTTACTATCTACGAACTCACTAATGGGTACTGAAAAAGATCAAAAAATGAGCACGACAGGAGGGGTCGTCTCTGAAGCATTGCCAAATACGCTCTTTCGAGTACGTCTTGGCGACGAAACAGAGTTACTCGCATACCTTTCTGGCAAAATGCGCATGAACCGTATCAAGGTACTGGTTGGTGATAAAGTAGAGGTCGTACTTGATCCCTACGGTGGAAAAGGTAGAATTGTGAAGCGTCTATAACAGCATAGGTATTACGTATCCAAAATAAGGGTTATGCCCTTTATTTTGTACTATAGAAATTAAATCCCAATAAATTTTACATATGAAAGTACGAGCCCGAGTAAAAAAAATGTGTGAATCTTGCAAACTTATTCGCCGAAAGAGACACCTTCGGGTTATTTGTACGAATCCTAAGCATAAGCAAAAACAATAATTTTTATGAGAATTCTCGGTATCACAATCCCAAACGATAAACGTCTTGAAATCGGCCTCACATCTCTGTACGGCATCGGTATTCCGCGTGCTCGAAAAATATTGACCGATGTCGGAGTAAAGCCAAGTACTCATGCAGCTGATCTTTCTGCGGCTGAAGAAAATCAAATCAGAAAAATTGTTGAAGAGCTTAAGATTGAAGGTAACCTCAAACGTGAGGTTGCAGCCAACATTAAGCGCTTGAAAGATATTAAGTGCTATCGCGGAGTGAGACATCTCCGCCGGCTCCCAGTCTCAGGCCAGAGAACAAAAACCAACTCCCGAACCGTACGAGGAAATATCAGAAAGACTATGGGTAGTGGTCGCCGTAAGGTAGAGAAGACATAAAATAGGAAGGAGAAAGCAGGAGATCATAACACAAACACATATATTCCAATGGGAAAAAAGAAAATCATAACTAAAGAAGGAGCCGAGGCTGATGCTGGAAACGCTGAAGTAGTAAAACCAGTAGAGGCAAAATTACCAAAGAAGAAATTGACTTCAGGTATTTTGTCTATTGAGGCAACATTCAACAATACAAAAGTGGTATTTGCTGACAAAGGTGGCAATACACTTTTCTGGTCTTCGGCTGGTAGCTTAGGTTTTCGCGGCGCAAAGAAAGGTACACCATTTGCTGCTTCTAAAGTAGGGGATATCCTCGGAGAAAAAGCCAAAGCATTGGGAATCGTGGAAGCTGATGTTGTGATCCGTGGTGTCGGCTCTGGACGAGAACCCGTAGTACGATCTTTTATGGCTCATGGTATCGATATCACCGGAGTCAAAGATGCAACGCCTGTACCACATAACGGTCCAAAGCCTAAGAAACCTCGTCGCGTATAATAAATTACTATTTTCTACTAACTAATTTATCAACAAATGATCGCAAAGAAAAAATACAAAGTGTGTCGAAGATTGGGTCCTGGAGTGTTTGAGCAATGCCAAACTGCGAAGTTTGTCATGTCTGAAGCAAAAAAGGGAAAGCGCTCAGGAACGAAACGTCCAAAAGCACCATCTGATTTCGGACTTCAGCTGATCGAGAAGCAACGCATTCGCTTTAGCTATGGACTTTCTGAACGGCAATTTTCAAACTACGTAAAAGCTGCTGTGACCAAAAAAGCTTCAAGTGCAGCATCCACACTCTTTGAAAACCTTGAGACTCGGCTCGACAACACTCTGTATCGTCTCGGTATCGCTCATACACGACCGCTTGCTCGCCAACTCGTTTCGCATGGCCACTTTACAGTAAACGGCGTCCGAGTGACAGTTCCGTCATACCATGTACGTCAAGGAGATATTATCCGTATTCGCGAGGGGAGTAAGAACAGTGTTCTCTTCAATGACTTGGGAAAACGATTGAAAACCTACTCAACCCCGTCCTGGCTCACGTTTAATCCAGATACGCTCGAAGGCACCGTTATTGGCGCACCTAAACAAGAAGCAGGTCTTTTGAATCTTACATCAGTGCTCGAATTTTATAGTCGTTAGTTTATTAAATAATTTTTTATAAAAGGTCTATGGCTGACAACACAATCATGCTCCCCTCTAAACCTCGCATCGTATCCGAGGAAGATCGCAAAGGGGTATATGAAATCGACAACCTTTATCCTGGGTATGGTCATACCTTGGGTAATTCTTTGCGACGGATCATTCTATCCTCGCTTCCAGGTGCAGCTATTACCGCGCTTAAAATCGACGGCGTCTCACACGAATTTTCCACGATGGAAGGAATGAAGGAAGATATTGTGATGACACTTCTCAATTTGAAGCTGGTACGTTTTAAAATGAATACTGACGAAGCGCAGACCATAACACTTTCAGTCAAAGGAGCAAAAGTTGTGACGGCTGCTGATATTAAAGGCACAGGACAAGTAGAAGTACTCAACCCTGATCAGTACATCTGCGAATTGACCGACAAAAATGCCAAACTTAATATCGAATTTAAAATAGAAAAAGGCCTCGGCTTTGCTCAGCGAGAAGAGCTAGAAAAAAATAAGGTTGATATCGGCACTATTGCGCTCGATGCTATTTTTTCTCCGATCCGCCGTGTGTCATACGAAGTGGAAAACATGCGTGTGGGGGATAAGACCAACTTCAACCGTTTGCGTATCGCGATCGAGACCGACGGTACATTTTCGCCACGTGAAGCTCTTGAGCGATCAGTTGAAATCATGATTTCCCAGCTCCAAGCTGTTTTGGATTTTAAGCCAGAGACAAGTACATCTGAAACTGCAAAAGAAAGTGGAAAAACCAAAGACGAATCCCCAAAGGAAGATATGAGCGATGTACTGAAAACTCGCATCGACACCCTCGAACTCACCACTCGTACGCTCAATGCTCTTCAAGGAGCAAACATCCGCACGATCGGAGGAGTGGCTCGCAAGCGCAAAGAAGATTTGCTTGAGCTTGAAGGAATCGGTGAGAAGGGTATTACTGAAATAAAAAAAGTGCTCGGCAACTTTGGTATTGGCCTCAAAGAATAATTTTCTATTAACTATTTACTACTATCTATAACTACCCATGCGACACGGAAATAACAACAGAAAATTTGGCAGAAAAAAAGGAGTCCGCAGCGCTCTCTTGAAGAGCTTGGCGCTTTCTTTGATTACTCGCGGCAAAATAAAAACAACTGATGCGAAAGCGCGCGAACTTCGACCGTATATGGATAAGCTCGTGACAAAGGCCAAAGTAGGCGATGTGGCTTCCCGAAGACTTGTGGTAGCGCGTCTTATGAACCGAAAGCCAGAAACCAAAAAGCTGTTTGATACGATTGCCCCAAAATACGCTGACCGAAAAGGAGGGTATACTCGCATTACCAAGCTTCCAACACGTCTTTCAGATGGAAGTAAGATGGCATTGATTGAGTTTGTATAGTATTTCAATAATTAAAATTTTATGAACACCATTTCCAAAGCAACAGAAAAAACAACTCATACGATCGATGCAACCGAGCAAAGTATTGGCCGAGTGGCAAGCGCCGCGGCTAAGATTTTGGTTGGTAAAGCAGCTGCGGGGTTTACTAGAAACAACGTTTCTCCAGTCACTGTGACGATCACCAACGCAAGTCGCGCAAAGATTTCTGAAGCCAAGCTCAACACAAAGCAGTACAAGCGTTATTCTGGCTACCCAGACGGTCTTCGTTCCGACACCATGGCGCATGTTATTTCCAAAAAAGGCTACAGTGAAATATTTCGTCTCGCAGTCTATGGTATGGTGCCTTCCAACAAACTTCGCTCACGCATTATGAAAAATTTGATTGTTAAAGAATAATTGTATGGATAAAGATAAAAAAGACACAAAATATATTGAAACGATCGGTCGCCGCAAGACTTCAAGCGCCCGTGTACGTCTCACACCAGCAGCTAAGTCTAGCTTCGTGGTAAACGGTCTCCCGGCCAACGAATATTTTAAGACCAACGAACTTCGAAAAATAATCATTGATCCATACAATACTGAAAAGCCAGAGGATAAATTCACTGTCACTGTCGTTATTTCAGGCGGCGGAGTACACTCACAAGCAGAAGCGATTCGCCATGGGCTCGCTCGCGCACTCGTGATCTTTGATGCAGAAATGAAGCCAAAGCTCAAGCAAAGCGGATATTTGAAACGTGATCCGCGTGCAAAAGAGCGCCGTAAATTCGGACTCAAAAAAGCTCGCAAGGCACCACAGTGGTCAAAACGTTAATATATACATCAACAAAAAACACCTGGATTGTCCAGGTGTTTTTTCATCACGAAATGAATGTTCATTCGTCATTCTAAGTGTCGGATAAGATTATTCACCTAAGTTTTTTATTTAATTTATGCATACAACACTTGGAGTTTATACTACACATGAGGGAGCAGCGAAGGCTATCAACGAGCTTAAAGCGACAGGAATTGAAGATGTGGATCTTTCGTACGTCTACATGAATGCAAGCGGGGACATTGCAGATGCCAAAACGGGAGATAAGGTTGGCGCGGGTGCTGCGACTGGAGTAACCACGGGTGCAGTACTCGGCGCAATAGCTGGACTTGTTGTCGCCAACGGCATATTGCCAGGCTTGGGAACATTATTTGTAGCTGGACCACTTGCTACTGCACTTGGTTTTACCGGCGCAGCTGCTGCTACTGTAGCAGGAGCTGCGACTGGAGCCGCTGCAGGAGGATTGATCGGCGCTTTAGGAGGACTTGGTGTCAGTGATACTGATGCAAATCTCTACGAATCATTCGTACGTGCTGGAGACGTGCTTGTCATTGCACGAACATCCACGCTCATCACAAAAGATATATTTCTTAAAACAGGTGCCAAAGAAGTACGAGAGTACGTTAGCGCCTAACTGTTTAATTAGTTTTACAAAACACGCATCATATTGATGCGTGTTTTGCTATGGTATGATGGCGGCATGAACAATACTATTCGCGTACATAATAATTTTCAAAAAAAGTATTCGTATAGCAATACCGAGCCGATGGGTAAAAATTTTGATTCAGAATTCAAGCCCGACCTATCGCCAAAAGAAATGCTTGCACTCGGAGTGTT
>JACCDH010780640.1_pt1 | contig 11568 bp, 8 predicted proteins | sample 7442481 | NCBI WGS metagenome assembly JACCDH01 (sample SAMN15323433, study PRJNA562643) | freshwater metagenome | isolation source: river surface water | place: USA:Blue River Watershed | collected 2017-08-15 | reverse complement strand
TTTTGCAAGAAATCATTCCAATCAGACCAAAAACAACAAGGGTAAAGATTAACTTTTTCATAGGTTTATAAATTTATTTTAAAGATAGTTTTTTAATATTTTGTTATTTATATTATGAATATAAATACAATAATTTACTTTTAAAAAATATTTTTATTGAATTATTGCTAAATATTTGATTATAAGCGTAATATATTTACTTATATGAAATTTAAATAGGCTATTTATTGTAAAAGGATGTAGAAAGTAGCTCATATTAATTATATATTATAATTTTATAATCTGTAATTAATTTTTAGGACTTGCAATGAAAAGATATGCTTTACTAGGACTTATACTTTTATTCAATAGTAGCATTGTTTATCAAACTCCGTTTAGCTCCATTGAACTTCAAGACACCAACACTGTAATCGATTTAAACAAAAAAGGATTCGAAAACAGATTAATTGATCCTATAAAAGGATATGCTTACGCCCGAAAAGCACTAGAAATCGCCAAAGAGATAGATTATAAAAATGGGGAAGCGGAAGCCTACCGCATTATGGGTATTTCAAAATATTATACCAACGAAAGCAGCACTGCCGTTGCCTACTATTTAAACGCCTTGAGTATCTACAAACAAGAAAAAAACATTTTAGGGCAAGCCAAAGTCTACAATAATATTGGGAATTTATACATCTGGGCAGACTATGATAAAGCCCTGGAGTATTTTAACGAAGCACTTAGACTAAGTAAACGATTAAATAATACGGAATTATCGGCTAATCTATTTTTAAATATCGGAAACATACACTTACGTAAGAAGAATTACCAAGCCGCCTTGAGCTTTTATGAAGATGGCGATAAACGCTACAAAAAAATAGATGATAAAATTGGCATGATGCACTGCCTCCAAAATAAAGGCAAAATATACTTAGAGCTCAATATGCTTGATAAAGCTGAATCCTGCCTAATTAATGCGCACAAAAAAGCCAAATCTTTAAACTTAAACGGAGCTATAGCGAGTATTGATCTCAGCTTAAGTTCCGTTTACATCACCAAACAGGAATATAAGAAAGCACAAAACACGATCAAAGAAGGAATTAAATACGCTAAAAAAGCAGATGATGATAAATTGATCTACGATTTCAACTACAGTTTTTATGAATTGGAATCGCAACGCAGAAATTTTCCCGAAGCGCTACGCTATCTCCAACTGGTTTACAAGCAAGACAGTGTGCGGTATGCCAACAGCGAATCGGCTAAAATCAGCCTGCTGGAAGAACAATACCGCCAAAAAGAAATACAACGCAGAAACGAACTTATCATCCTGCGTCAAAAACAAAATAAAATCATCTTAATTTCTACACTTATCGTCACGTTTATGGCTATTGTAGTTATTATAATGCTTGCCATAAACGTAAGAAGAAAGATGATAGCTAATCAATTATTGGAGCAGACCGTTGATGAAAGAACGAAGGATCTTCAAATAAAAAATCAAAAACTATCCGAATATTCGGCTCATCTTTCTCATGAAATTAGGGCCCCGGTAGCCACATTAAAGGGCTTATTGATGTTGGAAGAAGAAAAAATGATTAGCCATGAGGATCTGATCGAAAAAATCAAAATATGCGCTGAAACAATTGATGAAAAAATTCACAGAATTAACGATGCTTTGAATAATCCTGAAATTCCAAGACTCTAAAATATAGCCGCATTAAACTTATGAACATCCAAGTAAAGTATACGGCTCGTTTCTTAATTTAGCAAGCTTAAGTATTTGTACGATTTTGGACTATTTAAACGGATTAAACCCATCTCAAAAGGCAGCAGTTGAACAAACTGAAGGGCCGGTAATGATTGTTGCAGGCGCAGGATCCGGGAAAACGAGGGTGATCACCTATCGTGTTGCCCATTTGATTCAAAAAGGTGTTGATCCTTTCCAAATTTTGGTGCTTACGTTCACGAATAAAGCTGCCAAAGCCATGCGTGAACGTATTTACGGCGTTGTAGGCCCAGAAGCCAAAAATTGTTGGATGGGCACTTTTCACTCTGTATTTGCGAAAATTTTACGGGTTGAAGCAGAAAAAATAGGCTACCCAAACAATTTTACCATTTACGATACCGACGATAGCAAAAGTTTAATCCGCTCTATACTCAAAGAATTGCAGCTGGATGATAAACTCTACAACGCAAATTTTGTTTACAATCGGATTTCCAGTGCAAAAAATAACCTGATTTCGGCTTCAGAATACCAACAAAGTGAACAAATTCAGGCCGAAGATCATTCAACCGGCCGTGGCAAAATTGGTGAGATTTACCAAACCTACACCCAGCGATGTTTTAAGGCGGGTGCAATGGATTTTGACGATTTGCTGTTTAAAACAAATGTATTGCTGAAAGAACATCCGGATGTACTTTACAAATACCAAAACAGGTTTAAGTACATCATGGTCGATGAGTATCAGGATACTAATTTTTCTCAATACCTCATTGTTAAAAAACTGGCGGCTATTCATGAAAACATTTGTGTGGTTGGCGACGACGCCCAAAGTATTTATGCATTTAGAGGAGCGAACATTCAGAATATACTCAACTTCGAAAAGGATTATCCTGATTTGAAGATCTTCAAATTGGAACAAAACTACCGTTCTACCCAAAATATTGTTGAAGTAGCCAATAGCATCATTGCCAACAACAAAAATCAGTTGGAAAAAACCGTATTCTCAGAAAATGAACCCGGCGACAAGATCAAGGTGGTTAGAGCATTTAGCGATAACGAGGAGGGGAAAATTGTTGCTGAAAAAATTGCCGAAGAACGGTCTTTAAGAGGTTTAAACTACCGTGATTTTGCCATTTTATACCGCACTAACGCCCAATCAAGGGCCATGGAAGAGGCGCTTCGGAAACTCAACATTCCGTATAAAATATATGGCGGCCTATCCTTTTACCAACGCAAAGAGATTAAAGACCTCATTGCCTATTTCCGACTCACCTTTAACCCAAATGACGAGGAAGCCCTCAAAAGGGTGATCAATTATCCCAGAAGGGGAATCGGCGACACCTCGATAGAACGAATTATTGTTGCGGCCGATCAGCATCAGCTCACCTTGTGGGAAGTAATTTGCAAAGCTCAACAGTATCTGGATTCACGCAGCTCAGGACAGGTTGCCAACTTTGCACTGCTTATTCAAAGTTTTCAGGCTTTAGCCAAAAATAGCAATGCCTACGATACGGCTTTGCACATCGCCCAGCACAGTGGCTTGTTAAAAGAGTTATACGATGATAAGTCTGTTGAAGGATTAAGTCGGTACGAGAACATTCAGGAACTTTTGAATGGAATTAAGGAATTCAGCGAGCGGGAAGATATTGAAGAAAAGGGCTTGGATATATTTATGCAAGACATTGCACTGCTCACCAACGACGATAATGATAAAGATCCGGATGCCGATACCGTTTCATTGATGACCATTCACTCGGCAAAAGGATTGGAATTTAATCAGGTTTTTGTAGTTGGATTAGAAGAAAATCTATTTCCATCGCAGTTATCTTTAAGTTCAAGAGCAGATCTTGAAGAGGAAAGAAGGCTTTTTTACGTAGCAATAACCAGAGCCGAAAAGAAATTGACGCTTTGCTATGCCACTTCTCGTTACCGTTGGGGTACGCTTACCAGCTGCGAACCCAGCCGATTTATTGAGGAAATTGACCCGGCATACCTAGATATCGATTTCAAAGTACCTCAAAAATCAAGCAGCGGTAATTCATTCGATGAGGAGAGATCTAGCTGGCAACAAAGGGAAACGTATTCTAAGCCAAAACCCGCTTCTTTACCAAAGACAAAATCCATTTTACCCAAAGCACACGTTCCATCAGCAGGTTTTGTACCCTCTGACACCTCCAATCTACAAGTAGGCATGGAAGTTGAACATGAACGGTTTGGATTTGGAAAGGTGTTGCAATTGGAAGGCACTAAACCCGATGTGAAGGCAACCATCTATTTCAAAGAGCTTGGCCAAAAGCAATTGCTTTTAAAGTTTGCAAAACTCAGGATTGTAACTTAATTGTTTTGCCTTTCATACGCCTCAATGGCCAGATTGATATGCTCGTCAAAACTCGATTTACCGAAAGGCTTTTTTAAAAAGCCAAAAATATGGGCTTGTTTAACCGATTTTTGAGCCTCTGCATTTCCTAAACTGGCTGAAACCAATATTCTGATAGATCGAGGACATATTTTTGCTACCTCTGATAGAAATTCTACCCCATTACAAACCGGCATGTGAAAGTCTGAGTAAACGACCTGAAAATCATGGATTTTTAACCAAGACCTAGCCTCTTTAACCGAGGTGGTGATGTAAAATTCAAAAGGAGAATTCCGGGTAATCAACTCGACCGCTTTCAACAACAATAAATCGTCATCAAGAAACAAAATTTTGGGCTTGCCAGACATGGCTAAAATCTAAAATCATTGGTTTTGTAGGGCTTTTTACCAGTTCTAAAACGGTAATTCAACATAACTTCGTGTGTTCCCATTTGATGCTTCAAACTAATGTCTGTCATGAAATCATGTGCATAACCCAATTGCATCCTGTCGGTTAATTTAACCTGAAACATCGCCATTACTGCAGCATTTGAACGATACCCAAGTCCAACCCACAATCCTTTTTCTTCAAAATACGCATTCATGTTTACATCAAACTGCAATGGTACTCCAGCTGTATACTTAACAAGCAAGGCGGGTTTAAGTTTTAGGTAATTATTTGCATTAAACCGGTAATTTGCCATTAGAAAATAGTCTGATCGTAAAGGTTTGATAGAGGTAGTGCTGTTACTAGTCCCAACATCAAATTTTACTAAATACGGAACCGAAATGCCGGCCTCCCAACGATCATCGTAATACATCAAACCTAGGCCAAGATTACTTCTCCAACTGGATTGATTCACAAAAACCGGATCGGGAGGCAGATTCGGATCGGGCAAAGTGCCGTAATCTCCCAAATAGTAACCAATACCCGTGCTGAATCCGGCAGCCAAATAGCCCTTAGAACTCAATTGCACCTTTTGAGCAAGGCTCAAGAACAAAGCCTGTTCGTTTTCTACGCCAACCTGGTCGTGAATCAGCATGGCCCCAACGGATGTTTTTTCATTGTTTAAGGTAAGATAAGAGCTCAAGGTTTGCGTTTGTGGAGCACCCTCAAATCCTACCCATTGATGCCTGGTCAGAGCCGTTATCCGAGCCTGTTCATCACAAGCAGAATAGGCTGGATTAATTGCCAAGGGATTAAACTGATATTGAGAAAACATGGCTCTTTGGACCCTCAACTGCGCTTCAAGTTGCGAATGATACATGAGGCCCAGGATACTCATCAATATGTAATAGCGCTTTTTCACGAGGAATTCTATTTACGTTTAATCACAAAAAATCCGTTGTAGATATGTGTTTTAGCTCCAGCCGGATCAAACACCTTTAAGATGTAATAATAGGTTCCATCGGGTACCTCTGCCCCATCAACAAGTATTCCGGTATTGGCTTTACCCTTGAATGAGTTATCTGTATTGTGATACCCATGAGTTTTGAAAATCAGATTACCCCAACGGTTAAAAATTTGAATATCGTTCTCAGGATAGGCCTCTATGCCCTCAATATGCAAACTCTCATTACCTTGGCCGTCGTTATTGGGCGACACATCGGGATACACCTTAATGTTTAAATCACCACCGCCAGTTGCACTTAGAAATAAAGGCTGCATAAAGCCTTGTGTAAGCATCAGTTCGGGGAGTACAAAGGTTTCAATAAGTGTCAACTCTCCCACACTATAATCGAAAAGATAACCGCCTACCTGAGTATAATTACCGGTGGTATTCAAAACCTGGGGTTGAACCGTCTGAGATTTAGTTCCCAAGCTGAATAAGCACCCGGTTAGTATAGCTAATGTGTATTTCGATTTCATAGAATTAGCTATTGAATAACCCAATAATTAAAAGCAGCATCTCTTTGGTTTGCTGTCTTATTTTTATAAAAAATAGAAAAACCATTTACAGAACTAGTCACATAGTAATCGGCATCTGCGGCTGCTGCATTTGCTGGCGTTAATTGAACTGCGGGCGGAGTTAAGTATGGAGTTGGTGATGAAAAGGTGACGACAATTACGGTATAATTCAATGTATTATTTTCACCTTCAGCAGCAATTTGACCTTTAACATTGGTCATGGAAACATTTCCCGCATGTGCATTAATCACTGTGCCACTTGGAATCGGAACAAATAAGCTCATGTTGGAAGCTGCATTTTGATCGGAGATGAATACCCCATCATTTAAACGAAAATTACCTCCATTAACATCAAAACGCTGACTTGGAGTAGTCGTATTTATTCCGATATTAACAGCATTAACTCCATTACCACCCAAAACCATACTATTGCTACTCTTTACCTGGGCATTATTTCCAATTGCTGCTGCATTCGTTAATCCTGGATCTGCTGCTGCATCATTACCTACAACTAAACAATTAATGGCGGAACCTGGATTCGTTAAGCCGGCTTTATTACCTATGAATACATTATCGTTCCCTGCTGTTAAAAAATTTCCCGATTCATTACCTATGGCTGTATTTGCGCTTCCCCCACCAAGATTTAGTAAAGCCAATTGGCCTATGCCTGTATTTTGATTAGAGGAATTCCCACTCATAGAATAACCGGCAAGAGCTCCAATTAAGGTATTTCTATGACTGCCCGATGTAAGACCCTCACCTGCTTTTAACCCTATTAAGGTATTTCTAATTGCACCAGTGGCTGATATACCGGCTCTATAACCAAGCGTAGTTTCTCCTCGTTGATCGTTAGATATTCTACCAGCTTTTTCATTATTTATACGAAAGTTTAGGGGTCTGTCATCTCGAGTACCCAAGTAATTCACACCATCTTCTGTTCCTGAGTTACCTTGTAAAGCCCAGCCCAAACCATTGAAAGACTGAAGAAACGGTTTCCCGTTAATATCTGTAGTATAAATTAAACCTGGAGGCCCATCGGCCATTTTGTTGAGTGTAATCGCTCCATCACTTACCGTAACTACACCCCCATTGGTTATAGTGGCATCTCCACTCATCGCTACATCACCCGGAAAATTTGCTGGGTTACCCACAAAAATGTGTCCGTCTGTTAGCGTAGGATTCGAATTAACTGCTGCACAATCTAAGGTATTGAACATCCCGTCACCATTTGTATCTTCTCCAGGATCATTGATACCATTCATATTTGTATCCCAGCAATTGATACCATTTGGTCCGATTGGTCCTATAGGACCGGCCGGGCCACTCTTACCTTGTGGTCCTACTACTACACCCGCATTAATGCTTGTCTCATTAGATAAAAAAACGATTAACTCGCCAGTATCTTCAGTAATTTTAGTATTTAATACACTTACACCTTTAAGCGAGTTGAGAAAATCCTCAACGGTTTTATTCTCATTTATAGGATCTTTTTGCCATATTTCAAATGCAGATAACCCTTCCAGTCCCATGGCACCAGGTGCTCCAGCTGGTCCAACCGGTCCAGCCGGTCCAGTAACTTTTCCTACATTGCTCGTTGTGTTGTCACTAAACGCAATGACTAGATTTCCAGCCGCATCTAATTGTGTACCCGTTATGGAGCGACCATCTGCACCTTGCAATCCTTGAACTCCTGCCGGACCGATTACCTGACCTACATTAATAGTTGTATTATCACTAAAAGTCAGCACAAGATTTCCGGCTGCATCGAGCTGTGCACCTGTAACTGATCGACCATCTGTACCCTGCAATCCTTGAACTCCTGCCGGACCGATTACCTGACCTACATTAGTAGTTGTATTATCGCTAAAAGTCAGCACTAGATTTCCGGCTGCATCGAGCTGCGCACCTGTAACTGATCGACCATCTGCTCCTGTTAAACCATCTACATATTCTTGTAAAGTTTTACCAGCGTTTCCAGGCAATTGTTGCCAGATCTCAAATGCGGATAATCCATTCGCTCCTGCAGGGCCAACAGGACCAGTAGGTCCAATTGGTCCATTCTCGGCATACTTTGCATACAAAGAATAAGGCACACTTAACAACTGAGTTAAGCCGGCATTCATGTAAGTATACCCTCCCTCAGGATCAACCTCAACTTTTAAAAACTTAGGGCTAATACCCCAAGGTATTGTGCTAAAATTCCCCTTGGAGTCTAAGGCACCGGGGCTGCCAATAGCAACCGTATATAAACCCACTGCATTGGTAGTTACCGATCTAACCTCGTAATAATGTATTAAGCCATTGGCACCTTGATCTTGTATAGAAAGCCGGAGAGTAATCGGTTGATTAACTATTGGATTGCCCTTGCTATCTCTTAATGCACCCTGATAATTAATTTGTTGCGGAACTTGTGCGAAAAGTTGCTGTACTTGGCAAAATGTAAAAACCAGCAGCAGTACTCTGAAAGGTTTATTAAAGAATTTCATAGGTTGATGATTAGTAGGTTGACAATTAATTTTCTAATCTTTAATTTTAACCATAACACAAAAATCTTAATTATTGCTTTGTAAATAGGGTATTATATGACCAAGTGCAGAAATCAAGTGACGAATGGTAAGTTTTAAAAGACAATTGGAGTGGAAATTTTTTAGGAGAATCCTAAAAAATTAATCAATTAAACAAAAATTTTATTTTTTAACTATAATTTAAATGACAAAGTGTAGAAATTGGCTAAAATTTAATTTAAGCTTTTCAGACATCCGTTTTTTGCACTATATTTACCTTCGCTAGTAAAAAAAGAAATGGCGAAATACCTCTAAACTTTCTCTTCCCCAACTCAAACATCAGGTTCACGAAGTTTAATCGCCAATACCATAACTATGACATTTGACTATAACAGTACCCGGAATAAGCTAATTCTTTCTGAATATGGCCGTAATGTGCAAAACATGGTCAGTTACATTTGCGACCTACCCAGCAAAGAGGAACGTAATAAATATGCTCAAGTGGTGATTGATTTGATGGGTTTTCTAAATCCTCATTTGCGTGATGTGGCCGATTTTAAGCATAAATTATGGGATCACCTGCACATTATCTCTGATTTCAAAATTGATGTAGATTCTCCTTACCCGAAACCATCTCCTGATGCCATCCATTACAAACCCAAACCTTTGGAATACCCAAATCAGCGTATTCGGTACAAGCATTATGGCAAAACAGTAGAGATTATGATAAACCGGGCTAAGGAAATTCAAGAGCCTGAACGGAAACAACAAATGGTAGAGGCTATTGCCAATTTCATGAAGATGGCCTATGTAACATGGAATAAAGATCATGTGCCTGATGAAACCATTATCAAAGATTTACGTGAACTCTCTAACGGAGAATTGGAACTAAGCGAAAATGTGAGTCTGCACAAAGTAGAATACCGTCCAAACATCCCGACAAAATCTAAAAATCAACACAAAGGTCGCTCCGGAGGCAAAAACTCAGGTGGAAACCGACCAAAAAATAACGGAAAACGCTATTAATTACCAACAAACCTTAACACACCCATTCCTAAATCGATATGAACGCTTTTGAAATTATTGGCGGTAAAGCCCTAAAAGGTGAAATTATTCCTCAAGGCGCAAAAAACGAAGCCTTACAAATCATATCAGCGGTTTTACTTACTGCAGAAAAAATGACCATCAGCAACATTCCTGATATCAAGGACGTAAATAAGCTGATTGAGCTTCTGGGCGATTTGGGCGTAAAAATTGAACGCATCAATAAGGATACCTATACTTTCGAGGCCAAAAACATCGATTTGGATTTTTTCCAGTCTGCTACATTTAAAGCTAAAGGGGGAAGCTTAAGAGGATCGATAATGATTGTTGGTCCACTTTTAGCCCGCTTTGGAAAAGCAGCCATTCCTAAACCCGGGGGCGATAAAATTGGACGTAGACGTTTGGATACACACTTCCTGGGCTTCGAAAAACTGGGTGCTAAATTTGTTTACGATGCTAAAACAAACTTCTTTACGGTAGATGCTACTAATTTAAAGGGTACCTACATCCTTTTAGATGAAGCCTCGGTAACTGGAACGGCAAATGTGGTGATGGCTGCTGTTTTGGCGAAAGGAATCACCACCATTTACAATGCCGCTTGCGAGCCTTACTTGCAACAACTTTGCAAAATGCTGAACCGCATGGGGGCTAAAATCTCAGGTATTGGTTCTAATTTGTTGACCATTGAGGGCGTAAGTAGTTTGGGTGGAACAGAACACCGCATGCTACCCGACATGATTGAGATTGGTTCGTTTATTGGATTAGCGGCCATGACCGGATCTGAAATCACGATCAAAGATGTTCAGTATAAAGAACTAGGTATCATCCCTGATATTTTCCGTCGTTTGGGTATCCAAATGGAATTGCGTGGCGATGATTTATTTATTCCTGCTCAAAAACATTACGAAATAGACACATTTATCGATGGCTCAATCATGACGATTGCCGATGCGCCATGGCCAGGCTTTACTCCCGATTTATTGAGTATTGTGTTGGTGGTAGCTACACAAGCTAAAGGAACGGTTTTGATTCACCAGAAAATGTTCGAAAGCCGTTTATTCTTTGTGGATAAATTGATTGACATGGGCGCTCAAATCATTTTGTGCGATCCGCACCGTGCAACCGTAATCGGGTTGGACCGTAAAGTGAAACTGCGTGGTATCGAAATGACTTCACCGGATATCCGAGCAGGGGTTTCTTTGCTCATTGCAGCACTTTCTGCCGAAGGCAAATCGACCATTTACAATATTGAACAGATTGAGCGTGGTTACCAAAATATCGACGAACGTTTAAAAGCTTTAGGAGCTAATATTACACGTGTGGATGGCAATGCGCCGAGTCACTAGTATTTTGCTGCAGTTTTACTTCAGGTAATCCATTTCACGCAACCAATCGTCGTTGTACATTTTACCCAGGTAACGGGTTCCATGATCGTGGAAAATGATGACCACCACGTCGTCTTTTTTTAGCTGATCCTTCATCTGCAACAAGCCTGCTACAGCCGATCCTGCAGAATTACCAGCAAAAATGCCTTCTTTACGGGCAATCTCCCGGGTCATTAGAGCGGCGTCTTTATCGCTTACTTTTTCGAAATGGTCGATAACTGAAAAATCTACGTTCTCGGGCAAAAAATCTTCACCAATACCTTCGGTAACGTAGGGATAGATCTCGTTTTTATCAAAAATGCCGGTTTCCTTGTATTTTTTGAATACCGAACCGTAGGTATCGATACCCCATACTTTAATGTTTGGATTTTTTTCTTTCAAGTATTTACCGGTTCCGGAGATAGTACCTCCTGTGCCGACTCCAACCACCAAATGGGTGATTTTACCTTCGGTTTGCTCCCAAATTTCAGGACCAGTTTGCTCGTAATGAGCCTGACTATTGGATAAGTTGTCGTATTGATTGGGTTTCCAAGAATTGGGTACTTCTCGCTCCAAGCGACTAGAAACCGAATAGTAAGAGCGTGGATCTTCAGGATCAACATTGGTTGGACAAACAATTACCTCGGCACCAAATGCACGCAAGGCATCTACTTTTTCTTTCGACTGCTT
>JACCDH010491279.1_pt1 | contig 11569 bp, 10 predicted proteins | sample 7442481 | NCBI WGS metagenome assembly JACCDH01 (sample SAMN15323433, study PRJNA562643) | freshwater metagenome | isolation source: river surface water | place: USA:Blue River Watershed | collected 2017-08-15 | reverse complement strand
CCCCGGCAATTCAATTCTCAAAATGGAATGTGATATCCCCCAAGCCAGGAGACATGCCATGAGCGCCCCTCGATCCCCGTCCCTTGCCCTTGCTGCCCTGTTGCTGCTGGGAGGTGTCCCGGCCACGGCCCAAAGCCTGGCATCCGAAGTACAGGCCCTTGCCAATGATCTGGCGGTTGAGGGCTATTCCCGGTTCACGCTGGAAACCCCGGTTCTGCAAGATCCGGTTCTGGTGGCGGTGAAGGAGGACATCGTTCTGGAACTGACACTGGACCCGGCCACGCTGGACATCACCGATGTGGTGGTGGCCGTGGACGACGATGGCGACGGGCGCTTGTCGAACCGCGAGCGGCGGGGGGCCATGACGGCCGAGGGCCTGCCCGCAAATGCCTCGGACCGCGCCCGCGCCGCGATTTCGATGGCGCGTGAGCGGCAGGCCGCCCATGCCGCCGCGAAGGCTGCGCGCGCGGCAGGGGAAGAGATCGCGGAAGGTGCAGCCGGCGCCGCTTTGGGACAGGGCGCAGCCGGTCAGGCGGCCCCTGCCGCAGCCGCGCGTGCACGGGCGAGCAATGCGACTGCGGCCTCGGCGGGCGGAAAGGCCGGGGGGAATGCGGGCGGCAATGCAGGAGGGCGGGGCAACGGCAAGGGTGCGGCGGGCAACTGAACCCGTTCGATCACCGCACCAAGGCGCGCCCTTGCAAGGTGCAGGACAGCCACCCGCACCAAGGCCCTTGCATCTGGGCAGCCCGTGGGAAATCTGGCGGTCCCGGAAGGATTCGAACCCTCGACATGCCGCTTAGAAGGCGGCTGCTCTATCCAACTGAGCTACGGGACCCCGGGGCCGTTCTAGACCAAGCTCTTGGTCATGAAAAGGCTGTTGGGGTCATTCCAATAGCCTTCAAACGGGCCGCAGACGCTGTAGCCTGCCCGCTCATACAGCGCGCGGGCGGCGATGAAGGTGGGCTGCACCCCGGTTTCCAGCGACAGCCGCGTGACGCCCGCCGCGCGGGCGGCGGTTTCGACATGGGTCAGCATGGCCTTGGACAGGCCCCTGCCCCGCGCCTCGGCCAGCACATGCATCGACTTGATCTCGGCATGGGTCGGGTCGGAAAGAAGTTTGAAGGCCCCCATGGCCAGCGGTTGCCCGGCATCGCGCGCGACAAAGAACTGCACCGCCGGGATGTCGAGTTCCGAGGCATCCATCATGTGGATGCTTTCGGGCGGGGTGTCGGCGTGCATGTCGGCGGTATGGCGCTGAAAGATCAGCGCCAGATCCGGACCGACCGGGCTTTCGCGGGCAATGGTGATCGCCATGGGATTACTGGCCGCCGCCCATCATGTCCTGACCGTTGATCAGAAGGCCGCCGGTCTCGGTCGCCTCGATTTCCCAGATCAACTCGCCATCGACACCGGGCTGCGCCATCATCTGCGCCATTCCCAGCATCATGCCCATCTCTTGCAGGCCCATTTCGGGCGGGCTGGCCAGGATCGCCTCGTTGATCTTGTCCATGCCCGTGAGCCCGATGCGCGCCTTGCCGACCGGCATCGGCATGGCAGGACCGACGGCCATGCTGCCCTCATAGGTCAGACGGTAAGCGGCGGCGACGGTTTCGCCCGGCGCGATGGTGATATCCAGCGAGCCTTCGGGCATGATCGCGGCAAGCATCTGATCGCCGAAATCCGCAGGCGGCATGGCATCTGCGGGCAGGTCCAGAAGCCCAAGCGCAAGCTGGGTCGCCGCCGCCGGGTCAAAGCGGCTGGCCGCGACATCGATCGTCATTTCGGACGGCACCAGACCGGCCGCAAATTCGGGCAGCACGCCTTCGGGCAGCGTCAGCCCTTTGAAGCGGATCGCCTCGCGGAACTTGCCTTCGGCAACGGCACCGTTCATGTCGATGGTCAGCCCGACCTCGTCCAGCCCGACCGGGCCGAAGGGGGTTTCCAGCGCCACCCCCTTGTAGCTGCCCGTGATCTGCAGATTGGCAAAGACCGGCATCGCCGCCTCGATCGCGGCTTTCAGGCCGGGCTTGTTCGCCTCGATCAGGGCAGGATCGGGGTTGGCGACAAAGAAGGCCAGAAGCCCGTAAAGACCCTTGGGGTTATAGCCCGTCATCCCGCCCGTGGCACTGCCTTCGGCCATGGTCATGACAAGCGGCATCGCCGGCATGGCTTCCGAGGCGGGCAGCATCATTTCATAGCGCAGATTGCTTGAAGCGGTGGTGAACTGGCCATCCACACCGCCTGCAGCGCCTGCCGCCGCCGAGCCTTCGAAGGTCAGGCTGTCCTGGGTGACCTTGACCGTCACATCGCCAAGCTCGGGGTCGATCTGGGTCTGTTCGGTGACCATCTGGTTCATCGCCAGCGTATAGGCGGTGGTATCGCCCAGCGCCTCGTCAAAGGTGCCGCTCAACAGGATCTGACCATAGTCGCTTTTGTTGCGGACCACTCCGGGGATGTCATAGGCGATCGAGACGGGCTGATCCATCTCATAGGCCCAAGTGCCATCGCCGTTGTCGGTGACGGTCATCACCATGGGCGTGATGGTCGAGGTCATGCCGGCATCGGCCGGGATCTTGGCCACAAGCGGGGCGGCATCGAAGGTGACCTTGTAGGCGTCCCCATCGACCGCGACCGCGACGACCCCTTCGGTCGTGCCCAGATAGGTCTGGAACACGGCCAGAAGATCGGCCGCCCCCTGATCGGTGGCTTCGGCAAGCGCCGTGGTGGACCACAGGGTCATGGCGCAGGTCAGGCCCAGGGCCGAATAGGACAAGGTCCGCATGGAAAAACCTTTCAAATGGGCGATTGTAACAGGACCGCCCCGAAAGACTGGCGCGGCAACGAAGGATCAGTGGGTCCAGGCGCCCTTGCGGTTGGTGGCGAAGTTTTCGCCATAGCCGCCGGGGCGGATGTTGTGCTTGCGCGGCTTGGGCTCGACCACATCGGCCTCAATCCCCTTGGCGGCCGCATAGGCCAGCGCCGCCTCACGGCTGTCAAAGCGCAGCTTGACCTGGGTCTGGGTGTCGCTGGACGAGGTCCAGCCCATCAAGGGATCGACGGCCCGGGCGCTGGCGGGGGCATATTCCAGCACCCAGAGCTTGGTCTTGCCGACACCCGATTGCATGGCGGTTTTCGCGGGCTGATAGATGCGGGCGCGCATGGCGGAACCTCCCAAGGACTTTGGTCCGGTTATTCCGAAAACAGGCGGAAAGTGCAAGGCCGAAAGGCGGTGCAAGGTGCTGCCGGCTGGTCACGGGGAGTGTGGGTGGGGTGTGTGGTGCGACCAGCCGGCAGCGAAGTTTGCTGCTTGCCCGGTCACTTTGCCCCAGCATCCCACAACACGCAACCCAAAGATGCATATGTTTTCAGGAATTTTCCTTAAAATTGCACTCCAATCCTTAACCTTGTCGCCACCAAGGTTAACAGCTGCTTACCGAAACCGGGCCTGAGCCCTTTCACCGGAACAAAAACAGAATAGATTACCGCCGAAAGGGAATCACCCATGCCCCACAACAATGCCAACCAGCCCACGACGCGCCCCGAGGTGCTGACCCGCCCCAAGCTTGAAGGCGGCCGGCGCTTTGTCATGCAGACGCCGTTTCAGGCTGCGGGCGATCAACCGGTGGCGATTGCGGAACTGGCAGCGGGCGTCATGGCGGGCGAGCGCGATCAGGTGCTGTTGGGGGCCACGGGCACCGGCAAGACCTTCACCATGGCCAAGGTGATCGAGGAAACCCAGCGCCCGGCGATCATTCTGGCGCCGAACAAGACGCTGGCGGCGCAATTATATGGGGAATTCAAGGGCTTCTTCCCCGACAACGCCGTGGAATACTTCGTTTCCTATTACGACTATTACCAGCCCGAGGCCTATGTCGCGCGGACCGACACCTATATTGAAAAGGAAAGCCAGATCAACGAACAGATCGACCGGATGCGCCATTCGGCAACCCGGGCGCTGCTCGAGCGCGACGATGTGATCATCGTTGCTTCGGTCAGCTGCATCTATGGCATCGGGTCGGTCGAGACCTATTCGGCCATGACGCAAGACCTGACCGTTGGCGGGATTTACGACCAGCGCCGCGTGATTGCCGAACTGGTCGCCCAGCAATACCGCCGTCAGGACGCCGCGTTTCAACGTGGGGCGTTCCGGGTGCGGGGCGATGTGATCGAGTTGTGGCCCGCCCACCTGGAAGACCGCGCCTGGCGGTTTTCGTTCTTTGGCGAGGAGTTGGAGGCGATCACCGAATTTGACCCGCTGACCGGCGCCAAGACTGACAATTTCCGGCAAATCCGTATATATGCCAACAGCCACTACGTCACCCCGCGCCCGACGCTGCAACAGGCGATCAAGGGCATCAAGGACGAACTGTTTCACCGGCTGAAGCATTTGACTTCGGAAGGCAAGCTCTTGGAGGCGCAGCGGCTGGAGCAGCGCACCAATTTCGACCTTGAAATGCTGGAGGCGACCGGCTCTTGCGCCGGGATCGAGAACTATTCGCGCTGGCTGACGGGGCGGGGGCCGGGCGAACCGCCGCCGACGCTGTTCGAATTCATCCCCGACAATGCGATTGTCTTTGCCGATGAATCCCACGTCTCGGTGCCGCAGATCGGCGGCATGTATCGCGGCGACTATCGGCGCAAGTTCACGCTGGCCGAACACGGGTTCCGCCTGCCGTCCTGCATGGACAACCGCCCCCTGAAGTTCGAGGAATGGGACGCGATGCGCCCGCAGTCGATCTTCGTCTCGGCCACCCCGGCGGCCTGGGAGCTGGAGCAGACCGGCGGGGTTTTCACCGAACAGGTGATCCGCCCGACCGGCCTGATCGACCCGCCCGTCGAAATCCGGCCCGTGGAGATGCAGGTTGATGACCTGCTGGACGAGATTCGCAAGGTGGCGGCGCAGGGCCTGCGGGTTCTGGTGACCACGCTGACCAAACGGATGGCCGAGGATCTGACGGAATACTTCCACGAACAGGGCATCCGCATTCGCTATATGCACAGCGACATCGACACCATAGAACGCATTGAAATCCTGCGGGATTTGCGGCTGGGGGCCTTTGATGTTCTGGTCGGAATCAACCTTTTGCGCGAGGGGTTGGACATTCCGGAATGTGGGCTGGTGGCCATTCTGGACGCGGATAAAGAGGGCTTCCTCAGGTCGGAAACATCCCTCATCCAGACCATCGGGCGCGCGGCGCGCAATGCCGATGGCCGGGTCATCATGTATGCCGACCGGATCACCGGCAGCATGGAACGCGCGCTGGCCGAAACCAACCGCCGCCGGGCCAAGCAGATGGCCTATAACGAGGCGCATGGCATCACGCCCACCACGGTGAAGAAGAATGTCGAGGATATTCTTCTGGGCATCTATCAGGGCGATACCGACCAGTCCCGCGTCACGGCCAAGGTGGAAAAGGTCAATGTCGGCCAGAACCTTGCCGCCCATCTCGATGCCCTGCGCGCCCAGATGCGCAAGGCGGCCGAGAACCTGGAATTCGAAGAAGCCGCCCGCATCAGGGACGAGGTCAAGCGGCTGGAGGCGGTGGAACTGGCCGTGGCCGATGATCCGCTGGCCCGCCAATCGGTGATCGAGGAGGCGGTGGAAGAGGCCGTTAACGCGCGGGGCCGGTCAACGGCGGGCCGCGCGGGCCAAAGGGGCGGCAACAAGCGGCGGGGGCGGTAGCGGCGCGATCAGACCACGCCCACCACCTCATACATCACCGGCTCAAACCCCTTGCACAGTGTGTTGATCTCGCGGTTGCGCGCCCGCATTTCGGGGGTGCGTAGCATGGCCTGGTAATCCTCGCGCGCGCGCCATTGCGAATAGTTGCAGATCCGCGTCATGGCGTCGTTCATGTGCAGCCCGGCGGCGACAAAGCCCGGCTGATGGCGGATCACCTCCTCATAGGCGGCTTGCAGCTTTTCCATCAGGTCATGGGCGGTGGCGGGCGTCATCTCGAAGGTGGTGATGACGGTCTGGCCGGCAAAGCCGGGGGCGATGGTCAGGCGGTGGTCAGGCATGGACGGGTCCTCCCTGCCCAGCACTCTGCCATGAGTGATGCGAAAAATCATCCCGTTTCCGGCCCAAAGCCGCTAGGCTGGTCACAAGGGAGACCCGCAATGCCGCAAGATCACGATGCCTACAAACCCGCCGAGATGGCCGCCCTGGTCGAGGCGGTGGGAGTTGCCAAGGCGCGGCTGCCCCTTGCCCGGATGCTGACGCTGGCCGTGCTGGCCGGGGCGTTCATCGGCTTTGGCGGCGCGGCCTATCTGATGGTGATGACCGGGGCCGATCCGGGCTTTGGCCCGGCGCGGCTTTTGGGCGGTGTGGTGTTTGCGTTGGGTCTAATCCTGGTGATCGTCGGCGGGGCCGAGCTTTTCACCGGCAATGCGCTGATGGTGATGGCGGCGGTGGAGGGCAAGATCACGCCCGGCGAACTGGCCCGCAACTGGGCCGTGGTCTATGTGGGAAACCTTTTTGGCGCGGTGGGGCTGGCGCTGGCCTTTGGGCTGACGGGGATGCTCGAGGGGCCAATGGGCGAAACGGCGGCCAGGCTGGCCACCGCCAAGGCGGGAGGTTCGGCCTTGACCTGGCTGGTCAAGGGGGCCTTGTGCAATGCGCTGGTCTGCCTTGCCGTCTGGCTGACCTTTTCGGCCCGAGACACCACCGGCAAGATCCTTGCGATCCTGTGGCCCATCACCGCCTTTGTGCTGTTGGGGCTGGAACATTCGATCGCCAACATGTTCTTTTTCCCGCTTGGCCTTCTGGCGGGGGCGGACGTTGCGCCGTCGCTGATGCTGGGCAATCTGTTCTGGGTGACGTTTGGCAATGTGCTGGGCGGCGCGGGAGGGGTGGCGCTGGCCTATCGTCATGCCTATCTTGGCGGCAAGAGGGGCCAAAGATGACCGATAACCGCAAATACAAGTTTCTGGACCGCGATCATCCGTTCTTTGCCAAGACCTGGGTCCGGGGCGCGACTGTGGCGCTGCCTGCGGGGATGGCGGTGCTGGAATTTGCCATGGCCAGCCCCGGCTTTGGCATCCTGTTTGCGGCCGCCGCCGGCTGGGCGCTGTGGGAGTTGTTCCTGCGGCCCTGAACGGCCTCAGCAGCGGATGCTGCCGCGCATTTCGCCGCTGTCGCCTTTGAGCGTGCTGTCGACAAGCGTGCAGCCCGTCACCTCGGGGATCAGGTCGATCATCGTGGCCCGGATGGCCTGATGCGCCCCACGCGGGGCATAGCCAAGGCGAATGACCTCAACCCGTTTGTCGGTGTGAAACAGGACGTAGTTGCGGCCATCGCGGCTGACCTCGCTGCGCTTGGCGCCAAAAAACTCGGGCGCGGGCTGTGCGCCGCAGGCGGACAGAAGAACGAGGGCGGCGAGAGAGAGGCGGCGGATCATCATGCGGGCCAGCATCCGACAGGATGGTAAACGAAACCTTAATCGCCCATGGCCGTGAAGATCCCCCCAAAGACGCCCTGCGAACGCCCTGATTTCGCGGCGATTTTGCCACGTCCTTGATACAATCAAGCCAATCCCGCCGCATTTGTCATTATTTTGCCCCAATTTCACGTCGTAACGCTTAACCTGAGAGCAAGGCGCGACATCAGCGCCATTCAAGGAAAACCCGACCGGGCGTCAGACCCAAGGCGGGAGAGGCAGAGCAGGAAGAACCGACGTGCCCGTTTACAATGGCACCTCCGGCAACGACACCCTGAACGGGAGCACCGGGGCCGACACGCTGAATGCCTTTGGGGGCAATGACTCGCTCAATGCCGGGGCGGGCAATGACATTCTATTCGGCGGCGACGGCAATGATACCCTGAACGGCGGGAGCGGCGCCGACACGCTTTATGGCGGAGCGGGAAATGATGTGGCGACCTATGCCGCTGCGACGGCGGCGGTCAACGTCAGCCTTGCCACCGGTCTGGGCAGCGGCAACCACGCGACCGGCGATGTGCTGTTCGAGATCGAGCATCTGATCGGGTCGATTCATGCCGACACGCTGACGGGCGACGGCGGGGCCAACAGCCTGTTCGGCGGGGCGGGCAACGATTCGCTTGTCGGTGGTGATGGCAATGACACACTGATCGGCGGGGCAGGCTCAGACCGGCTTTTCGGCGGCAACGGCTTTGACAGCGCCGATTATAGCACCTCGACGGCCGGGGTCTCGGTCAACCTGACGACCGGGCTGGGCAGCGGTGGCGATGCGGCGGGCGACACGCTGGCCGGAATCGAGGCGGTGATCGGTTCAGGTTTTGCGGACACGCTGATTGGCGCGGCGGGTGACGAATCTCTGGTCGGCGGCGCGGGCAATGACAGCCTGACCGGCGGCGCGGGGGCCGATACGCTGGACGGTGGCGCGGGCATCGACTGGGCGAACTATGCCAGCTCGGGCGCGGCGGTGAATGTGAACCTGGCGGCAGGCACCGGTGCGGGCGGCGAAGCGACAGGGGATCTTCTGTCAGGCATCGAGAACCTCGAAGGTTCGGCCTTCAACGATACGCTGCAGGGCGACGGGCTGGCCAATAGCCTGTCGGGCGGGTCCGGCGATGACCTGCTGATCGGCGGCGGCGGGGCTGATACCCTTGTGGGCGGCCTTGGGATCGACACCGCCGATTACAGCGCCTCGGGCGCGGGGGTGGATGTCGCGCTGACCGGGGCGCTTGGCCTTGGTGGCGATGCGGCGGGCGACAGCCTGTCAGGGATCGAGAACCTGACCGGATCGGGCCTGAACGATACGCTGACCGGGGATGGCGCGGCCAATATCCTGGACGGCGGCGCGGGCAATGATCTTTTGCAAGGCGGGCTTGGGGCCGACACCTTGCGCGGCGGCATTGGCAATGACACGGCCACCTATGCAGCGGCGACGGCGGGCGTCAGCGTCAATCTGGCAACCGGGGCCACGGGCGGCTTTGCCACGGGCGACACGCTGGACAGCATTGAAAACCTTGTGGGGTCGGGCTTTGACGACACGCTGAGCGGCGATGCCGGTGCCAATCTTCTGGACGGTGGCGCAGGCAATGACGTGCTGGCCGGAGGGGCGGGCGCGGATACGCTGATCGGCGGGGCCGGGCTGGACAGCGTGGACTATTCGGCGTCAAACGCGGCGGTGACGGTCAATCTGGCCACCGGCAGCGCGACGGGAGGCGATGCGACCGGCGACGTCCTGAGCCAGATCGAAAGCATCCTCGGCTCAAGCTATGCCGACCTTCTTACCGGGGACGGCAACGCCAATACGCTGACCGGCGGGGCGGGGGATGACAGCCTTTACGGCGGCGCGGGCAGTGACAGCCTGTTTGGCGGTGACGGAAACGACTTTCTGCAAGGCGGTGCGGGATCAGACCGGCTGGAAGGCGGCGCGGGCATCGACACCGCCGACTATTCGGATTCGACCGCTGCGGTGAACGTCAACCTTGCCACCGGGCTTGGATCGGGCGGCTCGGCGGCAACCGATACGCTGGTTGGCGTCGAAAACCTGTTTGGGTCGGCCTTCAACGACAGCCTTTACGGCAGCACCGGCAACAACTTTATCCGAGGCGGGCTTGGCAACGACCTGATCGAAGCGGGCAATGGCGACGATATCCTGAACGGCGGTGCGGGACGCGATTCGCTTTATGGCGGTCAGGGGATGGATTACCTTGACTACACTGACAGCAATGCGGCCGTGTCGATCAACCTTGGCACCGGGGCCGCCTCGGGCGGGCATGCGACGGGCGATGTGCTGGCCGGGGTGGATGGGATCTTCGGGTCGGTTTTTGACGACACGCTGATCGGTTTTGACAACCAGGGGCTGGTGGGCGACGTCTACACGAACGTCTTTTTCGGCGGTGGCGGCAACGATTACATCGACGTCGGTGGCGGCGATGACATCGCCTTCGGCGACGAAGGCAATGACACGATCTTCGCGGGTTCAGGCGATGACATTGCCAGTGGCGGCGAAGGGAATGACGCGCTTTACGGCGGCTCAGGCAATGACACGGCCGATGGTGACACCGGCGATGACTTGATCGATGGCGGCACGGGCAATGACAGTGTCACCGGCGGCGAGGGCAATGACAGCCTTTATGGCGGGGCGGGCAATGACAGCCTTTTCGGTGGCGATGGTAATGACCTGATCGCAGGCGGCGATGGCGCCGACAGTCTGGTCGGCGGGGCGGGGTCCGACACGTTTGTCGGCGGCATCGGTGATACGGTCGTCGGCGGCGCGGGCGACAATGACGTGCTGGACCTGTCGGGTGCGGGCCCCTACCGCATCATCAAGACGCCCGGAGATCGTACGACCGGAACGGTCGAGTTTCTGGATGCCTTTGGCAATGTCATCGGCACCCTGTCTTTCAGCGGGATCGAGGCGGGTGTGGCCTGTTTCACCCCCGGCACGCGGGTGGCCACCCCAGAAGGCCCCCGCGCGATTGAAAGCCTGCGGCCCGGCGACAGTGTCCTGACACGCGACCGCGGCTATCAGCCGATCCGCTGGATTGGACACAAGCGGTTCGAGACCAACGATTTGCAGGCCAATGCCGCCCTGCAGCCGATCCTGATCCGCAAGGGCGCGCTTGGCCGGGGTCTGCCCGAACGGGACATGAAGGTCTCGCGCCAGCATTGCCTTTTGCAAGGCGGCTCGCGGGCGGAACTGTATTTCGGCGAGGATGAGGTCTTTGTCCGCGCCCTGCACATGGTCGGCCAGCCCGGCATTGTCGAGGCGGTGGTGCAGGAGGTGACCTATATCCACCTGATGTTCGATCATCACGAGGTGATCCTGGCAGATGGAATCTGGAGCGAAAGCTTTCAGCCCGCGGCGCGCAACATCGGTGGGCTGGACGATGCCGCCCGAGACGAGCTGTTTGCTGTCTTTGCCGAGATGCCGGAACCGGCCAACCCCGAGGCCTATGTTTCGGCCCGCCTCACGCTCAAGGCGCATGAGGCGCGGCTTCTCCTCAGCCCCGAGGCGGGTCATCGAAAGCTTGGGCAGCGCCGGGTGGCCTAATGCGCCTGTGACAGCGCAGCGCACAGGCTGGCGCGGTTGTCGACGCCCAGTTTCTGATAGATCGCCTGCGTCTGGTTCCTGACCGTGGCAGGGGCGAGGCCCAGAAGGCGCGCCACTTCCTTGTGGCTGTGGCCGTCAGACAACGCATGGGCGACCTCACGTTCACGCGGGGTCAACATGTCGATCCGGGTCAGGCGGCGCAGCGTCAGGCGGCGCAGGCCCATGCCTTGAAAACGCGGCGTGGATTCGACTGTCACCACCAGATCCCGGTCAGGCAGGATATGGGTGCCGGAGCAGCCGATCAGCTGCGCAAGCTGTTCGGGCAGATGATCGCCAGTCCAGCGCGGCCAGACCTCGCCGAATTCTTCGCGCAAGGCGGTCAGTCCCAAAAGCCCGATCCCGCTTTCGCAGGCAAGGATCGTCACCGTGCCGGGCCGGTTCGGCCGCCCGGGTTCAGCCGATGTCAGCTTCATCGCCGACGAAAGCTGATCGACCGCGCATTGCAGATAGTCGCGTTCCGTCTCGGACCAGTTGCGCGCCTCGGCCCCCATCCGGTAGGAGGAAATGTAGAACGAGGCATAGT
>JACCDH010562240.1_pt1 | contig 11571 bp, 13 predicted proteins | sample 7442481 | NCBI WGS metagenome assembly JACCDH01 (sample SAMN15323433, study PRJNA562643) | freshwater metagenome | isolation source: river surface water | place: USA:Blue River Watershed | collected 2017-08-15 | reverse complement strand
GTGCAAACCATAGGTGTACCCAACGACACCTATGCCATTGATGCCGATGCCATCGTGGTGGCGCTGAAGTCACGCACCATTCCCGCCAAAGACGCCATCGCGCAATCGTTGCAGGCTTATGAGTGGCTCAAAGCACAAGGCGTCGAGCAAATTTATTTCAAATACTGTTCTACGTTTGACTCCACACCTGAAGGCAACATCGGCCCCGTGACAGAGGCTTTGATGGATGCGATACACGGCAAAGACCTAGGCTTCACCATCGTCTGCCCCGCCTTCCCGGAAAACAATCGAACGATTTTTAAAGGTCATTTGTTTGTAGGCGATGTCTTGCTGTCCGACAGCGGCATGCGTAACCACCCGCTCACGCCCATGACCGATGCCAACTTGGTACGCGTCATGCAATCGCAAACCTGTCGCCAAGTGGGCTTAGTAGAACAGTCTTGCGTCGCAACAGGACCAGACGCCATCCGCGCACGCTTCAAGGCTTTGCAAGATGAAGGCGTTGGTATTGCAGTGATCGACGCTGTCAGCAACCAAGACCTCATGCACATGGGCCAAGCGTTGGCAGATATGCCACTGGTTACCGCAGGTTCAGGCGTGGCCATTGGTCTGCCGCAAAACTGGAAAGCACGTGGTGTTTTAAAAGCCAATGCCAAAGCAGACACGCTGCCAGCAGCCCAAGGCTTCCAAGCCGTGGTGTCAGGCAGCTGCTCTGTGGCTACCAATGCGCAAGTGCTGCATTGGCGTCAAAGTGGCAAGCCTGCTTTTGCCATCGATCCACTGGCCGTTGCGTCTGGCACCGATGTGGTGACGCAAGCCCTGCAGTGGGCAACACCCTTGCTGAGCCAAGGCCCTGTGTTGATTTATGCCACTGCAGAGCCCAACGCTGTCAAAGCCATTCAGAACAAACTGGGCGTCGCCCACGCAGGCGAATTGGTGGAGCACACTTTGTCGAGCATCGCCAAAGGCTTGGTGCAAGCTGGTGTGCGTCAACTCGTGGTGGCGGGCGGCGAAACCTCGGGTGCGGTGGTGCAAGCCCTTGAGGTCGAACGCATGGTCATTGGCCCACAAATTGACCCAGGCGTACCCTGGACATCGGTCACCTCATCTCTGTGTAACGGCGATACAGTTCATGTCACCTTGAAATCAGGCAACTTTGGCACAAATGACTTTTTTGAAAAATCATTCGCACGGCTCAAGTGACGCCCCATCCATGACCACCCCATGAACGAACTCGACTCTCGCCAAGAAATTTGCCGCATCGGCGCATCGCTTTACGCACGTGGCTACGTGCACGCCAGTGCAGGCAACATCAGCGTCAAGCTGGAAGACGGCAGCTTCTTGATCACCCCCACCGATGCTTGCTTAGGCAATTTGGTGGCAAGTGAACTAGCCCATGTCAGTGCAGAAGGTGAGCAGCTCAGCGGCGCACGCGCCTCCAAAACACTCACGCTACACCGAAGCATTTATGCAAAAGCACCGAACGCACGCTGCGTGATTCACACACACGCCACAAATTTGGTAAACCTCACCCTGCAAGGCGTGTGGCGTGACACCGACATCCTGCCCCCTATCACGCCTTATTACGTGATGAAGGTAGGACATGTGCCGCTGATTGCCTATCTGCGTCCAGGCGCGCCAGAGGTTGCCAACGAAGTCACGTCACGCATTGCACAAAGCACCGCCGTACACACCCCCATTCGCGGCGTCATGCTGGAACGCCTTGGCCCCGTGGTCTGGCACGCCAGCCCCGCCGAAGCAAGTGCAGTGCTCGAAGAACTCGAAGAAACCGCCAAGCTTTGGCTCATGTCCGATCGCCAAGCAACCGCTTTGAGTGAAGCACAAATTCAAGACCTGCGAGAGACCTTCGGAGCTCTTTGGTAAACCTTTTATTCCTACACACCTATGCCACGTTTTGCCGCCAACCTCAGCATGCTCTACAACGAGCACGAATTTACAGACCGCTTTGCCGCTGCTGCTAAAGACGGTTTCAAAGCTGTTGAATATTTGTTTCCCTATGCCTATGACGCTCAAGACCTCAAGCAACGCCTGAGCGATAACGGCTTGCAACAAGTGCTTTTCAATGCGCCTCCCGGCAACTGGGATGCAGGCGAGCGCGGCTTGGCTTGCCTGCCCGGACGCGAGGCTGAATTTCAAAAAGGCTTTCACACAGCTTTGGAATACGCAGATGCGTTGAACTGCCCACGCATCCATGTGATGGCTGGCCTCAAACCTAAAGGCACAGATGCAACCACGCTAGAAAAAACCTACATTCAAAACATCGCTTGGGCTGCAACCGAAGCCAAAAAATCCGGCCGCGATGTGTTGATTGAACCGATCAACACGCGTGATATTCCCGGCTTCTTTTTGAATTACCAAGACCAAGCCCACAACATCGTGCAGGAAATCGGCGCGGCTAACGTGAAAGTGCAGATGGACCTCTACCACTGCCAAATCATGGAAGGCGATTTGGCCACCAAGATTCGCCAGTACTTGCCCACAGGCCGCGTCGGCCACTTTCAAATTGCAGGCGTGCCCATGCGTCACGAACCCGACTTGGGCGAGCTAAACCATCCTTACCTCTTTGATGTGATTGACGAAGTGTCTGCCGCGTGCGGCTGGGATGGCTGGATTGGTTGTGAATACCGCCCTGCACGCGGTGCTGTCCCCAACGGCACCCACGAAGGCTTAAGCTGGCTTCACGCCCTAGGCTAACAGCCCCGCGTTCGCGGAGGGCTTGAAAAAGCCGCCATGTGCCTCATCTTGTATTGGCATAGATTGCTGTGATGGCTAGTTCTACGCCATTTCATTCCCCCACATACCAAGATCCAATACATGACGACAGCTCAACTTTTTCAACCCACATGCATCGGTGACATCGAAGTGACCAACCGCATCGTCATGGCCCCGCTCACACGCAGCCGCGCCGATGAAGCACACGGCGATGTTCCCGGCAGCGCCATGAACGTGGACTACTACCGCCAGCGCAGCGGTGCAGGTCTGATCATCAGCGAAGGCACACAAGTTTCGCCCGTGGGCAAAGGCTACATGGCCACCCCTGGCATTTACTCTGACGCCCAAGTCGAAGGCTGGAAGCACATCACACAAGCCGTTCACGACGCCGGTTCAAAAATCATTGCACAAATTTGGCATGTGGGCCGCATCACGCACCCAGAGCTGACAGGTGGCGCACAACCCGTTGCACCATCGGCGATTCAACCCAAGGTGGTGGCCTATACACACAAAGGAAAAGTTGATGTGCCCGTACCACATGCTTTGTCTGTGGCTGAAGTCAAGGAAGTTGTGCAGCAATTTCGCCAAGCAGCTGCCAATGCCATTCGCGCTGGCTTTGATGGGGTGGAAATTCACGGTGCCAACGGCTATTTGATTGACCAGTTCATCCGCGACAGCACCAACCACCGCAGCGACGAATACGGTGGCTCGGTCAACAACCGCTGCCGCTTTGCACTTGAGGTGGTCGATGCGTGTGTGGCAGAAATTGGTGCAGGTCGTGTGGGCATTCGCCTGTCCCCGCTGACCAGCTTCAACGATGTGCGTGACAGCCATCCACAAACCGTGTTTGCGCATTTGGTGGAAGAACTGAACAAACGTGGCATTGCCTTCGTTCACTTCATCGAAGGCGAAACGGGTGGTCCGCGCGACGTGGCAGGCTTTGACTACGCTTGGGCTCGCAAGACCTTCAAGGGCACCTACATTGCCAACAATGGGTACACCCGTGAGATGGCCATCGACGCGATTGAAACAGGCAAGGCCGATGCCATTGCCTTTGGCCGCATGTTCATCTCTAACCCCGACTTGGTGGAACGTTTGAAGCACAACGCGGCCTTGAATCCAGCCAACCCCAGCACCTTTTACACCCCAGGCCCAGTCGGCTACACCGACTACCCCAAGCTCTAAGAAAGTCACACCATGAAATACCTCCACACCATGGTGCGGGTGAGCGACCTAGAAGCGTCTTTGCACTTTTACCGCGATGCGTTGGGCCTCAGCGTATTGCGCACCAATGAGTATGCGCAAGGCCGCTTCACCTTGGTCTACCTCGCCGCATCCGGTGATGAAGACGCGCAAGTTGAGCTCACCTACAACTGGGACCCCGAGGTCTACACGGGCGGTCGAAACTTTGGTCATCTCGCCTATGCTGTCGACAACATCTATGCGACTTGCGAAAAGCTGCAAGCCCATGGCGTGACGGTTCTTCGCCCACCTCGCGATGGCCGCATGGCCTTTGTGCGCTCTCCCGATGACATTTCGGTGGAGTTGCTGCAAAAGGGTGAGGCCTTGCCACCACAGGCACCATGGGTAGACATGGCCAATGTGGGCACTTGGTAATCGCGCAGCACCAAAGCGCTTCCTTACAGAAAAAGTACAGCTAGAGAACTGGCTCTAAAGAGCCTTTGTTGTCTTGGTTTTTTCACAAACCACCGATAGCATTCTCATGTTGAATTAATTTTTTAAGGAATGAACATGCAAGCCCAAATCAAACCCCAAGTGGAAGCCTCTGTGAAAGCCGCTTTCGAATTGGCCAATCTCTCTTTCTCTCAGGTTGAGCGTTTGACCGAGCTCAGCCTCGAGCAAGCCAAAGTCAACGCCGAGTTGGCCCAAGAACAATTGGCTTCTGTACTGGATGTCAAAGACCCAGCCGCTGCACTCGAGCTGTTGAAGTCTCAACTGGAAACCTCTGCCAAAAGCTTGGCTGGTTTTGCCACCACTGCGTTTGAGTTGACACAAGAGTTCCAAGCTGAGTCTGCCGCATTTGCAGAAGGCCACTTTGACCACGCTCACGCTGTGGCCAACAAAGCCATCAACGAAAACCTGAAAAAAGCCCCAGAAGGTTCTGAAGTAGCCGTGAACGCTGTCAAAGCCGCAGTGGAAGCTGGCAACAAAGCCTTGGCCGAAGCTCGCAAGAACGCGAAGAAAACCGCTGACTTGGCGCAAGAAGGCTTGGCCAAATTGAAAGAGCACGCACCGAAAGCAGCTGCCAAAGCGCCTGTGCGTCGCAAGGCTCGCGCTTAAGTCAACTAGCTCTGTAGCTAAGTAGGGTTTGCAATCTATTGCAAACCCTTTTTTTATGGGTGCAGCAGTTTCAAACACATCACGACACAAGCCCCATTTCATCCAAATAATTGACGTGTAACTCCTGGTCACAGCCCCCGTTGCGTCTTGACAGATAATTGGCAAAATCACCAATAGATTTGCAAATTTACTTTCAGGGACCCAGCTTGCTTTTTGATCATTGTGCCGAGTGCCAAAGTTGCTGCCATGTCGATGCAGGCTATGGCTCCCTAGAAATCACGCTCACACAAACCGAGGCTGCGGTTCATCAGCACTTGTGCATCGAAGACAAATGCACACACCTTGGCGCACAAGGCTGCCAACTGGGCGACGACAAACCCCTGAGCTGCAAGCTCTATCCGCTGTCCTTCGACCACAAGGCTAAGAAATACTATTTCGACGCAGCATGCCCATTGCTGTCTGAGTACAAACGCCAGCTGAAAAGCCCCGACAGCGATGCGGCCTTGCATATGAAAAAGATGGACCATCTGTTGAAGCAACTCATGGATACGGATGTCGATTTTTTAAAACGAAATCACGAAATCGATTTGGATTTTTTCGAATTGACGCCGTTAGCAACACCCACTTACCTGAAAAATAAGTCATGACCGATTACCGATCCAATATGCTGGAGCGCGAAGAGCATTTCACTGATTCAGCCACACCAGACACCACGCTGACTGTGGGCTATCAAAGCTGGACCCAAGATAACTTGTGCGTAGACAGTTACCACGAAGAAACCTTGTACTACACCTCACGCTGGGATGCGTTATGCCCCTATGTGGATGTCACGCCTGAAATGTTGGCCATGGCCAAGAAGCCATTCATTGTGTATGCAGTGCCGCCCGAGAGCGCCTATGGCGTGCCCATCAATGACAAATATGGCATGGTCAATGTTGCAGCCGAAGGCTTTTGGACCGAACCCCGACGAGAGAGAAAATTCAAAGAGTTAGAAAAGCTCTGCCGCTCACTGACCGTCACCGAGACCGTCGTGCCAGGCTCTAGCCTGTCGTTTGACGATGTCTATGAAATGGGTGGCGTTCACTTTGAAAACTACTACATCCACACAGACGAGGTGGAAGGTTTCATTGACTACATCAAGAATTTAGACGTCTTGATCATTCGTGCGTTTGCAGACAATGGAGATTTGGTACTGACCGATGTGTCAGTTCTTCTTCCTGAACGCAGCCAGGTGTATGGCAGCTTCTGCCAGTGGAATCCTGAGTACAAAAGGTTTTCACCCGGCATCTTTGCGTGTCTTCTGGCATCAAAGTGGACTGCTAAAAATGGCTATCGCCTCTACAACTTAGGCCCCGTCGATGACTACGGCTACAAGGCCTTGTTTGTGACCGAGTTTGAGCCGATTTTTGCTGTGGCCGTCACAGACTTAAACCATCCACTGGCTTTAGATAAAACATCACCGCTGCACACCGACTTCACCCCATCGGTATGGAACCGCATACATCGGCATGTTTAAGCCACGTGCATGAGCCCGTGGCTTAAAAGGTGTGCTTTTCCCCAAACGCATCGTCGTAATCAAAGAACAATTCATCATCAGCCTTGATGCGCTTCAGGGCCACGATGTCACCATTTTTCAAATACTTCACATTGGGCTGTTTGGAATGATTCATATAAAAAGCCATATTCATTGAGTTCAATCCAATCGATGGGATGAGGTGCTTCTTGCTGTCGTAGTAACAAAACATCTCTACTTCTTTGCGAACACTCGCTGGCAATTTCTTGATTTCTTTTTTAGAAAACTCGAACTCTTTAATTTTGATCAAACTGACCAAAGGCTTGACGCCTTTGGGAATGCTACGAATGGCAAACACGCCGATACCGTGAACTTTGGAGATGCCAAGACGGCAATAAACTTCTGTTTGAAGGTGTTCTAAAACTCTTGATTTATCGACTGCCATGAAAGCCTCGGAGGTATTTGTGTCAAGTTGTGCAACAACGCAGGCGTTCAGTATAGTTTTCAAATATGACTCAGGTTTAAATGCGGCAAGCTGTTTTGTGTGAGCTTTATATACTGGGTACTTTTTTGAATATCGCTCATGGAAATCAAGGTCAACTTTCTCGACAAGCTTCGTCTGGAAGCCAAGTTCGATGACTTCACAGTCATCGCTGACCAGCCTATCCGTTACAAGGGCGATGGCTCAGCGCCTGGGCCCTTTGACTATTTCCTGGCGTCTTCTGCTTTGTGCGCCGCCTACTTTGTAAAGCTGTATTGCGACACCCGCAAGATTTCGACTGAGAACATTCGTCTTTCGCAAAACAACATTATTGATCCTGAGAACCGGTATCAGCAGATTTTCAAAATCCAAGTTGAGTTGCCAGCAGACATTCAAGAGGTCGACCGCCGAGGCATCTTGAACGCGATTGAGCGCTGCACCGTTAAAAAAGTGGTGCAAGAGGGTCCCGAGTTTGTCATTGAAGAAGTTGAAAACTTGGATGCGGATGCGCAGTCCTTGCTCACCTTAAAACCCAACGCCGATAGCAGCACCTTCATCTTGGGCAAGGACCTGCCGCTAGAACAAACCATTGCCAATATGTCAGGAATCTTGGCGAGCTTGGGCATCAAAATTGAAATCGCCTCTTGGCGCAACATCATCCCCAATGTGTGGTCACTGCACATCCGCGATGCACACTCCCCCATGTGCTTTACCAACGGCAAGGGCTCGACCAAAGAAAGCGCGTTAGCGTCAGCCTTAGGCGAATACATTGAACGGCTGAACAACAACCATTTCTACGCGGTCGCCTTTTGGGGCGAAGACATTGCCAACGCTGCGTTTGTGCATTACCCGAATGAGCGCTGGTTCAAGCCGGGCAAAAAAGATGCGCTGCCCACAGAAATTTTGGATGCCTACTGCTTACCCATTTACAACCCCGACGGAGAACTGCGTGCCTCGCACCTGATCGACACCAACTCCGGCAACGCCCAGCGCGGCATCTGCTCGTTGCCCTACGTACGCCACTCCGACAGCGAGGTGGTGTATTTCCCTTCTAACCTCGTTGAAAACTTGTTTGTCAGCAACGGCATGAGTGCTGGCAACACCCTGGCGGAAGCGCAAGTGCAATGCTTGTCAGAGATTTTTGAGCGCGCTGTCAAACGCGAAATCTTGGAGGGTGAAATCTGTTTGCCTGATGTGCCACAAGACGTGTTAGCCAAGTTCCCCAACATCATGGCGGGCATTCAAGGCTTGGAAGAGCAGGGTTTTCCGGTTTTGGTCAAAGATGCGTCGCTGGGCGGTACCTACCCCGTGATGTGCGTCACCTTGATGAACCCACGCACAGGCGGTGTGTTTGCATCCTTCGGTGCTCACCCCAGCTTAGAAGTCGCGCTGGAGCGCAGCCTGACAGAGCTACTGCAAGGCCGAAGCTTTGAAGGTCTGAACGATTTACCGCCGCCCACGTTCGAGAGCAATGCGGTGACCGAGCCCAACAACTTTGTCGAGCACTTCATTGACTCCAGCGGCATCGTGTCGTGGCGCTTCTTCAGCGCCAAGTCTGACTATGAATTTGTGGAATGGGACTTTTCTGCCCAAGGCGACAACGCCAATGCCCAAGAAGCCGCCACCTTGTTTGGCATCCTTCAGGACATGGGTAAAGAAGCCTACACAGCGGTGTACGACCAGTTAGGCGCCATTGCCTGTCGCATTTTGGTGCCGGGCTATTCAGAGGTTTACCCCGTTGAAGATTTGATTTGGGATAACACCAACAAAGCGCTGCTGTTTCGCGAAGACATTCTCAACCTACACAGCTTAGACGATGCCAGTTTGTCTGCCCTGCTCGATCGCTTGGAAAACAATGAGCTCGATGAGTATCTAGACATTGCCACCTTGATCGGCATCGAATTTGATGAGAACACCGAGTGGGGCCAACTCACTGTGCTTGAGCTGAAGTTGCTGGTTCACTTAGCCTTGACACAGTTTGAAGAAGCCCAAGACTTGGTAGGTGCCTTCTTGCAATACAACGACAACACAGTTGAGCGTAAATTGTTTTACCAAGCGCTGAACGTGGTGCTAGAGGTTCACCTCGATCCAGACCTAGAGCTGCAAGACTACGTGCACAATTTCCGTCGGATGTTTGGCAATGATCGGATGGATGCGGTGATAGGTTCAGTCGAAGGCACGGTTCGTTTTTACGGACTCACGCCTACGAGCATGAAACTTGAAGGCCTAGACAGGCACCACCGGCTGATCGACAGCTACCGGAAATTGCACACTGCGCGTGCAAATTAGGCTGCTAAAAAACTGCATATATAAAAACTGGCTCGCGTTTGCCCCTTTGACCACTGGGATCAGCTCTTGCATAAGTAGCGATCGGGGCTCCGTCTGCATTGATCAGCTCTGCGAAGTCATTGCCAGCCCCTTAGGCAAGCAATCCGGACACTTCTCTGGTGAATTGACTGCACGTGTGAATTTGGGCAACTCACCCATGAACTCTGAAGGTGACAGTTCAAAGTTATGCGACAGCAATAAAGAGATAAAACCAGACACCAAGGGCGCCGCATAACTAGTACCTACACCTCGGGCTGCAGCTAAAGGAACTTCATCGCCTTTGAAGTTGGTATCGAACGAGGCAACTTTCAACTTATTTGACTGCCATGGTGTATTTCCATGTAAATTTTTACCACCGCCAGGTGCATAAATGACCGTTCTTGCATCAAGTGCAGAGTAATTTTCAATATTGTTCTCAGCATCTACAGCGCCAACTGAGATCACACCACTGCAATTGGCAGGCTCTGCCATTTTTTTTCCAAACGTATTGCCTACGGCCGCAACCACAAAAATATTTATCTTTATCAAACGATCGACTAAACCTTGCAAATCTGTGCCACATACATGTTTGCCACCAGAAAAACTCAAATTAATGATTCGTGCTGGATACGGATTAGTCGGCATCCCTGAGACAGTCAGGCCAGCGGCCCAAGCCATTGAATCTAACAAGTCAGCACGTGTCATTTGACATGCTCCGAAAAGGCGAATCGGTAAAATTTTTGCGCTTGGATTCACACCTCGTACACCATCTCGGCCATTTCCAGCAATCAAGCTAGAAACCTCAGTTCCATGTGTACGGAAGCTTCCTGATGTGACACGTTCGCCGCATTTGGTATCACGCGGATCCGGAGAGTAATCTGCAGATCGACCTCCACGTAAATTCATTGGTGCAGACAACATGTCATAACCGGGGAGCAATCTTCCTTCTAAGCTGGGATGACCATTCAAAATGCCACTGTCGATCACCGCAACCACAACCTCATGCGGACCAGGCTTTATCGCCGCTGTGTTTATGGATGAAGGTGCGATGGCTGTAGAAGGATTTAAAGAACCAAGATGCCACGGCAATTCCTCTGCACCCACCGTAAATGATGTCAACACCAAGCCTATTGCAATGAGACATTCACGGGTACGACGCGATGATGTAAGCACAGAAATCAACCTTATCTAAAGACATCCAGCAAGATTGCTTTTGCCGAACGAATGTTAGATTTGTCAATTTAAACCTTCAATTCCATCAATATGGTTATTTTCGAAAACCCTTGTTTCCATTTGGCACATCGAATAATTTGATGTGAGTTGTTAAGGTCTCGAATTTATCAATTTTTGAAATTTGCACTCTCAAAGAAAGTAATCACTTTTTAGAGCAAAATTTGGAATATGAAAAAGCTACCTGTGATTCATTTGAGCCAGTTGGTGCCATTTGCATTAACTCTTGCAGCCATTGGCTTTTGCTTGATGCAAACCGATGATTGGAAAAACGTGGGTGCGATCGTTTTCTCCGTTGGACTGCTACCCCCTGCCTTGATGATTTCAAGATTGAAAGACTGAACTCGCAAAAGAAAAACCCCGTTCATACGATGTATGAACGGGGTTTTCAATTTTGCTGGCGGAGCGGAGGGATTCACATCATCCACCAAGAACTTTATAAACACTAGGTTTTTGAATTTCTATAAATCCAAATACCAACAAAAATACCAACTAATAACTTTACTTAGAAATCTGAAACTATTTACGCTCAGGCTCCAAGCCCAGAACAACACAAGTCGTAAATCAAGTAGTACATCTAGTTGCTCTCGCCCCCTAAGTAAAAAGATAGGGACAATGAAAAATCCTCTGCCTTCACAACGACCCACTGATCTTTCAGGAAGGGAGAGGACTCTGACTCGGTATCTCTGACTTGGCATCCCCCCATATCTGTAGACACCTATTTCAACTCTCAAAAAGAAAAGAAGGTAAAACGAACCTTCAGTACAGCCCCTCCGTTCCTGTTGCCTATCTAGGCAAATGGCGGGTTGCGAGCATCTAATTCCGAAAAAACCTACTTTTTGGGAATTCATATTCCCAAAAAAAATGCAGGCTCCCTAGCTGGGAACCCGCATAAATACTGGGGTGGCTGATGGGGCTCGAACCCACGACAACAGGAATCACAATCCTGGACTCTACCAACTGAGCTACAGCCACCGTAGAGGCAAAATTATAACCTAGCTATTTT
>JACCDH010521641.1_pt1 | contig 11572 bp, 15 predicted proteins | sample 7442481 | NCBI WGS metagenome assembly JACCDH01 (sample SAMN15323433, study PRJNA562643) | freshwater metagenome | isolation source: river surface water | place: USA:Blue River Watershed | collected 2017-08-15 | reverse complement strand
AGTTGAGAAGTTAGCATTAATGATAGTAAAGGGAGATTGTCCCACTAATCTTTTAGATAAACGATTAATGTCTTTAGATTTAACTTCACTTGTTGCGGGTACAAAGTATAGAGGACAATTTGAAGAAAGGATTAAGGCAATTTTAAACGAATTACAAGAATCCCCAAATGTCATCATTTTTATTGATGAATTACATACAATGGTTGGTGCGGGTAATGCTAGTGGTGCAATGGATGCTGCTAACATTTTAAAACCGGCACTTGCACGTGGAGAAATACAATGTATTGGTGCAACTACATTTGATGAGTTTAAAAAACACATCGAAAAAGATGCCGCATTAGTTAGAAGATTTCAAAAAGTCATTCTAAAAGAACCCACGATGAGTGAAACTATTGAAATTCTTAAAAACTTAAAAGAGTCATACGAATCATATCATAGAGTTTTTTATGAAGATAATGTCATTGAAACAATTGTAAAACTATCGGGTCGTTATATAACTGATAGGCAATTTCCCGATAAGTCAATTGATGTATTAGATGAATTAGGTTCTGAGAAGAGAGTTTCAAGTAGGATGCCTGAATCAATCGAAAAATTAAAGAAACAGATTGATGAAGTAAAAGAAAGAAAATTACAAGTTGTCAAATCTCAAAATTATGAACAGGCAGCAAAATTAAGGGATGAAGAGAAAAAACTTTTTGACAAACTTGAAAATGAAAAGATTAAGTGGGCCGAAAAACAAAAAGACAGTAAAGTTCCAGTTTCTGTAGACGATGTTTATACAATCGTTTCAGAAATGACTGGTGTACCTATCACTAAACTTGATAATAAAGAAACTGAGAAATTATTAAAAATGGAATCTTTATTAAACAGTAGTGTTATTGGTCAAGATGAGGCCATCACAACAATATCTAAAGCAATTAGAAGAAACCGTGTTGGAATTAAAGATGTAAATAAACCAATTGGTTCATTTATCTTCTTAGGTTCCACTGGTGTTGGTAAAACTCATTTAGCAAAATCTCTTTCTAACTTATTATTCGGCGACCCTGATAAAATCATTCGTGTCGATATGAGTGAATTTATGGATAGACATAATGTGTCTAAGTTAATTGGTTCTCCTCCAGGTTATGTTGGTTATGATGAAGGTGGACAATTGACTGAAAAGGTTAAGAATAACCCGTTCTCCGTAATCTTATTTGATGAAATTGAAAAGGCACATAAAGACGTATTTAATTTATTACTTCAAATTTTGGATGAAGGTCATTTAACAGATTCATTTGGTCGTAAAGTTAATTTCACTAACTGTTTAGTTATCATGACTTCTAACATAGGAGCAAAAAGAGTTTCTGAATTTGGTGGTGGGGTTGGTTTTAACACCTCAACAAGTGAAACTCAAAAATATGAGGTACGAAAGTCAATGATTCAAAAGGCGTTAAAGCAACAATTTAATCCTGAATTTTTAAACCGTATTGATGATGTTATCTTATTTAATTCATTAAATGAAGAGACATTGAAGAAAATCATTCAGATTGAAATTGGTAAATTAAATAATAGACTATTAGAGAAAAATTATTTAGTTACATTTGACAAGACGGTTATTGAAAGAATTTTTGAATTAAATTCACAAGAAGAATATGGTGCAAGACCACTTAAAAGAATTATTCAAAATCTTTGTGAGGACTTTTTAAGTGAGGAAATCTTAAAGGGAAATATCAAAGAAAATGAACAATTTATCTTAAAGTATAAAAACGAAAATTTGACAATTGTGAAAAAATTGTTATAAATAGTTGACTTTTTTGTAAAGTTATATATATTTATATTCTCAGAGGTTCTCTTTGTCGATTACCTTTTCGTTTTTTCCAATAAGTAAGTGGGGTTGAACCCACCGAAAGACCTTAAAACCCCGACATCTCGTTGGGGTTTTTTATTTAAATTTGGTATTATGGTTATAATTTAGTATATTTACAATATATGAAAAAATACACTTTTATTTTAGCTCTTGGTGTTACATTAACACTAGCAGCATGTGGTTCAGGGTCAACCGCAACTGAAACAACTGACTCAACGGCGGTTCAAGCTGATACAACTACGGTAACAGCAGATTCAACTTCAGCACCTGCTGCTGAAACTACAGCTGTAAAATAAGAATTGGGGTCGGTATTCACTCCGACCCTCATTTTTAATTTTAAATCTCTCTACATGGATACAAACATTGAAAAACAAGGTGATTTAATACTTCTTAGAGGATTACCTGGTTCTGGTAAGTCAACATTGGCAAAAGTCATATTACAACTACCATCAAATACCGAACCTGAAATTCTTTCTGCGGATGATTTTTTTGAAACAAAAGATGGTGAATATGATTTTGATGCGTCTAAATTAAAAGAAGCACACAATTATTGTCAATTTAGATGTTCTGAAAGAATGAGACAACAAAAGGCAAAAATTGTTGTTGCGAATACGTTTACTCAAGAATGGGAAATGGATGAATATTTTAAAATGGCTGAAAGATACAACTATAGAGTACATACTCTTATTGTTGAAAACAGGCATGGAGGTGAAAATATTCACGGAGTTCCTAAAGATAAACTTCAACAAATGAAGGATAGATTTCAAATCAAATTGTAAATGAGTCAATTTATTGAATCTTTTATTAAGTCAGTAAATCCACCACAAAAAACACCAATCAAAAATTGTGTTAAGTACATTAGAAAAATATTACAAAGATGGTTTGTTACTAAAACAAGCACACCCAACTCTTGATTTAACTATTTGGAATTATAGTCCCAAAGTTCAATACGAAAGATTATGGGACGATATCACCATGCAGTGTCGTGGACTTGTTACTAATTCAAAAGGTGAAATCGTTGCAAGACCATTCAAGAAATTCTTTAACTACGAAGAACATAAACCTGAAGATATTCCAAACGAAGACTTTATTGTTTATGAAAAGATGGACGGTTCTTTAGGTATTCTTTTCTATTACGAATATGAATTAAGTGACGAGAGAAGATATAACATATGGTTCAATAACAATTACGAGACAGGAATGGAAAGGTTCTTTGATCCAAACAATTTACCTGATTTTGATGACCTATATTATGAACCAACGCCAAAGACAATGGGTGAATGGATAATGGCCACTCGTGGATCATTCACATCACCTCAAGCAATTAAAGGAAAGGAAATACTTAGTAAACATGACATTAGTCCATTAAGAAAAGACAATACATATTTGTTTGAAATTATCTATCCTGAAAATAGAATTGTTGTTGATTATGGTAATGAGGAAAAACTGGTAGTTCTTGGTGCAATACATACAGAAACAGGTGACGAAGTACCTGATAATGCTTTGTATACCATGTCGGGATTAGGGTTTGAAGTTGTTACAACATATAAAACGTGGGGAGAAGGGTATGACTTGTTAAAGGAAGAGATATCCAAAGATAAGGAAGGGTATGTTATTCGTTTTAAAAATGGATTTAGAATGAAACTTAAAGGTGAAGAATATGTACGTCTTCACAGAATATTAACTAACATATCTAATAGAGATATTTGGGAATATTTGAAAGATGAAAAACCTTTGGATGATATTTTAGATAAAGTACCTGACGAATTTTATGATTGGGTAAAAGAGACGGAATCAAATCTTAAAAATCAATTTAACACAATCAAAACAAATGTTGAGTTGGAATTCAAAGAACTGATTAGTAAAAAAGAATTTGCCGAGAAGATTGTTAATAATCCGTTGAAATCATTATTGTTCAAACGATTAGATTCATATTCCCCACAATTAGATAAAATGATTTGGGATTTAATATACCCAAGTTACTCAAAACCATTTAAGAAAGATGAAAATTGAAAAAATAAAAGTATATTTGGATGACGTAAGAACTCCAAACGATAAAGATTGGATTGTTGTAAGAAATTATGACCAATTTGTTAGTAGAATTAAACTTCATGGATTAGAAAATATTGAGGTAATTTCATTGGACCACGATTTAGGTGATAAAGCGATGGAGGAATATTATACCAATGTTAAAAATAATTATGAATTAAATTACGAAAATATAGTTAACGAAAAAACAGGTTATGATTGTTGTAAATTTTTGGTCAGTGAAAGTATGACAAAAAATATTCCATTACCACAAATTTACGTTCATTCTGCAAATCCTATTGGAAGTGCAAATATGATGGGATATATTAATAATTATTTAATGAATTGTAGATTATCCCAAACGTGTATCAGAGTTCAAATACCACATAAAATTGATGAGGTCTATCAACTAAGTCCCGAAGCAAGAAAATCAAAGTGGGACCGAACATCTAAAAATTAATTTTTATTTTAGAGATAAATTATTTATATTATACTAACCAAATCATAGATAATGGCATACACACAAAAAACAAGAACTCCATACAAAAAAATGTACATCAAAGGAAAATATGATGATTTTTCAGATTTTTATGATGTGAATAAAAAACCAATTTATGAAAACATATTAGAGGTTTTTCGTGGTTTTGAGGGTAATAAAAAAAGAGTTTTGACACTTTATATACAAGCAATTATACAAGGATTGGAATGGGATACTGAATTTAAGTTTAATAGGACAGATACAATAGTGTTAACTCGTGACGTTTTACCATATTTTGAAAGTATTGAAGATTATGAAAAATGTGCAGAAATAAAAAAATTATTTGAAACCTTGACAAATAAAAAAGAATTATCTATACTTTAATTGTATCAGGAGAGAGGTACATTTCATTTTTGTCATATCCCCGTTGGTTTTTATCATCGGGGATTTTTTTATTTTAAAATATAATTGTATTTTATAAAGAACTTCTTGTTAATATCCTATTTTTCTTGGTATTCTGATATTTTTGTTGTATTTTTCTAATAGTTATATAAAAAAAATACAATATGTTAAACTTACTTATAGGTCTCTTCGTTTTATGTTCCTCATTTGGAATAACATTATCAAAAGTACAAACCCAATATGGGGTTCGTAAACAACGTCAACATATCAAACCATTAACGTTAGATAAAGATGTGTTACAACATAACTCTTGATCCAATCAAGAAATTACTTAACCAAGGTGAGCCGGGAGAAGTGTTTCCACTTAGTTTGTAATTAAAACTAAATCCAAATCGTTTACTTAATTTATAGTCAAACGAACTACCCAACAAGAATCCCATGTGTCTATTAACTGTAGATGTTCCCGCAACACTATTCCAAGATAAAGGTGCAAACATTGTAAATATTTGAGGGGAAACCGTCAACTTCTTACTATACTGATAAGGTTTAGTCCAAAATGTAACTACGGATGATGACATGTTATAATCATAACCGTTTTTTTCATTTTTAAGAAGTAAATTTATTAATCCTAAATTGTAACCAAACACACCATGTTTTGGTGTAGGTTTAATCCAAGTGTATCCCAATAAATTCATGTAGTTACCATTCAAATATGCAAATGCTGTTGAATATGAATGTATTGCGGTAAGTTTACCCTGTGATGAAAAATCCATTTTAGTGTATCCACCACTTATAATAAATGTTTTTAAATCACTCATAATAACAGTATTTGCTGAGTAACTCTCATCACCCATTAATGATGATTTTGATATACCAATTGTTGCTGATTGTAACCATCTACCGTCGGCAGACTCTATTGTTGATAAGTCAGAAGATAATAACATTGGATTTGTTGCAACCGCCTTTTCTTTTTTCTTCTCTTCTTTTTTCTTTTCCTCTTTTTTCTCTTCTTTTTTTTCTTCCTTAGACTCCTCTTTCTTTTCTTCTTTTTTCTCTTCCGATTTCGATTCTTCTTTCTTTTCTTCAGATTTACTTTCAGATTTAGATTCTTCTTTTGATTCAGATTTACTTTCTGTTTTTGATTCTGATTTGGTTTCCGATTTAGTTTCGGTTTTTGTTTCTGTTTTACTTTCAGAAGATGAACTACTTGAACTTTGTGATGATGAACTATTACTACTACCAGATGACGTACCACTACTTGCAGGTGGTGGTGTCGAACTACTTGTAGAAGGGGTAGGTGGAGGTGTTGATGCTGCTGAACTTGCGGCTGCGGAACTTGCACTACTACTTGCGGCAGAACTTGCTGATGATGATGCCGCCCCACTTGCAGCTGAACTTGCTGCAGTTGACGCCGCTGAACTTGCGGCAGATGCTGCAGCATTACTTGCAGTTTGAGCTGCTGCGTTTGTTACCGCCTGTTGTACGATTGGATTATTTATTACAGGACAAGTTAATGCCTCGTATGTGGCTTTAGTTGTGAATAACCAAGTTTGTACTACACCGGTTTGTACTTCCATCGGTGAGAATGTCCTTACTTGACTATAGAAAGATACCGTTGCGTATCCATTTATAATAGTAGTTGTTGCAATCTTTTTTTCACCAGTACATTTATCAACAAAAGTTTGTGTATATGTTTGAGAAAAAGATTCAAAACTGAAAAATAATATCAGGAGAGAGATAAGTATTTTTTTCATTATTTGTTATGTAAACCAATTGATATTTGATTGTAATTTCTTATTGGGTCTCTATCTAATTTTAAAGTAAAAAATTTAAAATCATGTATTATACCAAATTTAAACGTGGTAAAATTTGAATTTGATTTAGGAAATGAAATACCCCCAAGGTCGTCTTTACCTTGATATCTAACAACTTCATTACCAAATCCAATCATTCCATGAATACCTGTCTTACCGAATCTTTTACCTCCACCAAGATATAATGTACCTTGTTTTACAAAATCATTTTTGCTAAGTGGAAAATCAACTTCATTTATTTTACCGTATGGAAAATATTGATTACGGTCAATCTCATATGTCATTACATAATCAATCATTAAATAACCCTTATTCCCACCAATTACACCCCAATAAGACATTTGTTTATTAGTTGTATGACCTAAACCTAATGTATAATATAACGATTTAGATACGGTATCTCTTTTACCATTTTCGTAAATACGAATCTCACTTCTTTGTCTCCAACCATAGTTATCATACCAAATATATGGATATGGTTGGTACCAACCATAAGTTCCCCACATTAAACCATGCGGATTAATTATTGTTGATCTATATCTACGAGTCAGTGGTTGACTTCTTAAATCATCACCAGGTCTGATTGGTGCAGTTTGTGTTCTCCATTCACTAACTCCATTTCTTTGTGGAATTGATGGTTGAACTCTTGGAGTTTCAGTTCTTTGTTGTGGCGGACTGTTTCTCCACGATGATACTTGTCCAAATACTAATGTTGGGATAAGTACCAATAAAATTAAAAACGATTTCATGTATTGTTGTTTTTATATAAATATAAAAAAAGGGGATATTAAATCCCCTTCTCATTTATTTCTTTAATTTGTCTTTTATTTTGTAAAAATCCCCTTTTTAATCATTCTATCAAGGATATTCGCACATGCGATGTCTAACGCTTTCTTTGTTGCAATTGAAATTGTGGACTGATTGAACTTAATTGGGTCTACAGTTGCGTCTGATAATAATGTTAATTCTCTTCTTGTTGTAGCCTCACCTAAACCCGATGCTCCAAATAAAACTCCAGTTTCCGCATCGGTAAATCTAACTTGTAAACCTATACGAGTTACCATATTATCTTTAATACCGTCTTTTAAATTGATTGTCTCATCTTCGGATATTGAATAATCATAACATTCAATCGTAACGAAATATTTTGCTAAATTAATCTTGCCACGACCATCTAATTTATTCTCAGAAATACCTGCTTGAGAGGCTTGGAATTGTTTAACCATACGATTCTTAATCTCCGTCTTATCTTCAGTAAATTTAAATCTATTTAAGTTTTCGAGGTACTCCATTGATATGTTAGCAACACCCAAACCTACGCGTTTTTCTTTCAATTCAGGGTACATCTCATACACTTCATCTGAAATACCACATTTAAGGATTTGAATTGGAATTTGAGGTCCTTCATAATCCATGTACGCGGATATGTCTCTTTTCTTTTCAAAATCTGCTTTATATTGTTCAGTTTTAGTTGAACCTATTGTTTGTGCATTTGTCACAAATGCAATTACAATTAGTGTTAATGCCAATAATATTTTTTTCATATGTTAATTATTTTAACGGTCCCTCATACCAAATGTTATCAGGGTTATTTTTAAATGTCCCATCTATTTTCCAAGAAATTTGATTAGAAATATTCAACGCTCTTTCTTCTTGATTTGTAAAATGTAGGTAAATAAAGAAAATTTGAAAGCATAATGCCGATATCACCCAAGCACCGACTAAACACAAATAAAGTTGGAAAAACTTTTCCCCAATGTTTTTTAACGATAATGTCATAATGTTTTTTATATATAAATATGTTCAAAAAAAAAAGGGAGTAAAAACTCCCTTTATATTAACCTTCTGTTTCTTCTTTCTTTTTGTGTGTGAATTTATCCACAGTATCTGCACCCATTCCAATACCCGTAATTATCATTACCGCATTCACCAATTCAGGTGATGGGGCAAAATCCGCGTGAGAGAACGAATTAAGTATCATTGTTATACATAGGAATAACGCTCCTATCATTGCGATTACCGGTTTAACCGATATTGATCCCCTTTCATCTTTGAAAAGTTCAATTACCCATTCTTTAAATTTCATTTTGTCGTTTTTTTATGTTTATTTATTATCCCTCCATGTGGATTTCTGCGGATTCATCTTTAATTTTACCACATTTCAAACATTCCTCATCACCATCACCGTCTAAGTCACCCCAAACGTGTTCACATTGTCTATGTGCAAAATATTCATCAATCTTACCGTCACCATCAAAGTCTAAACCATCCATTACACCATCACCGTCTTCATCAATTTCAACACCTTTCTTTTCTACTTTTGGTGTTTCTTCAACTTGTACTGATTCTTGTGTGGTTGATTCAGATAAAACCAACGGAGCGGTTGACATTGGAACAATTGGTGTATTAGGACCGTCTGCTGTATTACTTAACGAAACACCGTCTTCTTCATCCATTTTCTGAACTAACATCTTATCTTTATCAGTATCTGAGAACCAGTAGTCAATGATTTTACCATATGAACCGATGAAAGCTCCTAATAACAATAATAAAAGTTCTTTCCATTCTCCTTCAATTGCAGATTTATTTAGGATTGCTCCAAATATACCCATGATGATTACCATAAAACCACCTAATACGATGGCTGTGATGAACCATCTACGTTTCATCATTGCATTCAATAATTCTTTAAATCCACTCGGTGGTTGTTGTTGTTCACTCATCTTTTTTTTCCAATTTAAAACTATATCTTATTAAGAACGATAATAATCCTACAAAGAATACGACCGTTCCGATTTGATAATAAATTACCATTTAGGTGCTTCCTCCTTAAACTCATCTCCTTCCTTTTTCTTAGGTTTTGGTTGAGCTTGTGCAGGTGCCGCAGATTTTTCTTTAATAATAACAGTCTTACCACCTGCAGTCTGTTGTTGTGCTTGTTGGTTAGAATTTGTAATATTAATTACCGGTGCCGCTTGTTGTACCGGAGTTTCCTCTTTATCACCACCTGTTAATTGTGTTGTAAACCAACCACCTACACCTAGTGTAATGGTTGATACCAATCCTAATAGTATGTTCTTTAATGAACCACCTGTACTTTCTGATTTTTCTTCTTCTGCCATTGTATTTGTTTTTATATAATTATTTAACTTTATTAAAATCTGTAATTCCTAATTGTTTTCCGTTAGAATCAAATAAACCGATTCTATATGCCGATGATGGTAATGCATTGGTGTAAACCTTTAAAAGATTGTCACCCGCAACAACATTCATAGTTTCTTTTGATACTACTCTGTTTGCAATATCAAATATCTTAACGGTTACTGAACCCGCAGTTTCTGTTTTTACATTCATTGCAACTTCAGACGTCACAAAAACTGTTTGTAATTTAATACCAACAGAACTCGTCATTTTAAGGTCTTCAGATACCGACTGTGGTGTAGGTACAATATCTTCTTTGTAACATCCCGTTAATAGTACGGACATGAATAATAATGTGAGAATTTTTTTCATTTTTTGTCTATTTTAATTTATAATTATTTTTGTCTTTTTTAATTGATTTTTATTCACATCCTCAAGTACTAAATATAAATATCCCTTAAGTAATGAATTGGTATAAATCTTCTTTACATTTTCACCATTTTGTCCAATAAACCTTTCCCTACTTATAACTTGATTAGTATTAATGTCAATTAAACTTAACATGTATGTTCCTGCGGACGGTAATTCAAAATATATCGATTGTCCATTTGTTACCTTACTTTCACCAACATTAAATATTTTTTCAACAGGTGGAGTTGGTGTTGGTATGTCTACTTTTGTACATCCTACTAATAAAAAAAACGGTATTAATATTAACTTCTTCATTAGTTTATTTTTATTTTTAATTGTGTACCATTCTTATTAACCGCATCTGTTAGGGATATTGACGTTAATCCTAATGTACCATTTAATCCCTCCAATGGTAAAAATGTTATTTTATATTGAGTTGTTTTATCCAATATGGTTGAACCGTCTGTAATTAGAGAACCAAATGTTATAGAAGACCCCTTATCTGTTCCAAAATTATTTGGATTACCTTTTGTTGTAAATTCTATTTTTTGAAATTCTAATACAGTATTATCATAATTCAAATTAAATTGAGTTCCGACTACTTCTTGTTGTAATGGGTCTAATGTTATAGTTACCACTAACTTACCTCCCACATTTTCACTCATCAATTCTGCATTTATAATATTCGAAATTGAATTGGTAGTTAAACTCATTGTTCTAATAGAATTACTTGCAACACTACTTGCAGTTTGTTGTGCCGAATGTGAAAGATTTACATCACCTACCCATGTTACATTTATGTTGTAAGTGTTATTCAATGTACCTGTATTCAAATTAAATGGAATCAAACTTCTTGTTGAATTAAATTGTGTATTCCAATTTGATTTAGTAATTGCATCGTAATCTGATTTATTATAAAGTTTCATCAAATAGGTTAATACAGAATACTGTGTAAGTGGTACAATTCCTGTCAAATGTTGTAATAATTTGTAAGTATCTCTTTCATCAAATACACCATTACCATCCACATCTGCATTCATATATTGAATACCATTTGTAAATTCTAATCCACTTTGATTTCCAAATATACCACCATTTGATAATTCTTTAAATGCCAAATAAACATCCGAAACACTCACAATATTCGTATATAAAGTGTTTAATTCGGTTTGTGAATTTGCCACTACTTCAATTCCATGTTGTTTGTAACTTTGGATTGGTGAAAATGTAAATTCCGCCGTTAATGCATAATATGAACCACCATTTCTAATATTAGATGTATAAGATGAACCAGCGAAATTCAATGGTGTTGTAGTATAGATGAAAACCTCTGTCCAACCATTCGGGTCATAACTACCATAGGTAACTGGTCCATTCCATAAATCAAATAATTGTAAATTGGTAATCGTAGATGGGTCTGAAAGAATACCATTTACTTCTCTACTATCTATT
>JACCDH010133497.1_pt1 | contig 11574 bp, 9 predicted proteins | sample 7442481 | NCBI WGS metagenome assembly JACCDH01 (sample SAMN15323433, study PRJNA562643) | freshwater metagenome | isolation source: river surface water | place: USA:Blue River Watershed | collected 2017-08-15 | reverse complement strand
TGTCGTCATCTGATACCGGATCACCATTCGGGTCGTCGCCCGTCGCTTCCGCAATGTTGGTGACCGAGCCCGCATCCAGGTCTGCCTGTGTCAGCGTCGCTGTCGCCGTGCCATTGACCGTCGCTCCGACCGCCAGGTCATCTTCATCCCCATCTTCATCCAGATCCGTCAGGCCAACCAGGGTGATGCCACCCAGCTTGTCATCCGAGGCCGCCACATTGAGCAGCGTCACGTTACCCGTATTGGTCACCGCGTAGCCGTACACCACCGTATCGCCCGCATCATCGCCATTGGCGTCACCGTCAACCACATCACCATTGGTCTTGACGATCGAAATGCTTGGAAGCACAAGTACCGGGACGCTGGCGGTGTCTGTGACCGGGTCCGTTTCATTACTGTCCGCTGTCGCTGTGTTATCGAGCAAACCATCGCCACCACCATTGCTGTCCATCTCGTCCTGGGTGACGGTATGCTTGGCGGTATAGCTCCAGACTTCCCCTATTTCAAGAATATTGTCGTTATCGCCAGTCTGATCTGCTCCGCGCTGGATCGAGACTGGGTCAGCGTAGGGGTCGGTGATGGTCACACCCGTGAGGTCGACATTGCCGACGTTGGAGACCAGCAAGGTGTAATTGATGGCGTCACCGGCGGCATTGGCTACATTGCCCTCGATCGTTGCTGACTTTTCGATTTGCATCGAAGGATTAGGCGCGCTCACTACAAACCATTCTTCAAAGCCACCGCTGACACCTGAACCTTGTCCGTTTAGGGTGCCGAACTCCGAGTAAATATAGATATACGTTCCTTGCGACAGCCCGGTAAAGCCCGGCAATTCGCCGACGCCATTGACGGGGATGAAGAACGCGTAATCACCGGTACCACTTCCGGAATTCCAGTCGGTCAGAAGAACGGAGATATCGCCGAGCTCATCCATGTCAAACAACAGCGTGGCTGTGCCGGTGGGGAAGGTTTTACTGGTCTCATCAAATCCGGTAAGCAAATTCGTGTCCGATGCAAAAATCATCAAGGTCTGCAAGGTGATCAGCGGGTTGATGCCCCCGTTGTCTTCATTCAGGTCAAGATCGAATTCGCGATAGAAGACCCCATTGATATCGATGACTGGAATTTCTGCCAACGTGATTGACCGATTGAAATTGGCAGCGCTGGTTTCGTCAAACTGGACATTTCGAAAATCAGAGTTGTAGCCCTGTTCGAATACATCATTGCTACCGATCTTGACGATTGACTGGATGACGCCGGTACCCGCCGTACTGGACACGAGAAAGGGTTCGATGAGTGCCTGCCCGGCATTGTTCGGATTGGCCGGCGTGCCTTGTCCTGTGACGGGCTTGGCATCGGTAAACGTATTGCTGGCAAACCAGCCCGACAATGTGCTCGCAGTCAACAGGAAACGCTCTCCCGCTGAATCATCCGGGTTCACATACCACGTGGTGATGACGGTGCCGTTGGCCGTACCATCGAGGTCACCCTCGCCACCATCGGTGACATACCATGCCTCATGCCCTGCCCCGCCCAACTCCACCGTGACATCGTCGGCCGTCCCATACACACCATCAGCACCTGGATCGCTGACGTGGTCAACTTCAAGCCGCACAGTGCTGCCGACATCGAAGCCGGTTGCCGTGATGATGGCGGTAGCACCCGGCGCGTAATCATTGAGGTTGGTTGTGACGCTGGAAGTGGTAGACATCGACATCTCCTTGGCAATGGGCGGGAACGACGGGGAGCGATCAGAACCCCGATCGCTGGGCAATGAAATTCAGCCCGGTCGATGCTACGGAGCGGCAACTGGCCGCACATCCTTCATTTGAAGTAAGCCGATGTACTAGCTGGCACAGAGGGAAAACTCGTCACGCTGCGACGCTGGCGCCGCACCGAACACACGAGCAAAGCCAACAGAAATCAGTGGAGTGGATGGCTGCTGTCGAGCACGAGCAGCGGCGACAGTCGGCGCACGAGATCGGACTGTCGTTGGGCGCCTGTCTTCTTGAGCACGGCGGAGAGTTGCGTGCGTACCGTGGCCACACTGACGTGCAACTGGCTCGCAGCATCACCCGGCGAGCGTCCGTCGAGGATCAGTCGCGTCAGTCTGGCCTCGGCCGGCGTCAGGCCGAAAATCTGCTGCAGCAGATGGCTGCCTGAATCCCCGCCCTGCGGCCCATGCACCAGAATCAACGCGGCCGGCTGCTGGGAACCGGCCGCAGGATTGGCGGCCACCGGGGTAACCATCACCTGCAGCGGTGGGTGCGTGGTTCCGGGACTGACTTGCATCAGGCTGCCGCCTCCCTTGTCGCCCGGGCGACAAGCACGACGCACGATGGCCGCGAACTGCTCTGCGCTGAGACCTGGCAAGGTAATGCCTGCCTTGCTGCCGTTGGCCTTGCGCGCCTGCTCTACCAACGCACGTGCGGAGGTATTGGACGCAAGGATGCGTCCCGAGACATCGACCAGCATGACCGGCATGCGTATGCAGCCAAGCAGGTGCGTCAGATGGCGGCTGCCTTGTGCGAGCTGATGCAGCTTCGCCAACGGCTCCAGTCCGGGCAGCAAGGTCGCCAGCATGTCATCGGCCGCGAGCAGCAAGCTCGGCCCCGGCATGCCGTCATCGCGGCGATACAGGCACAGCACCGCCTCGGCGCGCCCTGTCGCAAGACGATGGCAAAGCGCATGCTGGCTGGTGTCGGTGAGGCGACCGATCGACATCGGCAATTCGAGAGGATCGGATCGCATCCAGCGAGACGCAGGCAGTTTGCGCACCTGCGCGCGGAATTCGTTTGAGGGCAGGCGGTTGTCCTCGATCAGGTATTGCCATGCATTGCCACCTGCCTTGCGCGCTTGTCGCCATGCCGCCCAAAGTCCCCGCCTGTCCCAGATGCCAAACACCGCCAGTTCGCAATCGAGCGATTCGGCCATCAGGCGCAAGCCCTCGGCGAAGCGTTGTGGCTTGGCCAGCCCTTCGTAAAAGGCGGTTGTCAGACGCATCGACAGGTCGATTGGCAAGCTCATTGCGATGGACTGGGTCAATGAAGACGGGGTCCGGACATCGCAATTGCGATTCGATGCTCGGGGAAAAAGCATAGCAATTTGAAATCCCGCAGCACAGGTGAGCAACAGCTGCTAGTACATCGCCGGTACACCATCAGACCAAAGAAAGGCAGGCTTTTCTGACGTTTGCGGTTGACAGCACGGATGCCAAACGTTAAACATTGTGAAATGGAAATTGTTTGATCTATCGGATCGGCAACAGAACTTTCCCCCGTAAAGAAAGCCATGCCCATGCACATCGCGGTGATCGACAACGACCCGCTTCAGCGCGCGCTGATCATCGAAGCCCTGACGGCCGATGGGCATGAGTGCGACATATGGTCGAACGATGACGCACAAATAGCGAGAGCGCTGAGGGATGGGCCGGACCTGCTGGTGTTTCACTGGCAACCGGAAGCCGAGGGCTTGCGCTGGCTGAAATCGCTGCGGCAGACAGCAAAATCCCTGCCGCTGCTGCTGGTCACAGGCCGCGCGGCCGACCGGGATTTTGCGGATGCACTGCTGGACGGGCCGTCAGACTATCTGGTCAAACCCTTACGCCGCAGCGAGGTAGCTTTGCGTGCCCGGGTACTGGTGGCCCGCACCCATCCGGGCAAATTCCAGTCAGATGCACAGGAATTCGGCGATTTTGCGTTTGATGTCAGGGCGGCAAGGCTGACAGTGGCTGGCACGGTGATCAGCCTGACCCAAAAGGAATTCGACCTCGCGCTGCTGTTTTTCCGCAATCTGGGCCGGCCCTTGTCGCGCGCGACCATTCTTGAAACCGTGTGGCCTCAGGATACGGAATTCAACTCCCGCACCATGGACACCCATGTCTCTCGTATCCGCAGCAAGCTCGGCCTGCGCCCGGAACGGGGGTACCGGCTGGCGCCGGTGTACAGCTATGGCTACCGGCTGGAGAAACTAGGCGCTTGACCACAGGGGGTCAAGGCTATAATACCCGTCGAGAAACCCTACCCTGCCCTGTCCCGAATGAAACTGCTTGCGGTCGGACTGAATCACACCACGGCCCCGGTCTCGCTGCGCGAGAAGGTGGCTTTCCCTGCCGACCAGCTTGGTCAGGCGGTGGCGTCCGCATGCGCGTGGTTCGGGAATGTCGGTCAGCGCACGCAAGAGACAGCGATTCTGTCGACCTGTAACCGCACCGAGATTTATGGTGCCAGTGCCAACGATGGGAACATCGACGCCGCGCTGGACCAGACTGCGCACTTCGTCGCCGACTATCACAAGCTGTCGTATGCAGACCTGCGCCCCTACCTGTACGCGCTGCCACAGGACGATGCGGTGCGCCACGCATTCCGTGTGGCATCGGGCCTGGATTCGATGGTGCTCGGCGAGCCGCAGATCCTTGGCCAGATGAAGGATGCGGTGCGCCAGGCGGAAGCAGCCGGTGGACTCGGCACTTATTTGCATCAGATGTTCCAGCGCACCTTCGCGGTCGCCAAGGAAGTGCGCACCACCACCGAGATTGGCGCACACAGCGTGTCAATGGCAGCGGCTGCAGTGCGCTTGTCGCAGCGCATCTTCGACAAGCTGTCGGAGCAGCATGTGCTGTTCATTGGTGCCGGCGAAATGATCGAACTGTGCGCAACGCACTTTGCTGCGCAACATCCCAAGAGCCTGACGATTGCCAACCGCACTCTCGAGCGCGCTGAACAACTCGCGCACCGCTTTGGCGGCAAGGCGATGCGGCTGGCCGAGTTGCCGGACCAGCTCGCGCATTTCGATGTGGTGGTGTCGTGCACCGCGTCGTCGCTGCCCATCATCGGCCTCGGCATGGTCGAGCGCGCGATCAAGGCACGCCGTCACAAGCCGATCTTCATGGTCGATCTCGCTGTGCCGCGTGACATCGAATCCGAGATCGGCCGCCTGGACGATGTGTTCCTGTACACCGTCGACGATCTCGGCACCGCAGTGCAGATCGGCGTCGAAAACCGGCAGTCGGCGGTGGCGCAAGCCGAGGCCATCATCGAGACCCGCGTGCAGGCCTTCATGCACTGGCTGGACAGCCGCGCCTTGGTACCGCTGATCCAGGACTTGCAAGAGAGCGGCGAGGCAATGCGCCGCGCCGAGCTCGATCGCGCGCGCAAATTGCTCGCACGCGGCGAAGACATCGAGGCAGTCATGGAAGCGCTGTCGCGCGGCCTGACCGCAAAATTCCTGCATGGCCCACAGCAGGCGCTGCACAACGCCGATGCCGACGAACGGGCCCGCCTCGCCCAATTGCTGCCGCAGCTGTTCCGTACCAAGCGCTAGCGGCATCATCCATTCTCGCCTGGCATCCTGTCAGGCGTACAGCCCTTGCCGCGCTGCCCGGCCAGCGTCGCCCTCGTGACTCCCGCAGTACCCATTCGACAGATTTCCGGATGAAACCCTCGCTGCTCGCCAAGCTCGACCACCTGTCCCAGCGACTCGAAGAGGTCAGCGCACTGCTGAACCAGGAAAGCGCGACGGCCGACATGGACCAGTACCGCAGGCTCACGCGCGAGCATGCCGAGCTTGATCCTCTGGTGGCTACTTACGCGCAATGGACGCAGGCGCAGCAGGATGTGCGCACTGCGCAAGACATGCTGGCCGACCCGGACATGAAGGCTTTCGCGCAGGAAGAGTTATCGGGCGCCCAGGAACGTTCGGAACAGCTCGCGCTCGAGCTGCAGAAAATGATGCTGCCGAAAGACCCGAATGACGAGCGCAACATCTTACTCGAGATTCGAGCCGGTACCGGTGGCGATGAGTCAGCGCTGTTCGCCGGCGACCTGCTGCGCATGTACTCGCGCTATGCGGAGCGCCAGCGCTGGCAGGTAGAGATGGTGTCGGAATCAGCGTCCGAGCTGGGCGGCTACAAGGAAGTGATCGTGCGCATTGTCGGCCATGGCGCGTATTCACGGCTGAAGTTCGAGTCCGGCGGCCACCGCGTGCAGCGAGTGCCGGCCACCGAGGCGCAAGGCCGCATCCATACCTCAGCCTGCACGGTGGCCGTGATGCCCGAGGCCGACGAGATCGAGGACGTGAACATCAATCCGTCCGAGCTGCGCATCGATACGTTCCGCGCGTCCGGCGCCGGTGGCCAGCACATCAACAAGACCGACTCGGCGGTGCGCATCACCCACCTGCCGACCGGCATCGTGGTCGAATGCCAGGATGACCGCAGCCAGCACAAGAACAAGGCGCAGGCGATGAAGGTGCTCGCGACCCGCATCAAGGATGTGCAGCTGCGCGAGCAGCAGGCAAAGGAGGCGGCGACCCGCAAATCACTGGTCGGCTCCGGCGACCGTAGCGAACGCATACGCACGTACAATTTCCCGCAAGGCCGCATCACTGACCATCGCATCAACCTGACGCTGTACAAGCTGGAGGCCGTGATGGAGGGCGACCTGCAGGAACTGACCGATGCACTGATGGCCGAGCACCAGGCCGAGCAGCTGGCGGCTTTGGCCGAGGCCGGCTGATCACGCACCCACAGGAGACGCTGACACCATGTCTTTCGCCCGCTTATCCAAACCGCTGCTGCTGCTGATTGCCCTTGCCTGCATCGCGATGCTCGGCGTCGGCCTGTACCTGCAACTAGTGCTGGAGATGCTGCCCTGCCCGCTGTGCATCATGCAGCGCTATGCGTTCATGAAGATCGCCGTGCTGTGCCTGATTGCGCTCGTATTGCCGGACAAAGGCATGCGTATCGTCGCCGGCCTGGGCAGCCTGGCCGCGCTCGGCGGGGCCGGGATCGCGATCCGCCACCTGTGGGTGAAGGCGCATCCGACCGTCTCGTGCGGCATTGATCCACTCGAAACACTGCTGAACAAGCTGCCGTTCGCGAACTGGTATCCACCACTGTTCCAGGCCGATGGACTGTGCACGACCGAATACGACCCCATTCTCGGCCTGTCGATTCCGCAGTGGGCATTGGTCTGGTTCCTGGTGTTTGCCGTTTTCACCGCACTGGTCGCATGGCGCGGCGGGAAATCTGCATGAACATCGAGGGCCTGCTGAAGCTGGCACTGATCGACCCGCTGGAAGCGCGCATCCTGCTCGCGCATGCGCTGCAGTGCACGCGCGTGCAGCTGGTGATCCGCTCGAAAGATGAGCTCACGCCGCAGCAAGTCACCGACGTCAGTGCGCTGTTCATGCGCCGCATGCAGGGCGAGCCGATTGCTTACCTGATTGGCGAGCGTGAGTTCTACGGCCTGAAGTTCGAGGTCACGTCCGATGTACTGATACCGCGCCCCGAGACCGAATTGCTGGTCGAGCTGGCCAGTGCGCGTCTTCCCAAGGGTGGCAGCGCGATTGACCTCGGCACAGGCTCGGGTGCGATTGCGGTGTCGCTCGCGCATGCGCGACGCGACGCCAAAGTCAGCGCCACCGATGTCAGCGAGCCTGCGCTCGCGGTCGCGCGCCGCAATGCCGCAAGCCATGGCGTCAGCGTCCAATTCCTGCGCAGCGACTGGTTCAGCGACGTCAACGGCAGCTACGATGTCATTGTCAGCAATCCTCCTTATATCGCCGCCAGCGATCCGCACTTGTCGCAGGGCGACTTGCGCTTCGAGCCGCGCGGCGCACTGACTGATGGTGCGAATGGCATGATGCATATCGGTGCGCTGGTCGATGGTTCGCCCGCGTACCTGAAAGCAGGCGGCTGGCTGCTGATGGAGCACGGCTACGATCAATCCGCCGCGACACGCGCGTTGCTGGAGCGTGCCGGCTGGCAGCAAGTGCAGAGCTGGACCGACCTCGCCGGCATCGAACGCGTGACCGGAGGTGTCTGTCCACCCGCCTGATTTCGGGTCTTGCAGCGCTGATCCTGTCAAGACTGGCGCGTCAAGCGGAAGTGCGTATCATCCGCGCTTTGCTGCGTTCATCCTTTTGTGAATTGCTTTGATCAATCCCCTCCGTTGAACTGTTGATTTCGCCGATGTTGCCTTCCATTGAACAACGCCTGGCCGTCGAACTCGCGGCCCGTACCGAACAAGTCACCGCAGCGATTGCGCTGCTCGACGAAGGCGCGACCGTGCCTTTCATTGCCCGCTACCGCAAGGAAGTGACTGGCGGTCTCGACGATACGCAGCTACGCCTGCTGGAAGAACGGCTGCGCTACCTGCGCGAACTGGAAGCGCGTCGCGCTGCCATCATTGCTTCCATTGAAGAGCAGGGCAAGATGACGCCGGCGTTGAAGGTGGCCATACTGGCCGCCGAAGACAAGACGCGTCTTGAGGACTTGTACCTGCCGTACAAGCCCAAGCGCCGCACCAAGGCGCAGATCGCCATCGAAGCTGGCCTCGAGCCTCTGGCCGATGCACTGCTCGGCAACCCGGCGCTGAACCCGGACGAAGAAGCGGCCAAATATCTGAAGCCCGCCTTCACTACCGACAACGGCGACAACCCGGGCGTGGCCGATGCAAAGGCTGCGCTGGATGGTGCGCGACAGATCCTGATGGAGCGCTTTGCCGAGGATGCAACGCTGCTGCAAAACCTGCGCGAATACCTGACCGAGCATGGCGTGGTGGAATCGAAGGTCGTCGACGGCAAGCAAGACGCGGGTGAAAAGTTTGCGGACTATTTCGATTACTCGGAACCGATCGCGAATATCCCGTCGCACCGCGCGCTGGCGCTGCTGCGCGGCCGCCGCGAAGAGATGCTGACCGTGTCGCTGCGCCTCGACACCGAAGAAGAAAAGCCGAAGTGGGATGCGCCGCTGAACCCTTGCGAAAGCCGTATTGCGCAACGCTTCGGCGTATCGAACCAGGGACGCCCGGCCGACAAATGGCTGTCTGACACGGTGCGCTGGACCTGGCGGGTGAAGGTCTTCATGCACCTCGAGACTGAACTGATGACGAAGCTGCGTGAAGAGGCCGAAGCCGAGGCCATCCATGTCTTTGCCCGCAACCTGAAAGATTTGTTGCTGGCTGCGCCGGCCGGACCACGAGCGACCATGGGCCTGGACCCGGGCCTGCGTACCGGTGTGAAGGTGGCCGTGGTGGATGCGACCGGCAAGGTGGTTGATACCGCGACCATCTACCCGCACCAGCCGCGCAATGACTGGGAAGGTTCGCTGCACACGCTGGCCGTGCTGGCGCTGAAGCACAAGGTGTCGCTGGTCTCGATCGGCAACGGCACCGCGTCGCGCGAGACCGACAAGCTGGCGCAGGACCTGATCAAGCGCCACCCGGAGCTGAAGCTGAACAAGATCGTCGTGTCCGAGGCCGGCGCATCGGTGTACTCGGCATCGGAATTCGCGTCGAAGGAATTGCCGGAACTGGACGTATCGCTGCGCGGCGCGGTGTCGATCGCGCGCCGCCTGCAAGATCCGCTGGCCGAGCTGGTAAAGATCGACCCGAAGTCGATCGGCGTCGGCCAGTACCAGCATGATGTGTCGCAGACGCGCCTGGCTCGCTCGCTGGATGCCGTGGTCGAGGATTGCGTGAACGCGGTCGGCGTCGACGTGAACACCGCATCGGTGCCGCTGCTGGCGCGGGTGTCGGGACTCAACAGCAGCGTGGCGCAAAGCATCGTCAACTACCGCGACCAGAAAGGCATGTTTGCATCGCGCGCTGCGCTGCGCGAGGTGCCGCGCCTGGGTGACAAGACTTTCGAACAGGCGGCCGGCTTCCTGCGCGTGATGAACGGTGACAATCCGCTCGATGCATCCGCCGTCCACCCGGAATCCTATCCGCTGGTGGAAAAGATCCTGGCCAACATCAAGCGCGACGTGAAAGGCGTGCTCGGCGACAGCGCGCTGCTCAAGTCACTGGACCCGAAGCGCTTCGCGGACGAACGCTTCGGCGTACCGACCGTGGCCGACATCCTGAAGGAGCTCGACAAGCCCGGCCGCGACCCACGCCCGGCCTTCGTGACCGCCAGCTTCAAGGAAGGCGTCGAAGAAATCAGCGACCTGCGGCCGGACATGATCCTTGAGGGTGTGGTGACCAATGTGGCCGCCTTTGGCGCCTTTGTTGACATCGGCGTCCACCAGGACGGGCTGGTGCATATCTCGGCGCTGTCCAACCAGTTCGTGAAGGACCCGCATACCGTGGTCAAGGCCGGCCAGGTGGTGAAGGTCAAGGTGCTGGAGGTGGATGCCAAGCGCAAGCGCATCGCATTGACCATGCGCCTGCAGGATGCGGCACCGGCTCCGGGTGAGCGCCGCGAGCGCTCCGACCGCAACGACCGAGGCAGTTCGGCGCAGCGGGCCCGTCAGGACCGAGCCACCCCGCCGCCATCCAATACCGCCATGGCCGCGGCCTTTGCAAAATTGAAGGGCTGAGCAAAGACATGCCGGGCAGGACAGCTGCGCGTCTTGCGCAGCGTTTCCCGGCCTTTCGGCGGCAGCCGACGCCGGCAGCGAGCTTTCACTATAATGGCGGGGTTTATCCCCTTACCGAACAGAGGTTTTATGAGCGACGTTCAATCCTGGATCAAAGAGACCGTGACCAGTCACCCGGTCGTGCTTTTCATGAAAGGCACCGCGCAGTTCCCGCAGTGCGGCTTCTCCGGCCGTGCGATCGAAGTGCTGAAGGCGAGCGGCGTGCAAGACCTGGTGACCATCAATGTGCTGGAAGATGACGAAGTTCGCCAGGGCATCAAGGAATTCTCGAACTGGCCGACCATTCCGCAGCTGTATGTCAAAGGCGAGTTCATCGGCGGCGCCGATATCATGAACGAGATGTACCAGTCCGGCGAACTGCAGACCCTGTTCAAGGACTGATCCGGCATGCAGCGCCTGATCGTTGCCATCACCGGCGCATCAGGCGCGGTCTACGGCGTGCGGCTGCTGGCGCAGCTGCGCGCGCTGGGCAGAGTCGAGACGCACCTGATGATCTCGGATGCCGCTGCCCTCAATCTTCACCACGAGCTCGAGCTCAAGCGCGCCGACATCGAGGCATTGGCCAGCCGCGTGCACAGCGTGCGCGACATCGGCGCCTGTGTGGCGAGCGGCTCTTTCCAGTCGGACGGCATGGTGATCGCGCCCTGCTCGATGAAGACGCTAGCGTCGGTCGCACATGGGATGTGCGACAACCTGATCACACGCGCGGCCGACGTGATGCTGAAGGAAAGGCGCAAGCTGGTGCTGATGGTGCGGGAAACCCCATTCAACCTCGCCCACCTGCGCAACATGACGGCCGTAACCGAAATGGGCGGCATCATTTTCCCGCCACTGCCAGCCTTCTACCAGAAGCCGCAATCGATCGACGCGATGGTCGACCACACGGTCGGACGCGTGATGGACTTGTTTGGCATCGAGCAATCGCTCGCGCCGCAATGGCAGGGGCTGAAAGCGGACAGGTAGACCTGATGCTGGTTACCGGCGCGGCAGCTTACTGAGGGCTGTTTCGCCGGGCGCATGACCGTGTGACGATTGCTTCAGGTACGGTTGCTGTCCGGCGCCTGCGCATCGTTGCGGCGCTCGCGCACGCCGTTCACCATGCGCTCGATCGCAGCCTCATAGCCCTTCATCGAGAATTTGCTCAACTTGAATTGTCCGTTCGACAGCGGGAACGCGAAGCCGACCTCGGGCGA
>JACCDH011359018.1_pt1 | contig 11575 bp, 14 predicted proteins | sample 7442481 | NCBI WGS metagenome assembly JACCDH01 (sample SAMN15323433, study PRJNA562643) | freshwater metagenome | isolation source: river surface water | place: USA:Blue River Watershed | collected 2017-08-15 | reverse complement strand
GGTTTGCTCCTAAACCTCATGCCTTGCGTATTCCCGATATTGGGATTGAAAGCCCTGAGCCTTGCCAAAATGGGCGGGGACGAAGGCGAAGCCCGGCGTGATGCCGTTGCCTACACCGTCGGTATCATCTTGAGCTGTCTTGTGCTGGGCGGCATCATGCTGGCCCTGCGCGCCGCGGGCGAAGAGGTGGGTTGGGCATTCCAGTTACAGGATCCCGTCATTGTGCTGCTGCTGCTGCTGCTCATGGTTGCGGTCACGGCAAATCTAGCTGGCCTATTTGAAATCGGCGGCATCGGCGCAGGCGAGAAATTGACACGCAAGGGCGGTTTGTCCGGGTCATTTTGGACGGGCGTGCTGGCGGCTGTGGTCGCCACGCCTTGCACGGGCCCATTCATGGCGGCAGCAATGGGGGCGGCGTTGCTGCTACCCGCAAGCTTGGCGTTGCTTATTTTTGCGGGGCTTGGCTTTGGTTTAGCTTTGCCCTTCCTCGCCATTGCGTTCATCCCGCTTTTGCGCAAGCGCATGCCTCGCCCCGGTCCATGGATGATGCGCTTCCGTCAGTGGATGGCACTGCCCATGGCGCTCACGTCATTGGCCTTATTATGGCTGCTATATCAGCTGGCGGGTTTCAGCGGCGTACTCATTGGCGGCACGGCCGCGCTCATCTTATTGTTACGACTGTTTGAACTTGGCCGGAAACAGAAAAGCGGTGCGCCGCGCAAAATCGTGGTTGCGGCTATATTGGGTATCACAGTCGCTGCTGCGCTGATCATCAGCAATGTTCCCATATTGGCACCTGCCCCGCAGCCGATAAAAAATGGCAGCTTGGCCTTTAATGAAGAGCAGCTGGCCGCATTGCGCGCAGAGGGTAAGCCTGTATTTCTGTACTTCACCGCAGACTGGTGCGTGACGTGCAAAGTGAATGAGAAGACGGCAATCGATCGCACAGAAACCAAAGCGGCCTTTGCCAAAGCAGGCATACAGACAATGGTGGGCGACTACACGCGGCGAGATCCGGATATCACACGCTTTTTGGCTAAATACGGCCGTTCAGGCGTGCCATTATATATATATTATCCACCGAATGCCGACGCGCGCATATTACCACAAATTTTAACTGTGGACGACCTAACTGCGCTTTCGGAATAAAAACCCGAGCCAGATTTGGTACCTTGGAATTGCATCCATTGGCCCTCCCCCCGCGGCTTTCGCGCCACAAGCTGCAACAAAAGCAGTGGTAACGCTGCTAAAGCCTTTATCTGCGGACAAATTGGCTGTATTGGCGTTGCCGAACATCACAAGGAGTATCGACTATCGCCACCCCGCCTACCCGGCGCGCCATGACCCCACCTGTTAAAAGTGGACCGCGCTACAATAATCTAATCACCGTTGAAAAAGTACGGGTCATTGATGATGACGGCGAAAATCTGGGTGTCATGTATACCCGCGAGGCGATAGCGCAAGCTGCAGAAGTTGGGCTCGATCTGGTGGAAGTTTCCCCGAACGCTGATCCCCCCGTGTGCAAATTCCTGGACATCGGCAAGTTCAAATATGAGGCCCAGAAAAAGGCCAATTTGGCGCGCAAGAGCCAGAAAACCCAGGAAATCAAAGAAATTAAGATGCGTCCGAACATCGATGACCATGACTATATGGTCAAGATGAAGAAGGTCGCCGAATTCATCGATGAAGGTGACAAGGTCAAGATCACACTGCGTTTCCGTGGTCGTGAATTGGCGCACCAACAATTGGGGATGCAGTTGCTACAACGTGTTCAGGCCGATACGACCGAGACCGCAAAGATCGAAGCACATCCCCGGATGGAAGGTCGCCAGATGCTGATGGTGCTGTCGCCCAAATAGGGCGCAGTCACCAGATCGCTTGCCGAATCAATTCGGTACCGATGATGACCATTAATAAATTGATGATGATGTGGAAGCGCGCGGGCGAAACGCGTTTGACTAACCTTACGCCCGCCAATGTGCTCAATATAGCCAGCGGCAGAAATATCGCCGTTAATGTCATATTCTGCACGTTAAATTGACCCAAGGCGGCATAAGCGGGCACTTTAAACCAGTTGATAATAGCAAAAAATATCGACGATGTGCCGATGAACACCAGATGGGGGAAATTGCGCGACAGCGCCCAAATCTGAAACGGTGGCCCACCAGCATGGGCAATCTGGCTGGTAAAGCCCGCAATGCCCCCCATGATAGTGCCGACCCATTCCGGCGCGGGGCCAGAAAACTTCACGGGACGACCAAGCAGCGGCAGTAGACGATAGCTGCCAAAGGCCAAGGCAATCACGCCGACAAAGCCGCGCACCGCATCTGCAGGGATGACAGAGGCCAAATACCAGGCCAAAAATATCCCTACTCCTGCGCCAGGTAAGGTGAGCAGCAAAGTGCGCGCATCATAGCTGCGCCGGAATGCCCAGACGCTGACAATATCTTGCACCATAAGAATGGGTAACAGCATGCCTGCGGCGGCCACAGGGTCCATAACCAGCGCCAGCAACGGGATGGCGGCTGCCCCCAAACCTGCGAAGCCGCCTTTGGCGAGCCCCACCAATATGACAGCAGCTCCAGCGACAATGTAAAAAAGAATATCTGTTGGTAGGTTCAAGGCGCTTTGATGCGCTTTCGAAGCGCCAATACATAGATGACGGTCGCAGCGGCGGCAAAAATGAACCACTGAATGGCGTAAAGCAGATGATTATTGGGGATCTGGCGCGGCGACGGCGCGGCCAATATATCCAAACCATCGACCGCGTCTGTTGAAACAAGCTTTATGTGCTGCGCGCCGTCTGGCGCGATAATGCCTTCTACACGACCGCCGTCCCAACGGGGTGACTGCGGCCGTTCGGACCAACCAAAGGCCACTTTGGCATCTGGGCCATCTGCCGCGCTGGTCCGGCAAGACGCGACATGGGCAAAGCCTGCTTTGCCAGCCATATTGGAACCCGATACTGTCTCAATCTTCACCACGCGCGCGCAAAAGAGGCTAGAACGACGAAATAAAGGCAATGCCGCGGGGTCGAGAACCGTTGGCCAAGCAACGGTCGGCAATCCCTCAGCCGATTCATAGCGCGCCAGCAATGTCTCTTTCTGTTCCTTGCGTTGTAACTGCCAGATGCCAAGACCAATCATCGTCGCAACGGCCAGGGTAACGAAGAAGGTTGGGATGACAGGAAGGCGGTTCATAAAAGATCACTCTTTCCCGCTTCGCGCGCGCGGTTGCGATGCTCCGCCGCCAACAGCGCAGCCTTCGCCATACGTAAGGTTACCACCGTAAGCGTTGCGGTAAACGGCACCCAAATGATAACATGCACCCAAAAAGGCGGGCGGAAAGCGGAATCGACCAGCAGCGCCAGCAATATGATCAACGCCCCAATGCCCATGGTGAGCAATGCGGCCGGTCCATCGCCGACATTATAGCTACTGATATCAAGTTCGCAGTTGGGGCATGTGTCCGCGAACTGGCCAAGCCCGGCAAACAGGGTTTTACTCCCGCATTGTGGGCAAAGACCAAAAAGGGCAGCCTTAGCAATGCTGGGCTGCCCTTCCATGGATTGTTCTGTGGTCATTTACGCGTGCACTGGTGCGCCCCAACCACCCCATATGTAAATGGCGATGAAGAGGAAGAGCCAGACGACGTCAACGAAATGCCAATACCAAGCAGCCGCTTCAAAACCGAAATGCTGCTTAGGTGTGAATTGTCCTTTGTAAGTACGCGCAAGGCACACAGCCAAGAAAATGGTACCAACAATGACGTGGAAACCATGGAAACCAGTCGCCATGTAAAAGGCGGTGCCATAGTTCAATCCAGCAAATGGAAACGGCGCTTCGAGATATTCATAGGCCTGAATGCTACTGAACAGCAGGCCGAGCAATATCGTCAGCCAAAGGCCTTTCTTCAGGCCTTCACGGTCGCCATGGATCAGCGCATGGTGCGCCCAAGTCACGGTGGTACCCGAGCACAACAGGATCAACGTGTTGAGCAAAGGAAGCTTCATCGCATCAAGCACTTCCAAACCCTTTGGTGGCCACTGCATCAAAGCCGCTGCGCCTTCCTGACCGATCAGGTTGGTGACCGTAAACGCATGCGTTTCGGGGTCGATAACGAGTTCCAACGGCACCGGGAACAACGCATAATCAAACCAAGCCCAGAACCAGCCGACGAAAAACATGACTTCGGACGCAATGAACATGATCATGCCGTAGCGCAGGTGTAATTGCACCACAGGGGTATGATCACCCGACTGCGCCTCATTTACGACATCCGCCCACCAGGCGTAGAAAGTGTAGAGGACGGCAATCAAGCCTGCGCCGAAAACCAAGCTGCCATAAGCAAATTGTTCGGGATGCATCCACATCACCAAGCCAAAAAACATCGTCAGGGCCGAAAACGATCCCAATATCGGCGTAATGCTTGGAGGCAAAATATGATAATCGTGATTCTTGGCACCCGCCATATTCAATTCCCTGTAGTCTTATCGATTAACAAATGTCTTAGCTGCCGTTCGCCGTCTGGTCCACCATGTTTGGCTTATCGACCGGATAGAAAGTGTAGCTAAGCGTGATTTCTTCAATATCTTTGGTTTCCGGGTCGGTCATAATTTTTGGATCGACATAGAATAGGACCGGCATGCGGACCTGTTCACCGGGTTTCAGCGTCTGTTCCGTGAAACAGAAGCACTGAATCTTGTTAAAATACTGTCCGGCAAGCGCAGGCGTTACGTTGAACGTAGCCGTGCCAGTGACTGGCTCATTCGAGAGGTTCTTTGCAAGATAGATCGACATATCCTTCGCGCCGATGCTGACAGTATCCGTCGGGTGCTCAGGTTTGAATTCCCAAGGCAGGTCGCCACGCTGATTAGCGTCAAAACGCACCACGATCGTTTTGTTAGAAACTTGAACAGTAGCAGCCTGTGCAGCATCAACCCGCATGGTTGTACCGCCAAAGCCCGTAACCTGACAGAATAAACGGTATAAAGGCACCGCCGCAAAGCCAACGCCGACCATGGATATAGCAAGCGCTGCCGCTAAAAATCCAGTTTTTGCGTTAGAAATCGCCATCAGCCCCAGACTCCCACTTTCACCACGGTGATCAAGAAGAACAAGATACATAGTCCGACCAAAGCAATGCCCATAACCCGCGAACGTCCCGCTTGCCGTTTGCGGATAATCGCCGTTTCTTCGGCGGTATAGGTAGTCGGCTCATTCGGGGTCATGATATTATCATCCGATCAAAGGCGAAAATTGCAAAAAGCAAAAATAGATAAAGAATGGAAAAAGCGAAAAGCTGCTTCTCCGGTTTCATCGCGGCCGCATCAGTCGCTTCGTTTTTCCAAACGCGGTAAGCAAGAGCAAGAAAGACAAGGTTTAGAAAAACCGCTGCGGCGCCATAGAGCAAGCCTGTTTCAGCCAAAGCAAAAGGCAGAATAGCTGTTGCTGCCATCGGAAAACTATAACCGAAAATCTGGTTCCGCGTGACCCGCTGCCCCTTCACATTGGGTAGCATGGGAATGCCGGCCGCGCCGTAATCTGTTTTCATAAACAATGCGAGCGCCCAGAAATGCGGCGGCGTCCACAAGAAGATGATCGCGAAAAGAAGAACTGGCAAAAGCGTAACATCACCCGTCACCGCCGCCCATCCAATAACCGGTGGGAATGCACCTGCCGCGCCACCAATGACGATGTTTTGCGGCGTGTTGGGCTTCAACCATATGGTGTAGACAATCGCGTAGAAGAAAATCGAAAAAGCTAGCAGGGCCGCGCATAGCCAATTGACCGCAACGCCCATAATGCCCACCGAAAAAGCGGCAAGGCCAATACCAAAGTTCAGCGCGGATACCCGATCCATCCGGCGCGCAGGCAGCGGACGCCCCGCCGTCCGTGCCATTTTGGCATCGATGTCAGCTTCGAAATATTGGTTCAACGCGCCGCAAGCACCTGCACCTAGGGCCAAGCATAATATCGCGGTAAAGCCAATCACCGGATGAATGTTGCCCGGTGCCGCCAATAGTCCGCAAAGCGCTGTAAACACGACAAGCGACATAACTCGAGGCTTGGTCAAAGCCCAGAAATCGCGCCACTCGGCTGGCAAAATGATGTCACGCGTTGCGGTTGTCATGCCTGTTCCCAAACGGTCGAGACGTTCAAAACGGCGAACCGCCGCCGGTTACTTAATAACCGGCAGCGTTTCGAACTGGTGATATGGTGGAGGACTTGTCAGCGTCCACTCAAGCGTAGTCGCACCTTCACCCCAATAATTGTCTTCTGCACGGCGACCAGCGACCAACGACCAGAGGACATTGACGAAGAACACAAGAACGCCAGCAGCCATGATGGCATAACCGAGCGAAGCCACGCCATTCCAATAGGCAAAGGCCTCTGGATAATCAGGGTAACGACGCGGCATGCCCGAGTTCCCAAGGAAGTGCATTGGGAAGAACAGGACGTTCACACCGATGAAGAAAATCCAGAAGTGCAAATGACCCAGGAATTCGTTCAAGTGGCGACCCGACATTTTGCCAAACCAATAATAGAAACCGGCAAAAAGCGAGAATACTGCACCCAGCGACAACACATAATGGAAGTGGGCAACAACATAATAAGTGTCATGCAAGTTATCATCAAGACCGCCATTGGCCAGAACAACACCCGTCACGCCACCAACAGTGAACATGAAGATGAAGCCCATGGCCCATACCATAGGTGTCTTGAAGCTAACCGATCCGCCCCACATGGTTGCGATCCAGCTGAAGATTTTGATGCCGGTGGGCACCGCAATCACCATCGTGGCGGCGGTGAAGTACATTTTCATGTCAACGCTCATGCCCGTAGTGAACATGTGGTGTGCCCAGACAACAAACCCTACAACGCCAATCGCAACCATAGCATAGGCCATGCCGAGATAGCCGAAGACCGGCTTGCGGCTGAAGGTAGCGACGATTTGGCTGATGATGCCAAAACCTGGCAAGATCATGATATATACTTCGGGATGGCCGAAGAACCAGAAGAGATGCTGATACAGCACTGGATCACCGCCGGCCGCCGCATCAAAGAATGCACCGCCAAAGTTACGATCGACCAAAAGCATGGTGATCGCCGCCGCCAATACAGGCAAAGCGAGCAACAGCAAAAATGCCGTGACCAACACCGACCACACAAACAATGGCATTTTGTGCAAGGTCATGCCCGGCGCACGCATATTGAAAATGGTGGTGATGAAGTTGATGGCGCCCAAATCGACGCCGCACCGGCGAGGTGAAGCGAGAAAATCGCCATGTCTACAGCGGGCCCAACTGAACCTGATGTCGACAACGGCGCATAAACGGTCCAACCGGTTCCCGCGCCCAATCCCGTGCCACCTGGTACAAAGCTCGAGCCCAGCAGCATGATGAAGGCCACAACGGTTAACCAGAAGCTGACATTGTTCATGCGCGGAAACGCCATGTCAGGCGCACCGATCATCAAAGGCACAAACAAGTTACCAAAGCCGCCGATAATGGCGGGCATGACCATGAAGAACACCATGATCAAGCCATGGGCAGTAATCAGCACGTTCCACATGTGATAGGCTTCGTCGAGCGACGCTTCCTTGCCGGCCATCATTGATGCCCAGCCCTGCAGATATTGAATACCTGGAGCAGCAAGCTCCAAACGCATCAGGCCAGATATGGCACCACCTACGACCCCTGCGAAAATTGCAAAGATCAGATAGAGCGTTCCAATATCTTTATGGTTGGTCGACATGAACCAACGCGCGAAAAATCCGGGCTTATGATCTGCGTCATGATGGTCATGCGCGTGGAGGTCGTTACCTGTGGCAGCAATCGTTGTCATCCGTCTAGGCCTTCTTAATTTGTCGGAGCTACTGCGGGTGCAGCAACGGTTTCAGTTGGGGTCGCGGTTGCAGCAGGCGCCGCAGATGCAGGCTTTGCTTCGCCGGGCATTGTGCCGCCCTGCGCCTTCACCCAAGCCGCAAATTGCGCGGGCGGAAGTGCCTCTACAACCAGCGGCATGAAAGCATGGCGCGCGCCGCATAGTTCGGAACATTGGCCGAAATAAACGCCGGGCTTGGTAATCGTCACCGACTTTTCATTCAAACGGCCAGGCACCGCATCAAGCTTGAACCAAAGCGATGGAATAGCAAATGCGTGAATAACGTCCGCCGCAGTCGTCTGAATACGCAAAGGCACGCCCGCAGGCACAACCATACGATTGTCGACGGCCATTAGCTTGGGCCCGTCATTTTCAGTACGGAAGCGCTCGCCCTTGGCGACATCGCCTTCTTCTTTCAACATGTTCGATACGACTTCGAAACCGCCATGGTCGGGGTATGTATAACCCCAATACCATTGATAGCCGGTTGCCTTAATGGTCACAGCCTCTGCTGGCGCTGGCTTGAACTGCTTCGCCAACAAATCAAGCGACGGGTAAGCGATGCCCAAAAGGATGAGCACAGGGACGAGGGTCCACACGACTTCGATAAAGGTGTTGTGCGTTGTCTTTGATGGGACTGGATTGGCGCGGCGGTTGAAACGCACAATCACCCAAAGCAAGAGAGCAAGAACAAACAACGAGATGATGGTAATGATTGGCAGCAGAACCGCGTTATTGATCCATTTTGCATATTGGCCATTTTCGGAAAATTGTTCCTGAAAATCGACTTCCTTCGGCTTTGGCATACCGATGCTGTCTTCATAATTAGGCCGCATCGGCGTATAGCCAGGTAGCGACCCGTCCATCGATTTTGGCGCAGCTTCGGCTGGCGCAGCCGCGTCAGCAACAGGTGCCGCAGCAGGCGTTGCAACAACTGGTGCCGCCAATTCCTTGGTCAATGGTGCCGGATTCGCTGGTTGCGCCATTACCAATGCAGGCATGGTCATTGCAGCGAAGACAATCAGTAATTTCTTCAACATATTCATCTACTTGGCCCCGTATTCTTGGTGCGGCGCAGGAACTTTGCGCATGTCTGGCTTACCCTTGGGTGGCCGGACTTGCGCGACCTATAGTCGCGCTAACCTGAACCCTCAAGCGGTGGATTTAATATTTTTAGCATTTAAATGCGCCACTCTTCTACCTATTTACGTTGCAATACGTTAAACTGAACATGCAAAAAGCCGACATTGGCCAACAAGGATAACTCTCCCCATCATGACTGAAGATGAAATATTGTCTGAATTCCGTAGCGTCGACGCGCTGCTTGAAGGGCATTTCTTATTATCGTCTGGCCGGCATAGTGCCTATTATCTACAATGTGCGCGCATGCTGATGAACCCCGAACGTGCGGGACGCATTGCACTGGCCATGAACCAAAAAATGCCGCGTGAGCTGCGCGCCGAGATTCAAGCGGTCATTTCGCCCGCTATGGGGGGAATCATCATCGGCCATGAAATGGGACGCGCGCTTGGCGTTGACGCCATGTTTGTGGAACGTCCCGAAGGTGTTTTTGGTTTGCGCAGGGGCTTTACGATCGCGCCAGGCACAAAAGTCCTCATGGTGGAAGATGTCGTGACCACTGGCCTGTCTTCACGCGAAGCGATAGCCGCGATCGAAGCGGCGGGCGGCGTTGTTATCGCCGCGGCGGCGGTGGTGGATCGTTCAGCAGGAACCGTTGACCTTGGCGTACCCTTTTACCCGCTGATTCAGCTAAACTTTCCAACCTACGCAGCCGATGAACTACCCCCTGAGCTTGCCGCGACCGAAGCGGTAAAGCCCGGTAGCCGGAAGCTATGACGCACGCGCCCATGCCGCCGCGCTTGCGCTTGGGCGTGAATATTGACCATGTCGCGACCATTCGCAATGCGCGCGGCGGCGATCATCCAGACCCAGTGCGTGCGGCACAAATCGTAGCAGCCGTCGGCGGCGACGGTATTACGGCGCATTTGCGGGAGGATCGGCGGCATATTCGCGATGCGGATATCGAGCGCATCATGGCCGCGACCCATTTGCCTCTGAACCTTGAAATGGCCGCGACCGAGGAAATGCTCGAAATCGCCTTGCGGCATAAACCCCATGCCGCATGCATCGTCCCTGAACGACGCGAAGAACGGACGACCGAGGGCGGCTTGGATGCGGCGGGGCAACATAATCACCTTGCCCCCATCGTGGCGCGGCTTACCGACGCAGGGATCCGCGTCAGTCTGTTCATTGAGCCTGATGCGCGCCAGATCGAAGCTGCGGTCCGCTTGCATGCGCCTATTGTCGAGTTTCACACGGGCAAATATGCGCACGCGATAGGCGAAGAACGCGAAATGGAGCTACGCCGGATTGCCGATGCCGCAGCGCTCGCGGCAAAGAACGGAATCGAACCCCATGCAGGCCATGGACTTACTTTTGACAATGTTCAGCCCATTGCCGCCATTCCGCAATTTGCCGAACTGAACATCGGACATTATCTTATCGGTGAGGCCATTTTCATTGGTTTGGAGGAAAGCGTGCGTAAAATGCGTATGCTTATGGACCTAGCCCGATGATCATTGGGCTAGGTTCCGACCTGTGTAATATCGAGCGCATCGCCAAATCGATTGAACGCTTTGGCGCGCGATTTGAAAATCGTGTTTTCACCGATGCGGAACGCGCCAAGGCCGCGAAGCGTCCATTTACCAAAGCGGGAACCTATGCGAAACGCTTTGCCGCCAAAGAGGCCTTTTCAAAGGCGGTAGGAACCGGTTTCAAACATGGCGTGTTTATGAAAGATATTGGCGTCGTCAATGCGCCGTCAGGTGCGCCGACGCTGGCGCTTACCGGTGGCGCAAAAGCACGGCTCGACGCAATGATTCCTTCGGGTTATGAAGCACATATTCATTTGACGCTGACCGATGATCACCCGTGGGCGCAGGCATTTGTCATTATAGAAGCGTTGAGATCGCAAAAGGTATGACCAGTTTGACCACCGATAACGATAATCAGGCTATATCGCCAACTCCTGAACCTGAAAAAAAAGGCTGGGCGTCGGCGGCTTGGGCCGAGTTCAAAGGCATGTTCTGGCTTTTACTGGCCGTACTGGCCTTCCACAGCTTCATTGCAAAGCCATTTTACATCCCGTCTATCTCTATGATGCCAAATTTGCTGGTAGGGGACCGGCTGTTCGTGAGCAAATATCCTTATGGGTGGAGCCATGTGTCGCCAACGATTCCGAATCCCGTCGCAATATTCCGCTGGCTGGTGTTACGCGAAGAGGTAGACACCTTGGCCGTGCCCGTGCCAGAGAGCAATAAGCGCATTTGGGGCAAAATGCCGGAGCGCGGGGACATTGTCATTTTGACACCCAAAGGCAGAAATCAGGATTGGATTAAGCGCGTCATTGGCTTGCCCGGCGATACCATTGCATTACGTGCTGGCCAGATTTTCCTGAATGGAAAGCCCGTGAAGCAGGAGGCCCAGCCGAACCTTATCTTACCCGTCGATACCAACAACCCTTGCAATGACTATGACTTTCCGGGCGCACTGACACGCGGTGATGATGGTGTGCTGACATGCCATTTGCCGATCATTCGCGAAACGCTGCCGAACGGGGTGCAATATGACACCATTGACGCGCGTCAGCGCGATACCGACGACATGGC
>JACCDH010598438.1_pt1 | contig 11576 bp, 8 predicted proteins | sample 7442481 | NCBI WGS metagenome assembly JACCDH01 (sample SAMN15323433, study PRJNA562643) | freshwater metagenome | isolation source: river surface water | place: USA:Blue River Watershed | collected 2017-08-15 | reverse complement strand
TCTTGACTCATAATCCGTTGGTCCCTGGTTCAAGTCCAGGTGGGCCCACCACTTTTTCTCAGAAAATCCTCGGAAAACTCTTCGGATTCAAGCGCTTGGCGGGCGGTCAACGGACTTTTGGCCGGTTGGAGTGACGGACTATGCATCCGTTACTGGGGGGGGCGCTCTAGTGCTTCTAAGCCCACAAAGTATCTACGCTCTTTTCAAACTTTTGCTTTTCCGCTTAGCTAAGCCGCGCACACAGTACTTACACCGCCGATCCGGATGAGCGAGCTACTTACTATAGGAATGGACCGTTTAAGGCGAGACTGGATTCAAGGACGGATCAGGAATGTCTCCCTTCAGAACCCTGTCCACAAGGCGACTGAAGAGATTCGTGTCCAAGAAGTAGTTCGGATAAGCGCGTTTCAGAGCATTGATGTTGTCGACCGAAACCAGAACAATTTGGTTCGGAGAGCTATCTGGCAACTTACTTTCTAGCTCCGTATAGAGCTTGTTCGCCTCTTCCGACTGCTTCGCCTTGTATCGCCTAACCGTGATCTTCAGAGCCTCCGGATCAACCTCGACTATGAAATACTTTTCGTCCTTCGCAGAGCCAAGCGTTGTGATTGTGGCATTGTAGACTTGCAGCATCTCTTTGACGTGCAGCTTATGAGCAAGCGCGACAATCTCTGCGATCAAAGCATTCTTCGCCGTAGGCGTACCAGGAACTGGCGTGGTCTTCTCGATTGCTGCGATGGCCGCCCCCATCAACGCGAAGAATCGCAGCCAGTCTTCGTCCCCCTGGTTCGACTTCAGGGCTTGCTTCGTGAAGATGCCGACTGCTTCAACTGCGGTTGCCCACGCGTGCTGAAATTGCGTTCTAATCTGCACCTCAACCCGTAGGCCAGTGTAGGCGGACGTTTCAACTGTTCCACAATATTCGTAGACCAAGTGATAGCAGCGGTACCCGTCCGCCTTGGGTTGGTTGATATAGTCCTTCTCGCTACGGAATTTGTGGTCAAATTTGCTTGCCTTGTAGCCTTGAACTAGCCGATAGACACTAGTCAGACGAGAAAAAACTGCACGGCAACCAGCGATATCCTGCATCTGTGTCATGCGCATCGTCGGCTTAGCAACGAGCTTCTTATGGATTGATTCCAACCGCTTCGATCGCTGTGCCACGATTACGTCGCGCTCAACTTTTCGCGCCTTGTTACGAAGTGTGATCTGGAATGTGTTCAGCGGGTAGGCATGCGCAGACCTCCAGTTGTTGAGGACCGCGAGGGCATGGAAACCTTCAGGAGTCACGACGGGGAACTCCATTTTCTGGAGCGCCTTACCCGCTGCATTTACTTCTTCAGGCTTATATTCAGGCACGGCCCACGCCATATTCTCCCCCCGATTTAATCGGCATGAGCTTACAACACTTCTGCCAGAGTTGGCACGCCAGATGCGGTAAAGACTTCTAAAAGGGCACGAGAGACCGAAGCGAAAACAGCTTGCCGAAGACACCTCGTGATCGCGTTAAATTAGCGCTATCGCGAATCTAAAATATCGGGCGCTTGCCACCCCAATGACCAAATTTCAAGTAATGGCGATATTGGCCAAAAGGCTAGCTAACTCCCTCCTTTGCTTAGACGCAATTGCAAGGCTGAGTTTAAGCTGGTTACATAGACCTACTAGCTTTTCTACTTGAGCAACGATTCTATGTTGCTCATCTGTAGGTGGAAGAGCCGCCGAAGTAACAACTATTTTTTCACGTGAAATATTAGGCTGTGCACCGCCCGCACCTTGCTCAATAAATTTGAATTTCATAGCCCTTAAAAGTACCAATAAGTACTCGTTGTACACCCCCGTACTCGGTGTACATGCACATACAGCTTGGTTGGTGGTTGCGGCAACTTTTAGAATTGCAGATTTACCAATTGTTGCACCATACATTGCCAGTAATACATCACCCGGCTGATTCAATCGCAGGGAACATTCTTTCAATGCAAGCTCAGTAACCGTCTCTTCAGAAGTATCAATGTAATCTGCCGAAAGCTCTCCTGACTTGAACCAAGGAATGCTGCCACCAAAATAACAGGAATTACTACGCAATGGAGTAGCACCAGCTCCCCAATCACCTAGCTCACCAAGCCTCACCCAGGCCCATCCTTGTGGCAATTCAAACTCTTTTTCTTGATCAGTAACCACCGGAAGGACCTTTCGCTCTCGTATCAATCCGGCAGCTTTCAACTTACGGTTCTCAATTTGAATATGCTTAACCAATTCACTCGCAGGTTCATCCTCCGGATCTTGCGGTACCAGCTTACCCATGACAGCCAATTGCAGCAGAGTTTGCTTGAGATCATCAATGCTGGCTTCCGTAGTGAACATCGTGTCGAAATGCTCGGCGATGCGTTGCCAGTTGTCGCTGAAGTCTTCTGCGCTCTGAGACTCAGTGAGCGTCCCCAGCAGATGACTGACGAGTTTCTCGTGGGCTTCGGCGGCGTTGTTGTGTTGAGCTTCCAGCTGATCACACAGGGCCATCAATTCATCGACTTTGGCGACGATGCGACGCTGGACTGCCACAGGAGGAAAGGGCACTGAAAGTTCGGAAACCAGACCCATATTTAACCCACGTCGCTGATTCTGCCCTGTGATGTCTCTGATCTCGTAGTAACGATACTGAAGTGCTATGAGGAGAAATTCAGCCACAAGGTACGTCGGATCAAATGGGATCATTCCGACGAGTGATTGATTGCAAGCCGCTTCAACATTTAGTAGCGCTACTGTACCTCGCGTTTTCCCTTGGCCATTCAAGGCGATAAGCACAGTTTTTGGTGGAAGAATCTTACAATTGCTTGAAGAAAGACCTAACTCGGTAATCCTTCCAGCACAGTCTTCAATGACACCTTGATTGATATCGCCGGAACTCAACCAACGAATATTGCCTCCATAGTATTCTTGCTTTTGAGTGCTCGGTGTTGCCCCTGTCTGGAGGTCACACAAATCCGAAACGCGCGCCCATACCCAGTTCTCAGGAATCGTGAACTCGTTGATTACACTTGGCCCAGCTCTGTATTCCTTGAGCTTTCTTCCCGTCGCCGCTGCGTATTTTTTCCGAATTGAGGACAATATTTCATGCACAGGCCTATCAAACTCGCCTCGAATATCACAAAGTGCTCCCGACAGTCCAAGTCCCAAAATCAACTCGCGTAGCTTCTTGATGCCATAGACACTCGCGGCATTGCCCGAACTACGGCCACGACCTGATTTCTTTTCTGTATCGGCGGCGGTCCAAATGTCGATGTGATCGGTCAGCAGCTTATGGATCGCGCTCATGGCTTCTCTCCGCGCCCCAGCGCCTCACACAGAATGTCCTTGAGCTGCCCCCTCAGTGCGGCTATCTCTGCCTGCATAGCGGCGTATTGAGCCAGTAGCACTTCCGGGTCATGAACCTCCTGCTCACCCACATGCGGATTCTTGCAATCAAGGTTGTAGTTGCGAGCCTTTATCTCATCAAGGGTCACTTTCCATGCCTGCGATGTTTCCACGCGGTCTTTGTATCCATCCGACTCCTTACCCCACCACGCAGCCTCTGTGTCGAATTCTTCGATCCTCATCGGCTTCGTCTTGTTGTAGCTCTTCACGCCCTCGGGATACGGGTGTTCGTAGAACCAGACGTCTTTTGTGGGCGTGCCTTTGGTGAAGAACAGCAGGTTGGTCTTGATGCCGGTGTAAGGAGCAAATACGCCATTGGGCAGACGCACTACTGTGTGCAGGTTGCACTCCTCCAGCAGCTTTTCCTTGATGCGGGTCTTGATGCCTTCACCGAACAGGAAGCCGTCCGGCAATACCAGTGCGGCGCGACCTCCCGGTTTCAGTAGCTGCATGATGAGCACCAGGAACAGGTCTGCGGTTTCACGGGTGCGGAATGAGGCAGGGAAGTTGGTTTCAATGCCGTCTTCTTCCATGCCACCGAAGGGCGGGTTGGTGACCACCACATCCACGCGATCTTTGGGGCCCCAGCTTATGAGTGGCCGGGCCAAGGTATTGTCGTGTCGAATGTTGCTGGGCACATCGATACCGTGAAGGATCATGTTGGTGGTGCACAGCAAGTGCGGCAGTGGCTTTTTCTCGATGCCGTGAATGCTGACCTGCAACTGCGCCTCATCCTCGACCGTTTTGACGTCCTGCTTACGGATGTGCTCGATGGAGCAGGACAGGAATCCTCCTGTACCACATGCGGGATCCATGACCTTCTCGCCCAGGCGCGGATTGACCATGCGCACCATGAATTCGGTGACGGCGCGAGGCGTGTAGAACTCACCTGCATTGCCCGCCGCCTGCAAGTCACGCAAGAGCTGTTCGTACATGTCGCCGAAGAGGTGCCTTTCCTGGGCCTTGTTGAAATCCACCCCTTCCTGAATCTTGTTGATAACCTGCCGAATCAACTGTCCGGACTTCATGTAGTTATAGGCATCTTCAAACACGGACCGGATGACATAGGTACGCTGATCGCCGCCCTTGGCTTCCAACTGCTGCAACCCCGGAAACAGATCGTTGTCGAGAAATTGCTTCAGCTCTTCGCCGGTGATTCCTTCTGCATTGGCGGCCCAGTTGCGCCAGCGATACTTCTCGGGAAGAGGCGACTTGTAGTTGTCCTGCAACAGCTCCCACTCGCTCTCGCGGTCGTCAAAGATTTTCAGGAACAGCATCCACACCAATTGGCTGAGTCGCTGCGCATCGCCATCGACGCCAACGTCTTTGCGCATGATGTCTTGGATAGATTTGATCGTAGAGGTAATGCTCATAGCGGGGTACTTGCTTCCAAACAGGTGAATCAGGAGTAAAGGTGATGTTCGAGTTCAAGCAGGGCGGCCATGTAAGCAGGTTTACCACCGAAGGCTGAAACCAACTCACTCGCAGTGCCCATATCCTTGAAGGGATCGAGGGTGAGAATCTTTATGTCTTCAATGTTTTCAATACCGGTGTCCGCATACTTTTCCAGCAAGCTTTCCAACACCTTGCGGGCTTGCTCGCCGTACTTGGTGAAGTAGTTGCGCTTCTTCACTTGCTCCGCGCGCTCACGTCGGGTCAATGGGGGTTGATCGAAGGCGACGTGGCAAATCAGATCGAACGGATCGAAGTCCTTGCCCACCTCTTCGGAGAGTGCAGCAATCAGTACGCCGTGCTCCTCCAATTCACGCAGGATGGCGGCTTTACGATCGGCCTTGCTCCAGCGACGCAGGAACTCATCCAGCGAGGAATAGTCTTTGCGAACGGCCTTGCGCGTGTAGTCCTTCAATGATTCGGTAATCAATTTTCCGTCGGGGCCGTAGTACTGGACGCGCTCGGAAAGCACGTGAACAGCAACATCGCCCACCAAGTACTTCACGCGGCCCTCGCCTGGGCCACCGCCCTCGCCGGGACCGGCAGTCGTAATCCCAGACTCTTCACCATTTTGTGGTATTGGGTTGCCTTCTCCATCGAATACCGTTGGCGGATTTTCATCGGGCGGAACCGGAGAATCGTCGAACTTTGGCTCATAGATCATGATCGGCGGACCATCGAAGTCCTCATCGGCGAACAGCTCTGTCGCCTTCTTGAAGTCGATGATGGTGAACCAGAACTTGTTGTAGTCCTCGTTGATGCGAGTGCCACGTCCAATGATCTGCTTGAATTCAGTCATGGACTTGATGTGTTGATCCAGCACGATCAGCTTGCAGGTTTGCGCGTCCACGCCCGTGGTCATCAATTTGGACGTGGTGGCAATCACCGGATAACGCTCTTCGGGATTGATGAAGTTATCCAGTTCGGCCTTGCCTTCCTGCTCATCACCCGTGATGCGCATGATGTATTTGCGGTTTTCCTTGATCCGCTCCGGATTCAAATTCACCAAGGCTTGACGCATACGTTCGGCGTGATCGATGTCATCGCAGAACACGATGGTTTTTGCGTAGGGGTCACTTGCCTCCAGAAACTCGGTGATCTTCTCGGCTACCAGTTCAGTGCGTTTCTCCAGCACCAGCGTGCGATCCATATCCGTGAGATTGAAAATGCGATCTTCAATCAGCTCGCCGCGTTTATCGACCTGCCCTTTAGTCGGACGCCAGCCCTGAACGTCTTTGTCGATATCAATACGCACCACTTTGTACGGCGCCAGAAAGCCATCCTCGATCCCTTCCTTCAGGGTATAGCTATAGATCGGGTCGCCGAAGTAGTGAATGCTGGAAACATCCTTCGTTTCCTTGGGCGTGGCGGTCAGGCCCACGTGTGTTGCGGACGAGAAGTACTCCAGGATTTCCCGCCAAGCCGAATCCTCGGCCGCGCTGCCGCGATGGCATTCGTCAATCACAATCAAATCAAAGAAATCGGGAGTGAATTGCTTGTAAACATTCTGCGCCTCGTCCGAGCCAGTGACGGCTTGATAAAGCGACAGGTAAATCTCATAGCTCTTGTCGATCTGGCGCTTGCTGATCTTGGTCATGGCCGCGCCGAACGGCTTGAAGTCATTGTTCTTGGTTTGATCCACCAGAATGTTGCGGTCGGCCAGGAAAAGAATGCGCTTCTTGGCACCTGACTTCCAAAGCCGCCAGATGATCTGGAAGGCGGTATAAGTCTTGCCAGTACCAGTGGCCATCACCAGCAGGATGCGCTGCTGCCCCTTCGCCACCGCCTCCACCGTGTTGTTGATTGCGCTGGCTTGGTAGTAGCGAGGTGCACGGCCCGTACCATCGTCGTAGTAAGGCATTTCCACAGTGCTTCGAGCACTCGGAGCCTCAAGCCCCTTCCATTGGCAATAACGCTCCCAGAGCTGCACAGGCGAAGGAAAGGCATTCAGCGCCAACTCTTCTTCCATATTGTCGGACAGGCCGGTGCGGTCGTGAAACAGGAAGGCATCTCCATTCGAGCTGAACACGAAGGGCACCCCAAGCGTTTCAGCATAGTTGAGCGCCTGCTGCATTCCATCGCCAACACTGTGGGAGTTGTCCTTGGCTTCGATCACTGCCAGCGGGATATTGGATTTATAGTAGAGAATGTAATCCGCGCGCTTGAGCTCACCCCGAGTATGCAACTTGCCGCGAACGATGATGCGACCCTTAGTGAAGCTGACTTCTTCGCGAATTTGGGTGTGCAGGTCCCACCCCGCCGCTGTGATGGCGGGGGTGATGTATTTGGTGCAGATGTCGCGTTCGGAAAGACTTTTTTTGCTTGTCATTTTGGTCAGTTCTGCGTAATCAACCTTAATTTGCAGCAGACAAATTCAGCAATTTAACAGGCCATCGCTTGAACAAATTCGATGCACCATCGGAATTTTCTACGATCAGCAGAATTAGTAGAAAATTAAGATTAATCACCCCCCGACACGCAACAAAGAAATTGTATGCTTCCAGCGACTCCTTCCATACTGCCATTGAAAGGTCATCCTTGCTTTGCCACTTTGACATTAAAGATAAAATCTTGTCGGCGCGGATTGAACTCCTGCCGTATGGATGCCATGAATCATGCTCTTGTCGATAATTGACGGCGTTTCTAAATTTCGACAAAAAGTTTCCTTTACTTAGCCGCCCCCTATCCGTTAAGTAGTTTTTGAGATCATCAATATTCGACGAAATCATCTGCTTGCTTGCACTTAATCCCGAAACCTGCAAAACATCTCTACTTACACTTTCTAAGCAATCAACAAGCGCATGCCAAGTGTCCTCATGAGTATTCTTCATTCTCTTAAGGGAGAGCCGCCTAGAAACGCTATCGTATCGCCCTGAGAAGTAGGCTGATTCCAGCTTTAGAGCGCCATTCAAACCAACAGCTTGACCATAGTCATTAATCTGCATGACGTGCCCTTTCTCCAATTGACTGCAAATGTAGCCAAAGCATCGCAAAATGGAGTGAGCAGAGAAAAAAGCGGCATAATACGATTTTATTGCAATCCATCCGAATGACTTTGGAAGATTGTTGGCTGATTTAATGTGATGCATTGTTTCAAATGAGGCCGATGACATCCTGCAAATGTCGTACGCCAACATGCTATAAAAAGAGCGCTCATTGTTTACCTCTAACTCAATATTCGATAACGAGTTAATATTTCTAACTATAAAGTTTCCTGATGCAATCCAGCTCTTAAATTGCCCTATCTCATCATAATTTTCTTGTCGGAAAATCCCCGGCAAAATGAGCGGACGTAGCAAATGAAGATTCTTCATTATAAAGTGAACTCTGACTTTATATTAGTTTCCAAGTAGTCAACGATAGCTTTATAAGATGTTCCCGGGTTATTGAACTTAGCTGGCTTTATTCTTGAAAACATGCCCTCCATCGCCGCATAGAAATTATCCACGGTATAGTCGGCGCCATACCTATCCTTTAGCTTGGATGCAGAAATCGGGAAGAAACTTGAAACAGCCCTAAAAACGACAGAACCAAGCAATGTATCTTCACAACCAATACTTTCTAGCCCCGCTCTAAATGCCAAAAAGTAACTGTTTAATATTGAGTAAATTTCTTCAGCATCTTTTCCCCGAAAAACACTAAGCAATGGTTTTATTGCACCATTGAAAGTCACTCTTGTAACTTTATTCTTCGCTCTGGCTGCGGCTGAAAATTTATTGTAAAACGCACTATCTAATTCGCTATTGAAAAGATCGAAAACCTCTCTAAGCAAATTCTCTTCGTCATTCTCGTACTCGGCTAATTGTTTAATATCAAGGAGCAGCTCGTTCGGCACACCTCGCTGCTTTGAGTTGATATCTATAAACAATCTCGATTCATCTCGGCGACTCAGGTCATTGTAAATAACAACTGGAATTCTTAGGCTCGACTCAGCAATAGAGAATCCATATACGCGATGCTGTCCGTCAAGTATTAGGAAAGCCTTCGGGGTCTCATTAAATTCAATAGTCTTTCCTTTACCGATGATTCTTAATTCAGCTTGCTCTTGCGCTGAAAGTATTATCGCGCTAGGAATTGTCCCAAGCCCAGAGTCGATATATTTTGCAATTTCAAGTGCTCTTCCCTTATCTAATACTCGCTGGAATCCCGCGACAGGGTCATCATCCCGAGTTGTCACGAAGCAGCACCTACCGAGCACATCGCTGGGAATAGTGCAGGTATAAAATTTATGTCGGCCTTGGGTTACCTGACTAATTGAAAATCTGTGCTTCTTTTGCATCGTCCTTTCTCTCGCTTGTATGTAGAGCTCTTCGACTGATTACGTGAAACTTGCTGTTCGACCGGCTTTTCTTGGGGAGAGAGATTCTTGGTGATTTAGAGACGGATTACTCTTATACCCACCTTGCGGGAATTTCCCCATCTTATATGAATCAGCAACACGCTCCCCCGATTCATAACCCGCCATTTCCCCCGGAGTATGTCATGAGCACAAAGACCGACAAAGCGAAAAAATCCCCCTCTGTTTCCTCGGTGAAACCCTCCCCCAAGCCTGCCAGCCCCAAGACTTCCACGGCCGTGGGGATACCCCCGAAGGCCACTCCCAGGAAGGTCATCCCCGCCAAGTTCCCCGAGCCCTCCCCCGATATCCCCGTCAAGGTCCTCCAGAAGGGCTCCTGCACCAGCCTGTCCGACACCGGAGTCCTGGACTACGAAGTCGGCAGTGACGACGCCGGAGAGACATACTTCCGCGTCGTGGCCAACAACGCCGGGGGGGTCTTCTCTCAGGAGTGGGTGGCTTGGAGCAAGGTATTCGCCGCCTGCAACGCCTCGGAGCGGTTCACCTCGATCACGCTGCGGGGTCTGTTCCGGGGCAAGAGCGTCAATACTGCGGGGTTCCTGCTGGCGGCCCTGATGCACCAAGGGCTGGTTCGCAGGATGGAGGGCAAGACGCGCCACTATGTCCTGACGGAGAAGGCCCGCAAGGTTGCATCGCCGGGCTGACATGGAGGGCTTGCTCGGATCTTCTGGACAGTGCTGAATCCAGGCAGGCAGCTCAAACTTTCCGAGACTGTATGCCTAAGCCGCCACCTGATCCTCAATGACAAGTCGATGCCCCAACACTGACAAGGCCGCCACAACGCGATCCAGCCGCGAAAGATGATCGGGGTTGACCAGACGCCGCACGGCGCTTTCAGAAAGTCCCAGTTGCTCAGCCAGCCGCACATTCGATACGCCTTGCTCCTGCATGGCAGAACGCAGTGCCAGCTTTGCCGCCACCAGGGCATTCACCGGGACCAGATATTCCCCCACATGGGGTTTGGAAGGGGCTGGCAATGCACGGCAATCCAAAGAGTACCCTGCCAGCGCGGCACCCAATGCATCCGCCATTTCCTGCAACGCGGTCTGAGCAGTTTCACCGTCAGTGACGGCCTCGGGGACATCCCTGGACGTGGCGACATATCGCCCTTGTATATCCTGAACCAATTCGACGGGGTAAATGTAGCGCATGTTCATTGGCTCCTTGTTCTGAATCTGCCGTCAGCCTACCTCGCCCCCACCACCAACTCCGCCGCCACCGGATAATGGTCCGACGGCCAGCGCCCGTCCACGCTGTGCAGCACCGTGACAGCTCGCTGCACGGTGACGGGTCCGTCGACCAGAATCCAGTCGATACGACCCTCGCGCCCCTGCGGCGGCGGGCCGAAACCGTTCGATGTCACTGGCGGCCCCTCCCGCTTTTCTGCAACCACCCAGGCATCCCGCAGGCCATTGCGCGTCGCGGCGTGCCACGTCTCGCTTGTTTCTGCCAGGGCGTTGAAGTCACCCATGACCACCACCGCGCTCTCGGCGGGACGTTGCGCGATATGCGCATTGATCTGTTCCGCGGCCTGGATCTGACGCGGGCCGCCACGAATCGTGAAATGCGTGTTGTACACGTAGAACTGTCGGCGCGTCTCGAGATGGTGGAAGCGAGCCCAGGTGACGATGCGGGCGCCTCGACCGGGTTGCGCGGGTGGGTTCGGATCGTCCGCGAGCCAGAACGTTCCAGATTCCAGTGGCACCAGCACCGCGTTCTTGTAGAAGATCGGCGTCGCCTCGCTCAGCCCAACGCCGCCGTTCAAGCCGCGGTCGACGCCCAGCCAGCGGTACTCGGGCATTGCCGACTGAATGAAGTCGATCTGCACCGTGAGCGCTTCCTGCAAGCCGAGCACATCAGGGTCGAAGGCGCGCATGGTCTCGAGCACAAGCTCCTTGCGCAGGGGCCAGATGTTGTCGCCGTCCTGCCCATCGGAAGTTCGAATATTGAATGTCATCACGTCGAGTTCGAACGACGTGTCAACCGATTCTGCTTGCTGGGCAAGGAGCGTCATCGGGCTGGCAAACAGCACGATCACAGCCAGGATGACGAGAAGCCGACAGCCGGGGAATCGCTCGTGGTGGCCACGCTGGAAGGTCAGCGCTTGCGTGTACGTTGAGAAAATGGGAAGCCTCCTGGACGGTGTGGGCTTGAGAGCGAAGCGCTGCCTAAAATACCGATAGTTCAAGGGTGAAGCCAGCAGGCCCACCCTCAACGCATGCACCCCGCCAGAAACCTGGTGAATGGCACGATGTCGCCGTCCACACTGGCGGCCTCCAGGGCCTCCATGTACGCCGTTCTGCTCTCCAGTGGCACCACCAGCCATGGGTAGCCACCCGATGCCATCATGGCGTTCATC
>JACCDH010305484.1_pt1 | contig 11579 bp, 12 predicted proteins | sample 7442481 | NCBI WGS metagenome assembly JACCDH01 (sample SAMN15323433, study PRJNA562643) | freshwater metagenome | isolation source: river surface water | place: USA:Blue River Watershed | collected 2017-08-15 | reverse complement strand
TTCTTAGTAGCAACAAACATAATTTTCTTACCGCTTTTTGCAATTTGCTTTAAAGCGGCAGCTGTTTCTTGTAAATGATCTACAGTTTTATTTAAATCAATGATGTGGATACCTTTCTTCTCAGCGAAGATATAAGGTAACATTTTTGGATTCCACTTCTTTTTAAGGTGACCAAAGTGTACGCCAGCTTCCAATAGTTGCTGTTGAAGTGAAGTATTATTTTCCATTTGTATAAATTGTAATAATGAATTAAAAATTTGAATCGATTAACGCTTGCTAAATTGGAAGCTTCTACGTGCCTTCTTGTGACCGAACTTCTTACGTTCAACACTTCTTGGATCACGCTTCAATTGTCCAGCAGCTTTTAATGTTGGACGAACTTCAGGATTCAATTCAACTAATACACGAGCAATACCTAATTTGGCTGCTTCTGCTTGTCCTTTCATACCACCGCCTGTTGCGTTAATTACGATATCGTATTTACCTTCTACGCCAGCAGCTTTTAAAGGAGCTTCTACTTGATTTTGTAAGTATACTAAAGGGAAGTACGCTTTGTAATCTTTATCGTTAACGGTAATTTTTCCAGTACCCTTGCTAACGAAGACACGTGTAACGGCTTCCTTACGACGACCTACTGCATTTGTTTGCTTTTCCATTTATATAGATTTGGAATTAATTAAAATTTAAATTCTTTTGGTTGTTGTGCAGTGTGTGGGTGATTAGGACCAGCATACACAAATAACTTTTTGATCATCTTACGTCCTAAACGATTTTTAGGTAACATACCTTTAACCGCTCTTTCCATAATTACTTCTGGACGACGCTTGATTAAATCTTCAGCAGCTTCTTCTTTCTTACCACCTGGGTAACCAGAGTAGTTCAAGTATTGCTTATCGTGGAATTTATTTCCAGTCAATTGTACTTTTTCTGCGTTAACGATGATTACATAATCTCCACAATCAACGTGAGGAGTGTAATAAGCTTTGTTCTTACCACGTAGAACAGATGCAATTTTTGAAGCAATACGTCCTACGGTTTGATTAGTACCATCAACAATGTACCAGCCATGTTTAACGGTAGCCGCGTTGGCGTGCTTCGTGGTGAAATGTAGTTTACTCATAATTCTTTGTTTAAATGAGGCCGCGCTATCCCGCTAGCCATAAATAATTCCCTTTTTTGTAGGGAGGGCAAAGGTAAGGCGAGATTTTAGGTTTTAAGTGCTTTTTGAAGGCTAATTTTTACCGTGTCTTTGTAAAACGTTGATTATCAATAATATTTTTGTATTATTATTATAGTCATACTAAATAACTATTGATTATCAATTAGTTAGACAAGTCATATTTTTAGCTATTTAAAGGATTTTGGGTCTATTTGCCCTTTAAGCCCTATTTAATCCTAAATTTAGTGTCAGTTACCCTTACTTATATATATGTATCAAAAATTCCAAGCCACCCAAATATTTACAGGAACCGAATTATTAGAAGATCAGTTGGTATTAATTACTACAAAAGACGGAGCAATTGAAGCGATAGTTGGCATTGAAGATGCTGGAGATGATATTCAAAGTTTTGACGGAATAATTACACCCGGATTTGTGAATGCTCATTGTCATTTGGAATTATCACATATGAAAAACATGATTCCAGCACATACCGGTTTACAAGAATTTGTAAAACAAATTGTGTCCTTGCGTCAAATAGAGAAAGATGTGATTGCAGCAGCCATTGAAAAAGCGGAAGCAGAAATGTTGGGGAATGGAATTGTAGCCGTTGGAGATATTAGCAACACCTTAGATACACTCGCTCAAAAAGCAAAACACAATCTCGCATATTATACATTTGTTGAATTGTATGATTTAGATCCAACACGTGCACAGGACAAACTAAACGCTGGAATTGAAATACAAAAAACTTTTGAGCAAAATTGTATACGCGCATCACTCGTTCCACATGCACCTTATTCAGTGACCAATCATTTATGGAAATTGTTAAGCGAACATTTTGGCGCGCATACCATTAGTATGCATAATCAAGAAACCCCTGATGAAAATGATTTTTTTAAAACGAAGACCGGTTTGTTTTTAGGAATGTATGAAAGAACAAAAGTGTCGCTAGATTTTTTTGAACCCACAGGACTAAGTTCGCTTCAATCCGTATTACCTATTTTCAAAAATGCAAACACGAGTATATTAGTGCATAATAGTTTCACGAGTGCCAATGATATTAGTGCTGTAAAAAAACAAATGCCAAATACTTTTTGGTGCTTATGTCCTAATGCGAATCAATACATTGAGCAAACCATGCCGCCCATTGAATTGCTAAGAACAGGTGGTGTAAACATTATTGTAGGAACCGATAGCTATGCAAGTAACTGGAGTTTAAATATTTTACACGAATTAAAGACTATTCAAAAACATAATGCGCAAATTCCGTTAGCCGAAATGTTAGGCTGGGCAACAATCAATGGTGCGCGCGCCTTACAAATGGATAAACATTTAGGTAGTTTTGAAATGGGGAAAAAACCTGGTGTGGTGGTCATTGAAAATGTGGTGGGAGAAAATAATTTGACCAATGCCATTTCAAGAAGACTTATTTAATGCACATCATAATTTAAAATAATAAATCTATTTTATCATGAATCATTCTATCACCAGATCCGAATTTTTACAAAAAACCGCTTTAGCGAGCGCAGCAATATTATTAAGTTCAATTGAAAGTTTTTCTAGAGAAGAACAAAAAGTAATTCGCGTTGCCATTATTGGATGTGGTAGTGTAAGCAATAGATATATTGTTCATTTGCAAAGCTCCAGTCTTGTAAAAATTGTAAGTCTATGTGATATTAAATTAGAAAGAGCAAATGCTCAAAATGAAAAATATAAAATTGGCGCCAATACCTATAATCATATTGATGCATTACTAAAAGGGGTTCCATTTGATTTAATGATAACCTTAACGGATATGCAAATGCATGGTACATTAAATAAAATTGCATTAGTAGCCGGGAAAAATGTTTGGAGTGAAAAGCCTTTAGCAAATACTTATGCCGAGGGAAAAGCATTAGTGGAATATGCAAAAACAAAAGGGGTTCGCATTTGGGGAGCGCCTGCTGTTGTAACTAGTCCTCAATTTGAATTTATGAGCAAAGCCATTCAGGATGGTAAGCTAGGTAAAATTGCAAGTGCTCATGGTCAGTATGGTCACACGGGTCCAACATGGTCTTCCTTTTTTTATGAACCATTGGGTGGGAGTATGCCCGATTTAGGTGTTTACAATATGGCGACATTAACAGGTTTGTTGGGACCTGCAAAATCAGTAATGGCCATGACAAGTATTGTAAATCCAAAAAGAGAAATTGATGAGAAAGGAATGATTGATGTTAAGGAAGAAGATAATGCACATATTTTATTAGAACATGATAATGGAATGATAAGTCATATCATGTGTGGCTTTAATTATTTTGATCCCTTTGGACATGAAGCAAAAAATCAAACATTACACAGCATACAAATATTTGGAGACAAAGGAAATATGCGATTGATAGGATATGATTGGGAACCAAAAAGTGTAATATTGGATACTTCTTGGACCGAGCCACCACAAACACATCAAACCGATGATAAAGGATATCAATGGCAGGAGGGCGCTACACGTATAGCAGGTGCCTTATCCAATAATATCGAGCCAAGAATTAATGTACTACACTCTTTGCACGTACTTGAAATTATTGAAGCTTCCAGAAAATCTTCAAAACAAGGTATTAAAGTAAAACTATCAAGTTCATTCCCCTGGCCAATGGTTTAAAAATAGAAATTAAAATAAATTCGGGTAATCCGTAATTATACCATCAACGCCTAAAGCGATTAACGCGTCTATTTCGGTTTTTGTATTCACCGTCCACGGAATAATTTTCATATTGTTTGCATGACAATAATTAACTGTTTCCTTGGTTACGTATTTATATTCAGGGCTATAAATGTTAGGTATAAATCCAAGTAAATCAATTTTCATTTTAACATCACCTGCTCCTTTCCCTTCTACCAAATAAGCTAATTGAATCCTTGGATATTTATCCTGTAACACTTTGAGGGGTCTTACATCAAAACTTTGAATGGTTGTTCTAGCATCAATATTTTTTTGATTAATGATTTTTACAACTAAATCAACAAATTCATCTGGAGCTGGATGCTCAATGATATCTTTTTCCGCTATCGATTTAATTTCAATATTATACATCATCGCACGACCAATCATTGAACTTTTCATTTCAACACTATCCACTAAATCATTTAGCGTTGGAATAGTAACTGCTAATTTTTTTTGTTGGGGGTATACTGGGTGAATTTTTAAACCAACATCAAATTTTTGAAGCTGATCATAATTCATTTGATAAATTATAAACTCATTCGCCTTTATATAAGTACCATCAGCTTTGGTAGTAATAATTGGATTTAAAGTTGGGTCATGTGAAACCACCACTTGCTTGTCCTTTGTAATAGCTAAATCCATTTCAAGCGTTATGACTTTGTCGTTATCCATTGCTGATAACATTGCAGGAATCGTATTTTCGGGCATCAAACCACGGCCACCTCGGTGAGCTTGAAAGTCGATAGTATTTTTGGATGCAGTCATATGCGATGCAGTGTTGCAACTAGTAAGTATACAAATAACACTTATTAAGAATGCGTATATATTTTTAAAATTCATTTACTTTAATTAATATAAAGCTATGTATTTATTGTAAATTTAATTATTAAATATTCCTTATGGCACTACCCATTTTGTTTGGCATTCTCGGCGTAATCTTAATTATGTTGCGAAGGCATTATAAAAATAAAAATGATTAATCAAAGTCCCCGCCATATTCTTTAAGTATAGCACTATCTAATTTTAAGCCATTTGCTTTTTCTTTTGCTAAATTAGTATTTAGATAACGATTGCTGTTGAGACCAAAGATTACCAAATTTAATAATTCTTTTACAGCAGACTTGTTTTGTTCTAAAATTGCATTTGCTTTTTGTGGTCTGTTAAAACGCATAATACCCTGGCCTTGATTCACCAACATTTCATATGAAATAGTAGGCTCAAATACAGCAGCCATTTTAAATCTTGCTTGTTCTAAAGTTCGTTCTCTCACATTTTCTAATTTTTCAATTGAATTTAACATGCGTTCATACTCTTGTATTCCTGAAATTATTTCAGGATTTTTAATCATACGCAAACCGCCGGCCGATTTAATTTGATCTAATCCTACATGTGAACTTTCAAATGTAGCTCTTAATGCAAGGTTGCGAATGTAATAGTAAACATCCTCATTGGTAATAGTATTGTTATTAATAGCTTGAAACAGCGTATCCATCGCTTGTAGCCTTACCGTGTTTTGATTTATTACATTTTCAATATTTTTAATATCTAATTGTAAATCCTCGTGTACATTTTTTAGGTATCTAATTTCTCTATGTCTTTCTATTTGATGCTCTCTAACATTTTCTGCAAAAAATCCCAGTGTTACAGCCAAGAATAGCATTAAAAACTCAGTGATATACTCTTTCCACTTTTTAGGATGATGTGAATGATGATGTACTTCCATATTTTCTATTTTTCATTAAAATCTTTACCAAATTCTTTCATAATTAATTCATCAAGTTCAATAGATTCTTTTTTTAGGTTAACAAATCTAGTTTTTATGTACTTGTTTCTATTAATGATATTAAAAATTATATTGTATTGTTCATTGATAATTTTTTTGTCACTTGTTAATAGAGGCAAAGGGTTTACCGGTTTTAAAAATCTTCGAGTCGACCCATTTGCATTCTTTGAAGGAACATATTGAGCTTCATTCATTTCAACAGAAGTAACTACATTTAATATTTGCGCATTGATGTCTTGAAATTTTTGACCTGCTAATTCATTAGCGCTTTGTAACTCTAATGCAGTAATCATATTATTTGTGTAATCTTGAATTTTGCTTAATATCTCATTATTTTCAATTAATCTCAAGCCGCCAGATGTTTTTAATTGAATAAATCCGTCTTCTGAATTAACAAACATTCTACGAAAACTTAAATTTTTTATAAAGTAATAATAACTTGAAAGATCAGTAGAAATTTTATCATTTTTAATATGATCAAATAATGAATCTGCTAATAACTGTCTTTTATCTATATAGGAAATAGTGGTATCTAGATTAGAAATATTTTTTATAAGATCTTGATGAATATTTTGTAAATACCTAATTTCTCTATGTCTTTCTATTTGATGCTCTCTTACATTTTCTGCAAAAAATCCCAGTGTTACAGCCAAGAATAGCATTAAAAATTCAGTGATATATTCTTTCCACTTTTTAGGATGATGTGAATGATGATGTACTTCCATGCATTAATATTTATAATTAAATATAAATAAAATATATACTACAGGAAAATTATCTACTTTATTTTATGACAAAATTTAATGCAAAACAGCCTGCAATATAGCTAAAGACTTTATTTCCTTAAATCCTTTGTAATGCCAACTTAACGATAACTGAAAAAGTTCTAGAATTTTTTTTCGTTGCGATCCATTCAGAGAAATGTTTTCCAAATCATTATAAAATTGTACTTGTAAAAATGTACTTGCTGTTTGTGCTTCTTGTCCTTCTAAAAAATAAGGATGTATTGGTTTTTCTTTTACAAACTGACCTTCTTTCACATCTAAATAGGATGTGGCATCGGAATAATTTCCCTGCAATCCAAAACCTAATGTTTCACTCAAGTGTATTAAAAAATAAATAGGCAAATTGCTTGCAAGTGAGGCTTCTCCTTTATCTAATTGCTTAAAGGTATCCTCGATTAAATAAAATAATTCGGGGTGTGGTTCAGGTTGTAATGTTTGTTGCAATACCTCTACAATATAGGTAGATACTGCATTTCGGACTACATCGGAATAAATATTTTGATAAATCGTATCCCAATTAACTTCCTTTACCATTTGCAATGCTTTCATCGGACTATGGTAAACTTCCATTTGTAAAATAGCCGCAGGCTGATAATACACTGCCTTATTGGAACCTTTTTTACTTGTGGTTCTAACACCCTTGATAATGTATTGTTGCAAACCAAAAAGCTCAGTGTACGCCGTCATAATCAAACTCGTATCTCCATACTTAGTTACGCGAAGTACAATTCCCTTAGTGTTTTGTAGCATAAATTTTTTATCAAACAGACTTAAACTGTTCTAAAAAACGTAAGTCGTTTTGAGAGTATAAACGTAAGTCGTTTACTTGGTATTTTAATTGTGCGATTCTTTCAACACCCATTCCAAATGCAAAGCCAGTGTACTTTTCAGGATCTATGCCAAAATTTTCCAACACTTTTGGATGCACCATTCCAGAACCTAAAATTTCAACCCATCCTGTATGTTTACAAATATTACATCCTTTGCCTGCGCAAATTTGACAACTAATATCCATCTCGGCACTAGGTTCGGTGAATGGGAAATAACTTGGACGGAATCTTACTTTCACATCTTTACCAAACATTTCTTGTACAAAGAAATAAAGGGTTTGTTTTAAATCGGCGAAGCTCACATTTTCATCAATATATAATCCTTCAACTTGATGAAAAAAACAATGCGCTCTTGCTGAAATAGTTTCATTACGATAAACACGACCTGGACAAATTACGCGAATGGGTGGTTTTTGTGTTTCCATTACACGCGCTTGCACACTTGAAGTGTGTGTTCTTAACAACCAAGCAGCATTATTTTCGCTTGCTTCTTGTACGTAAAAAGTATCCTGCATATCACGGGCTGGATGATCCTCCGGCAAGTTCATGGCACCAAAATTATGCCAGTCATCTTCCACTTCAGGACCTTCGGCTACTGCAAATCCTAATCTTTTAAAAATGGATACCATTTGGTTGCGAACCAAATTCAATGGATGTCTTGTACCAACTGCAATAGGGTCGCCTGGTAAGGTAAAATCAAATTTAGTTCCTCCTTGTTCATCACTATCGCCCAAAGCCTCCTGCAATTGTGCCATTTTTTCTTCAGCTACAATTTTAAAAGCATTCAATATTTGGCCAAATTCTTTTTTTTGCTCATTGGGTACATTTTTCATCTCCCCCATGATTTGCTTTACCAAGCCCTTGGTTCCTAAGTATTTGATACGATATTGCTCCACCGCGTCCGGGGTGGTTGCCACCGTCGCAGCTATTTCAGCCTTAATGGCTTCTATTTGTTGTAACAATTGCTCCATATTGCGAATATAAGAAGAAGGCGCGAATGCGCCTGATGTAGTAGCTACTTTTCCCTTTTGATGAAAGAAGAAAAGTAATTGATGTTTTGCGATGAAGGGGTAAATTAACCATAAAAACCCTACATTTGTTATTCGGAAGATTTAATACATGGAGTACAATACAGCAAGAAGCATAATGGGGATGAGAGAGTATGGCCGTCACGTTCAAAGGATGGTGGACCATCTTATGACCATCGAAGACAAGGCCAAGCGTCAAGAGCAGGCTCAAGTAGTCATTGAGTTAATGGGATTCTTAAATCCCTCTTTAAAAAATATTGAAGATTACAAGCATAAATTATGGGATCACCTGTTTTTTATGAGCAATTTTAAATTGGATGTTGAAAGTCCTTATCCGATTCCTACCAAGGAAACTTATAAGCAAAAGCCCGATCCATTGCCTTACCCTAAACGCAAAATTAAATATGCACACTTAGGTAAGAATTTAGAATTAGTGATTGACAAAGCCATGGCAGAAACAGACGAAGAAAAGAAAGCTGGTTTTGCAAACAGTATCGCACACTATATGAAATTAGCATACAGTAACTGGCATAAAGAATTAGTGCAAGACGATGCCATTAGAAGTGAGTTAAACGCCATCACTGGTGGTGGTCTTGAATTTAGCAACACACCCTATATTAAACATCGCAATCAGAATTTTGGTGATGATTATCGTCCTGCTGGAGGAAGATGGCAAAACAACAATCGCAACAATCGTGGCGGTAGTGCAGGCGGGCGTAACAACAATAACCGCAATTTTAAAAAGCGTTACTAGACCCCAATTTTTATGAGTTCATTTGAAGTCAAAGGTGGCAAATCATTGAAAGGAACCATAGTACCTCAAGGTGCAAAAAATGAAGCGCTACAAATATTATCAGCAGTGGTATTAAGTAATGATCCAATTACCATTTCTAATATTCCCAATATAGTAGATGTTAATTTATTAATTGAGCTATTGCATGAAATGGGTGTATCAGTTGAAAAGTTGAATGAAGGTGTTTACCGTTTTCAAGCTGATAAAATTGATCCACAATATTTAGCCTCCGAAGATTTTAGAAAAAAGAGTGGTCGTTTAAGAGGCTCTGTGATGTTGGCTGGTCCTATATTAGCGCGATTTAACATTGCCTACTTACCTAAACCAGGTGGTGATAAAATTGGACGTCGCAGGTTAGATACACATATTATTGGATTTGAAAAATTGGGTGCTAAATATTCATACGATCAGGACTTAGCTTGTTTTACCATTAAAACAAATGGACTTAAAGGCTGCTATATGTTACTCGATGAACCATCGGTAACAGGAACTGCTAATATTGTTATGGCTGCTGTTTTGGCCGAAGGCATTACAACTATTTACAACGCTGCATGCGAACCTTATTTGCAACAGCTTTGTAGTATGTTAAATAATATGGGCGCAAAAATTACAGGTGTAGGAAGTAATTTATTAACCATTGAAGGGGTGAAAAAATTAGGCGGAACGGAACATCGCATATTACCAGATATGATTGAGATTGGCTCTTTCATTGGACTTGCAGCGATGACAAAAAGTGAAATCCGCATTAAAGATGCAGGTGTTAAACACCTAGGCATTATTCCTGAAAAATTTAGATTACTAGGAATTGATTTTGATATACAAGGTGATGATATATTTATTCCAGCACAAGAGGATTATGAAATACAAACATATATGGATGGAGGTATTCTTACTATATATGATAACCCATGGCCAGGATTCACACCCGATTTATTAAGTATTGTTTTAGTAACTGCAACACAAGCAAGAGGAAGTGTGTTAATTCATCAAAAAATGTTTGAGAGCAGATTATTTTTTACTGATAAATTAATTGATATGGGTGCACAAATTATTTTGTGTGATCCACATCGCGCAACTGTCATAGGACTTGGTCGTAAACATCCACTTCGTGGTATTACTATGAGCAGTCCTGATATTCGTGCTGGTCAAGCCTTACTCATTGCGGCCTTAAGTGCCGAGGGAAAAAGTACAATACAAAACATTGAACAAATCGATCGTGGCTATCAAAATATTGATACACGTTTACAAGCCTTAGGAGCGGATATTAAGCGAGTTGTTTAATTTTTTGCACACTTGTTTTCAAAACATATATTAAATATTGATTTCTCAAATATTTGAATATCAGCGTAATATAAAGCTGTTTAAAAATTGTTAATGAATTAACATTCGATTGGATTTTAATACCACAAAAAATGAATAATTTTTGTATATAAAATCCCACCCATGCATTGGAGAAAATTTAACGGTGAGCCCATTAATTTGCCAATCAAAGATCAAGTGCGTAGTACCATTGAAGCTGAAATTGCGAATAACAATAAACTAAAAGTTTATATCGGTACGGATAGTCAAGTAAAACAAAACGTAACTGAATTTGCTACTGTAATTGTTTTTTTAAGAGAGAAAAGTGGTGGATTTATGTTTATGCATAATGAAAAATCAAATCAACAATTTCATTTAAAGGAAAGAATGTTACAAGAAGTATCCAAGAGTATTGAAATTGCTTATGAACTTTGTGACTTATTTATTGAATATGATATTGAAATGGAAGTGCATGCTGATATTAATACCAATGCGCAGTTCAAAAGTAATGACGCTTTAAAAGATGCCATGGGTTATATCATGGGGATGGGATTTGCATTTAAGGCTAAACCCGATGCGTTTGCAAGTAGTTGTTGTGCTGATAAAGTAATACATTAAAAAAGGCCTCAATTATGAGGCCTTTTTTAATAAGAAAAACAACTAAAACATTTTCTTTTTTTTGGGTTGTTGCCTTTAGGGTATTTAATTTTACAAGAATTGATTTTAATATAATAATTTTGTTATTGAGTAAAAGAAAAGTGATGATGAAAAATACTGTTGCATTTAGATCACTCTGTCCTGTAGCAACAGGATTGGACATTTTGGGAGATAAGTGGACCTTGCTGATATTGAGAGATATGATTTGGGGCCACAAAAGTCTATTTAGTGAATTTAAGGAGTCGCCTGAACATATGCCAAGCAAAATGCTTTCTAATCGTTTAAAGAAATTAGAAAAACTGGGATTTATTTCAAAAAAAGTAGGCGTTACGAATAAAAAGAATATTTACTACTTAATTGAGGACAAGGGAATGGATGCATTTCCGATTATGATTGAGATGGCAATTTTTACTTCAAAACATTTCTACGATTATTTAGGAAACACATATACTAAAGAATCCCGTGGCATAATGATTAAACAGAAAAAAGAATATATCGCTGATTTAGTCAAGAAGTATAAGAAATTTAAAAAGAATATAGT
>JACCDH010901418.1_pt1 | contig 11582 bp, 10 predicted proteins | sample 7442481 | NCBI WGS metagenome assembly JACCDH01 (sample SAMN15323433, study PRJNA562643) | freshwater metagenome | isolation source: river surface water | place: USA:Blue River Watershed | collected 2017-08-15 | reverse complement strand
TGACATCCTGGATCACGCGCCCGCCCCATTGGTGGACCCGTGCAACCAGTGCCGACGGATCGCCAAGGCTCGATAGAACAAGCGGCGCCTTATGATCGCCCAGCATGTCGAGCCGCGCCTGCCATTTGGGATCACTACCCCATCGCGCAGGTATATTGACGATAGGCGGGGCGGCGCTGACGCCGTCCAGCGCCTTCAAATAGGCCTCAAATTCGTCATCGGCCGTAAAGGTACCGCCTTGCCAGCCACCAATCACCCCCGCTCTGCAACACGCGAGCGCCAGCGGCACTGAGGAAGCAAAGCTCATCGGCGCGCACATCAGCGGTAGGCGGAGATTTTCAAACATCAGGCGGTAGCCTTCAATGCATCGAGCATCCGAACGAAATGCGCGGCGTTCCAGACGTCCTGATCCTCGCCCCAGCCAATGCCGCCGTCGATGTCCCAGCGCATCAGCTGGTTCACGCCGTAACCCGCCTCGCTCATCGTGCTGACGACAAAGCCTTCGCTTGTCATCTCGCGACCAAGTTCATCGACCAACTCTACGTCCATATGCGTGCACCATCCAGTTCTGGGGCTGCGCCAGCTTCGCATCCGCGACTTTGATGCATCCAGCGAACCGAACACACCGTCACGCCTGATCCAACCAGCAACCATCGGAGCCCAGCCTTGCGGGTTGGCGTCGGGCAACCGGACAAAACCGAGAAAACCAGTGCCGTCCTTTCGATGGCCGAAGATATACTGGATGCGGCCACGCCCCTTTTCGCGCTCGATCTCGCGCCAGCGCGGGCCGCCGGGATGCTTGACCCGCTCGAGATCGCTGGCGTAGACCTTTGGGCTGGCGGCGTAAGGTCCACCGCGCGGTCCCCATGTCCGATCGCGAACACCGATGCCGTCTATGCGAATGCGCTCACCGCGCAGCGTCAACCAACCTTCGACATGGCCCAGCTGATCGAAATGGGGCGTCTGCATGAAGGGTGGCTTGCCTGGCGGAAAGCGGTGCGGCTCGTGCAGGCCGGTGTGAATAAAATCGAGTGCAAAGCCGCGCGCCGCGTCCTCATACTGGAGATGATACTTTAAACCCGGCTCGATCATCTTCAGCGAGTATCCCGGTCCTTCCCCGTCGCCTGGAAAGCTAATGTCGCGCAGATCGGGCGCATCGGGCATCGGGGCTTCTTCGACCTTACGAAAATAGGCCATTCGGGCAGGATCAAAGCCTTCATCATCCCAGGCAAAGATGCGCCACGTGACGGTCTTGCGGTTAGGATAAAAAGGTGCGTGGATCCAGCAGCCTAACTTGCGCTCAGGAATCGAAAACGACCACCAATTTGTTTCGGTTTCAAAAGGGTCGTCCGAGAGTTGATGGTAACAATCGTCTTCTGGTCGAAATGCCAGATCGCCGTTCATTTCACCACCCAGCCATTTCAGCTGCGCGCGCCCTGTGCGCGCTTGGGCTTCCCAGATACGCACGATCAAATGCAGCGCGTCTGAACCAGTAATTCAGCCCATATTCCCACGTATAGCCAATACCGCCATGCGCGGCGACGGCAGCGCGGGCGGTGCGGACATAGACGTCGCACAAATGCGCCTTGGCCATTGCGGCGGCGCGGGGTGCATCGGGCAGGTCAGTATCATGCGCATAGGCGGCATACCAGAGCATCGCGCGGGCTGGTTCGACATCGAGCGCCATATGCGCGAGTTGATGCTTCACCGCCTGAAAACGACCGATTGGCTGACCGAATTGCTCGCGGGTTTTGGCATATTCGACGGACATTTCGGTACACTTTTGCGCGCCGCCCAAGGCATCGGCCGCGACAAGAACGAGCGCCGCATCAAACAGCGTTGCTACGAAGGGGTCGCCAGCCGGAAAGAGCTCATGCGACTTCGCGCCACTAAATATGACATTAGACAGCGGCCTGCTGCGGTCGGTCGACTGAACCGGCGTGATGTCGACACCTTCGCCTGCTTCGACCAATGACAATGGACCATTGCGGGTGCCGGTCAGGAAAAGTTTTGCTGCGCGTGCCGACTGCACAAAATCGCTGCCGTCCAGCGCGAGGGTCGCCACATGATCGCCACTGATAAGGCCGTCGAGAAAAGCCTTTACGGCCTCATTGGGCGACCGCGACACAGCTGCAACCGTCAGCAATTGCGCCATCAGCGGGCCAGGTGCTGCCGCTTCTCCGGCAACTTCGCACACCAATGCCGCGTCGAGCAGGCCCATGCCGCTATCGGGCAAAAGGATGCTACCCAAACCAAGCGCCAACAACGCCGTCCAGCTATCGGCGTCGAAGTCATCATCGCCATCAGCAAATTTGTGCAGTCGCTCCATCGGCCATGCATCCGCAAGCGTGCCGCGGATGGCGTCCTGAATGGCAGCTTGTTCTTCAGAGAGATGGAAGCGCATTATTTCTCTCCAGACCCAATTTCTGTTTCAAGGGCTAAATCACGTGGCAACCCGAGCCCGCGCTCACCAATAATATTGCGCTGGATATTGGAAGCGCCGCCCGCAATCGAATTGCCAAGGCTACCCATGATCTGGTCCATCCATTTTTCTGGTCCACGCGGACCACGCGGACCGCGCCCGCCCGCCCCTGCCGGTTCGATAAAGGCATAGTCGCCCATCATCTCCTGCGCCAGCAACGCCATTTCATGCCCAATTTCTGTCAGCGCCAGCTTCATCATCAAGCTGACCGGTCCCGGCTCGTCGCCTGCGGCCGCGCACGAAAACAGGCGAAAGCTCGAATAGCGATGCGCCATGACAAATCCCTCAATCTTAGCCAATTGGTCGCGGATCACTGGGTCTTTGCTTCGCCCGGTTTCCTGCGCCAGTTCAACCAGCTTCTTGAACTGGTTGCCAAGACCATCAGCGCTACCGATGCTTGCGCGCTCGTGCTTAAGTGTGGTGCGGCTGACATACCAGCCCTGCCCGCGCTCGCCGACTTGCCAGCTAACCGGCGCTTCGGCATTGTCGAAGAAGAATTCGCAAAATGTTGCGTCGCCTTCCTGCCCCGTCATCTGCCGGATGGGCCTGCGCGTAATGCCGGGTTGATCAAGATCGATCAACAAATAGGTTATACCGTCATGCTTGGGTGCGTCCGGCTCAGTGCGAACGAGCATGAACATGTGCGTCGATTGCATGCCCTGTGACGTCCAGATTTTCTGACCGTTGATGATCCATTTGCTGCCGTCTTCGGAAAGTTCGCCCTTGGTGCGGACACTGGCAAGGTCGGAGCCTGATCCCGGTTCCGAATATCCCTGCCCCCAGATATATTCGCCCGACATCGTTTTGCGGATGAACAACTCCTTCTGCTCTTCGGTTCCTTTTTCAAGCAAGGTCGGTACGGTCATGTTCATGCCGTTACCCCCTATTTCCATTGGCGCGCGGGCACGCTGGAACTCCTCTCGGATCACCTGCGCCTTGATGACATCGACGGGTTGTTCTGAACCACCATATTGTTTGGGAATGGCGCGGTAGAGATAGCCCTGATCGGTCGCAGACAGGCGGAACTCCGCGATATATGCTTTCAATTCATCCTTGCGGCGCTCACCCGGCTGCCACTCCGCTTTCAAGAAAGCGCGGACATTTTCGCGAAAACTTTCAGCTTCTGCGCCGTAACTCAAATCCATCTTATCGTCCCTTGAAAACCGGCGCGCGCCGCGCCTTGACGGCATCCAGCCCTTCGCGAAAATCATCGCTCGATAGCAGCAATGCCTGATTGGGTAGATTGGCCGACCATTCGGCGTCCATCGATGTTTCAAGCGCGCGGTGCAGCGATTCCTTGACGACGGCATAAGCTGCAGGGGCAGAACTTGCGAGTTCGATGGCAAATGCGAGGCTGCGCGCGTCCAGTTCTTCGGCCGGAACCATCTCACTGACCAATCCGATGCGCAATGCCTCTTCGCCCTTCACGGCCAACCCGCGCAAGCACATGTCGGCTGCGCGGCCCAGACCTACGATCCGCGGCAGCAGGAACGTGCCGCCCAATGGCGGCATGATGCCGAGCTTTATCCAGCTCTCAACGAACCCAGCCTTGTCCGAAGCGATTCTAAAATCGCACGCCAAAGCCAGTTCGCAGCCGACCGTTACTGCCAACCCCTGCACCACTGCCACAGTCGGCTTGGGGCAACGATAGATCGCTTTGGCAGCGCCCTGGAAAAAGTCATAGACTTGCGACTTGATGTCTGCCGCCGACATATCGAGCAGTTTTTCGAGAAACGCAAAGTCAGCGCCAACCGAGAAGAATTTGCCGTCAGCCGCCAGCATGATCGCACGGACATCGGCATCAACTGAGAGCATATTAAACGCGTCGCGAACTTCGCGCAGCATGTCGGGTGTTGAGGCGTTGTGGGTGTCTGGGCGCGCAAAACTGACCTTCGCAATCCTACCCTCAAGCCGCTCGACACGAATATGTTCGTAATCGCTCACTCTTTGCCCTTCTTGGCCGCCTGCTGTGCTTTCCAGATTGCGGCGGTCGCTTGAGTCGACAAAGTCATATTCAGCGCCTCTTGGTCGAGCGCTGCCTCGAATGCCCAATCCTCGGCATTGTTCAAATTCTGCTTCATATAGCGGAAACCCATGCGGGGGCCGTCGGCCAGGCGGTGCGCGGCTTTCAGCGCTTCAGCGCGCAAATCATCATCAGAGAATAGCCGGGTATAGACGCCTTTGGCGAATGCTTCGGCTGCAGTCAGTTTTTCACCAAGCAGAAACAATTCGCGTGCGACGCCGGTGCCTACGATCTTGCTCCAGAACCATGTCGAACCAAAATCCCCGCCCGCGCCAATCCGGTCGAACGCCGTCAGAAAAGTCGCGCTTTCACCGGCAAAGCGCAAATCGCAGGCACCGGCAATACCGATGCCTGCGCCAGCAACTGGGCCATTGATCATCGCAATTGTCGGCTTGGGCATTTCATGCAGCAATCGCGCAGTTTCCATGAAACCGCGCAGGCGGGTAAATCCCTGTTCGGTCCGTCCGCCTTTTTCAGCGTCGATCTCGACCGGGTCACGCCCGCCTTTCAAATCCCCGCCCGAACAAAAGCCGCGACCTGCACCAGTTATGACGACGCAACCGACCGACGCATCACGTGCGGCATCGGCGGCCGCATCGGCCAACAGTGCCATAATCGCACTATTTAGTGCGTTCAGGCTGTCGGGCCGGTTCATGGTGATGATCCGGACACCGCCTTCATTTTCGATCAGGACTTCGCTCACCGTTTGGACAACTCCCAATGCCGCGCCATCATTTTAGCGGCTTTTTGCGCTAGTTCTTCGGGCACCGGCGGATACATCGCAAGTCCGGTTTCGGATGGCAAGGCAATGGTCGCGGTTCCGCGCACACTTTCCTCACCGCGCTGGTTGACAAATTTCACCGCGACATCGACCAGATTCTGGCCATTCTCGGTGCGCTTCGCCAGCACCTGGCCCGTGACAGTCTGAACATCGCCCATATAGTTGAATTTGCGAATTTCGTCGTGGATATGCGTTATAATTGCGTCGTCGCCCGCCCAGTCGGCGAGATACTGGCAAAGGTAATTCTCGCGCATAACTCCGTAATCATAAGCCATCGGGTTACCGATTGCCTGTGCCCATTTCGGGTCCCAATGCAGCCGTTGCGCGACGTCGGGTATGCCTTGTTCATTCTTGACGTAAAACGGCGCGATGCGTTTGCGATTCTTGTGTGCCAATCGCCCGACTGTAGGCGCATATGGCACAAAACCGTAGCCGCCAGCGTGGAAGCAAATCACGTCCGTAACGGTCAAGGGGCCTTTCGCTTGCGTGCCGAGATCGTCGCCCACTTCAACGCTTTCAAAGAAGCGCTTTTCGGCTCCGCGCACCGTTTCAGCGGCATAAATTTCTTCAATCTTGGCGAACTCTTCGTCCGAGTAGCTAGCCGGTTCGATTGATAGATTTTTACCCTTTTTCGCTGCCGTCTTGCGCTCGGTCATCACGCGAAGAATCCGATAAACTGCGACCACTTCGCCGCGCTGGTTTACCTTAACGTCGCGCCGAACCGAGATGACGGACTTTCCGGCAAACTCGGATGCTTTGACCTCGACCGTTTCATCGCCGTTAAAGCTGTAGATCGTATCACCGGGAAATACCGGGCGATAGAAGTCCCATTGCGAACCCGATACAAACACGTGAATACCGCGAAAAAGCGACTTACGGAGCGCCTTGATTTCATCCGGCACAGGATCACCAAGCATCGGCTTGTTGATCTGAGCAACCATCATCGCAGGCGCGATCATGCTGCCCCATCGCGTGCCTTTGGCATAATGCGGATCACAATAAAGGGGGTTATCGTCGCCGCATCCATGGGCAAAATTCCGGATATTATCCTCAGTCGCGGTCTGAATATATTCACGGGTTTTCGCAGCTTGGTCGAAACCGAGCAGCTGGCGCTGGCGTTCTATATCATGATCGGTAATCTCGTAATCGACGGCCTTTTGCCATTCATCGCTCTCGAGAATATCGGTTTTTGTGTCCGCCACATCATCTCTCCTTGATATCAGTTGTATAACTAGGTAATACACGGCCAGAAAAAGAGCAAGGGGCGAAATGGAGAGCATGGACGTAAGGCGGATCAGCGACGCGCTCAAGGTGCGGGCCGGGCATCAGCGGGATGACGTTGCGCATGATGATACGCGCCGCGCACTGAGTTACGCCGAGTGGGACCGCGAGGCCGATGAAATTGGCGGTGGCCTTGCTGCGGCGGGCCTCACACCGGGCGATCGCGTGTTTCTGGCGATTAGTAACAACCGCGCGGTTGAACACGCGATTGCGGTATTTGCGGTATTCCGTGCAGGCGGAATAGCGTGCCCGATCAACACCCGCCTTTCGCCAAAAGAGATCGCCGACTATGCTGCCTTATGCGAACCGCGTTTTGCGCTGACTGATGCTCCCGAACTGCTCAAAGATTTGAAACTCGATGGGTGCTGGCATGTCGATGCGCCTCCGCGAGATATTGGCGCATTGCCCGATCAGACATCGCTTGACCCGAATGCCGATGCCGAAATCCTTGGCACTTCGGGCACGACAGGCAAAATCAAGGGTGTAGTTGTTTCGCATCCGGACCTCGTGAAAGGCGTGACTGGCACCAATATGGACCGCAGCCGGTCTACCTTGCACGCACTGCCCTTCTCTGGATCCGGCGGCAATCTGGGTGTCTTGATGCTGCCAGCTCGTGGCGGCGCTACGACCTATACCCAGCCAAAGTTCGATCCAGCCGGTTTCCTTGAGCTCGTGAGAACAAAAAAGCCCGATTTGGTTTATCTCGTACCCTCAATGCTTCGGCTGATCCTCGATCACCCCCGTGTCGCCGATTATGACTTCGCAGGCGTCAAATATCTGATGACCGGTACCGCCCCTTTACCGCATGACAGCGTAATTCGCGCGCTGGCGCTGTGGCCGCATGTCAAAATGCGCAACAGCTATGGCATGTCGGAAGGCGGTATCGGCATTGCCACCACAACCCGCGAACAGATATTGAAACCTGGATGTGTTGGAAAACTGCCCGAGCATATGCAACTGCGTGACGAGGACGGAAACGTCATCACCGAAATTGGCATTTCGGGCGAGATATACGGTTATCAAAAGCACAGCCGCCGATACTGGAACGATGAGCAAGCAACCCAGGACAGCTTTCGTGAAGGTTGGACTAAAACTGGCGATCTGGGATATATTGATGCGGATGGCGACCTGATCATGAGTGGACGGTCAAAAGAACTAATTATCCGTGGTGGCTACAATATCACGCCGTTGGAAATCGAAACCGTGTTGCATCAACATCCGTCGGTCCAAAACGCTGCCGTCGTGGGGATCGACCATGAAGTGCTAGGCGAAGACATTGCTGCTGCAATCACCCTGCGTCCGGGCACAACTGCGACCGTTGAGGAGCTTGCAGCCTTCTGCAAGGAGAATCTGGCCGACAACAAAGTGCCGCGGACGATCGTGATATTTCCCGAATTGCCGCACAATCCGAATGGTAAGGTGCTCAAGAAGGAACTGAAGGAGCCGTTGCAAAAAGCCGCTGCCGAGCGCAAACGCGCCGCGTGACGGTCAACAACGGAAAGCAATTCTGATGGCTTTATCCCAACGCGCTCTCGATATCGGAGCGAAAGTAGAGACTTTTGTCCGCGACGTCATCGCGCCGTATGAAAAGGACCGGCGTGCGATTGCTGGCCATGGCCCATCGGACGATCTGGTCGCCGAAATGAGGGACAAAGCCCGCGCGGCTGGCGTGCTGACCCCGCATATATTTGCCGATGGTGGGCATTTGACCCAGGTTGAAACCGCGTTTGTGCTGCGGCTGTCAGGTCTGTCGCCATTGGGGCCGCTGGCTGTCAACACGATGGCACCCGACGAAGGCAACATGTATCTGCTGGGCCAAGTTGGTAGCCCCGACCAGAAAGAGCGTTTCCTTAAACCGATGGTAGCTGGTCATGCGCGTTCGGCTTTCTTCATGACCGAACCGGCCAGCGAAGGCGGCGCGGGTTCTGATCCGTCGATGATGCTGACGACCTGCAAGCTCGACGGTAACCACTGGGTTATCAACGGGCGTAAAGCGTTCATTACGGGAGTTGAAGGTGCCAAGGTCGGCATCATTATGGCAAAGTCAGACGAAGGCGCGTGCATGTTCCTAGTCGATCTGCCCGACCCCGCAATAACGACCGACCGCGTGCTTGACACAATCGACAGTTCGATGCCCGGCGGCCATGCGGTCGTTACGATTAATAATCTGCGCGTTCTTGCCGACCAGATGCTGGGTCACGCGGGCGAGGGATTCAAATATGCGCAAATCCGGCTTTCCCCTGCCCGCCTGTCCCACTGTATGCGCTGGCTCGGCAGCTGCGTCCGAGCTAATGAAATCGCCACCGACTATGCCTGCCACCGGCAAGCATTCGGCAAGCCACTGATTGATCATGAAGGCGTCGGTTTCATGCTGGCGGAAAATCTGATCGATCTAAAACAATGCGAATTGATGATAGACTGGTGCGCTGCCGTACTCGACACTGGAGACCTGGGTGTCCCTGAAAGCTCGATGACAAAAGTCGCTGTCTCTGAAGCATTGATGCGCGTGGCGGATCGCTGCGTTCAGGTGATGGGCGGCACCGGTGTGTCCGGCGATACCATCGTCGAACAGGTTTTCCGGGAAATACGTGCCTTCCGCATATATGATGGCCCGACCGAGGTTCATAAATGGAGCCTCGCAAAGAAGATCAAGCGCGACTGGAAATTGGCCCAGCCCTCTTAAGCACGGTCCAGCGGGATTACAGCCAGTGTAATCCGCGAAAGGCAGACCAATTTGTCCGCTTCATCCACTATCCGGATCGTCCACACCTGACTGGTCCGGCCAATTGATTCAGACGTTGCTGTACCAAACACCCAGCCTTGTTTTACCGGGCGGATGTGGTTGGCATTGATTTCCTTGCCGACCACAACGGATTTTGTGCGGTCAATGGTGAGCGCGCCTGCCATCGACGCCACCGTCTCGGCAAGGGCAACGGAGGCACCGCCATGCAGACGCCCAAATGGCTGGTGGGTGCGATGATCTACCGGCATTTTGGCTCGCAACCAATTGTCGCCTGCGTCGGTAAATTCGATGCCGATATGGTTGGACATACTAGCCTTTGCACTATCATTCAGCCACGCCACGTCAGGCGCCCCGGCAAACCAAAGGCTCATCACAATATTACCTTAATTGATCGAACGGCACATCTTTATCCGCACGAACATCGCCTGGCATACCCAGAACGCGCTCGGCAATCTGGTTGCGCAGCACTTCGTCGGCACCGCCTGCAATGCGCATCACGGTGGACCAGATATAGTCATATTGCAGATCGGCCGTTTCGGCATCTTCAGAAGCAATCGAGGCCACACCGCGCAATTCCAACCCAAGACCGCTCGTCTTTTGCAAACGGCGGGCATAGGCCAGCTTTACCATTCCCGCGAGCGCACCAGGATTTTCGCCGCGTGACACCATGGTCCGCAGGCGCGCTTGGAAATATTTCTCGGCTTGCTCTTCTGCCAAGGCTTCGGCGAGCGACTGCCGCACGGCATCATTATCTAGAGTGTTGCCTCCACGTCCATCGGGCGTCGCAATTGCATAATCGATAAGTGGTTCGACCGCGCTCTTATGCGCCCCGCTGCCCAGCCGCTCGCCCATCAGCACGGTCATGCAGCACGCCCAGCCTTCACCAACCGCGCCGATCCTCTGGCTGTCGGGAATGCGGACATCTGTCAGGAAGGTCTCATTAAAATCGCTCGCCCCGGAAATCTGGCGAATCGGGCGCACTTCAATGCCCGGCGTTTTCATATCGACAACAAAGAAGGTCAGCCCCTTATGCTTTGGCACCGTCGGATCGGTCCGCACAACAAGGATACCCCAATCGGTTAGATGCGCCCAACTCGACCAGACTTTTTGCCCGTTGATGATCCAGTCATCGCCGTCGCGAACCGCCTTCGTTCGTAAATTGGCAAGGTCAGACCCAGCCGAAGGTTCGGAGAACAGCTGACACCAGGTTACCTCGCCTTTCAGCGTGGGTTCGACGAAGCGCTCGATCTGCTCTGGCGTGCCGTGCTTCGCGATGACCGGCAGGGCCATGCCCGTCCCGATGCTGGTGAACGGGCCTTTAGGAAGGAGGTATTTGCTTTCCTCTTCGTTAAAGACGACCGCTTCAACACCGCTCGCACCGCGCCCGCCGAGTGCTTTGGGAAAGGTAATTCCTGCCCAGCCGCCATCGAACAATTCGCGCATCCACGCACGGCCACGCAGGGCCTCTTCGGTGTCGGGCAAACGCACGCCTTCTTGCATAACATGGGCGGGGGCTTTCGCAGCGAGCCATGCTTTGGCTTCGGCGCGGAAGACGGCTTCTTGAGGTGAGTCGTTAAAGTCCATTATGCTGCCTTTCCTTGAGCGCCGGGCAATGTAGCAATCAGGCGGTCAGCCCAATATGCGCGGTTGCCGATATTGACGGCGAGCATCCGTTCGCGGCGATAATAAAAATGGCAGTTGGCCTCGAACGTATAGCCAATACCCCCATGTACCTGAAGATTTTCGCGCGCCGCGTTTTCGAATGCGCTGATCGCGGTCAGCCGCGATGCAGCGGCAGCGGCAGGCAGTTCGTCAGGTGCGCTGCCAGCGGCCCATGCGGCATAATAAGCGTTGGAACGGGCCAGTTCCATGCCAACCGCAACGTCGGCCAATTTGTGCTTGATTGATTGGTAGGACGCGAGCGGACGCCCAAACATCATCCGTTCCTTCGTGTAGTTGAGCCCCATATGCAAGCAGGCTTCGGACCCGCCCACAGCCTCGAACGAAGCTTGGACAGCGGCTCGGTCGAGCACGCTCGATATCTTGTCCTTGCCCGGCATAAGTTCCGCCGCCGCCTTGTCGAATGTCAGCGCGTAATGCGCGCGCAGTTCGTCGAAGCTTTTGAGCTTATTGCGTGTCACGCCTGGCTGGTCGAGCTTCACGAGCGCCAGTGAATCTCCGCATTGGACCACCGCCAGCGTTGCAATTCCGGCGTCGGCTACCGGCGTTTTGGTGCCGTTGATATGACCGCCTTCGCACGTCACATTAGACC
>JACCDH011462879.1_pt1 | contig 11584 bp, 12 predicted proteins | sample 7442481 | NCBI WGS metagenome assembly JACCDH01 (sample SAMN15323433, study PRJNA562643) | freshwater metagenome | isolation source: river surface water | place: USA:Blue River Watershed | collected 2017-08-15 | reverse complement strand
TATCAATCGATATAATATAGCCACGTGAGAAAAAATAAATTTCAATACAATAATCTTGGTGGTATTTCAGTCGCTCACATTGGCTCGATAGCCTCAAAAAAGGCGCTGCTTTTTATTGGAAGAAGTAATACACAAAAAAATTCTTTGCCCCTAGAGTTGCTTATGGAAAAATTAGCACTCAATGACTATCTACTTTTGTGGCCTGAATCAAGGAAAAAATTAATTAGTAGGCAGCTTTCAGATAAATCCAAAAATATCATCAGCTGTATTGACAAACTATTAGGCTCCAATGAAACGATAGTAAAAAAATATTTTCGAAAATTTATAAAGGCAATGATTTTGCTTTTACACCCCTCAAAATGGGATTACTTATTCGTAAGACATATTGATGAAGCCAAGATAGACCAAACATCTCTATATCGCCGCGCAATCCAAGTTTATGGAAAAAACAGGGCCCTAGGGATCCTGTCACATTCGGCCGGTGGTGTAATGGCTGCAAATTTTCAAAATGAATCGAATCTTAAATGCATTATTTGTTTTGGCTACCCATTTAAACACCCAGATAGAGAAAACGAAGGTTATAGGGTAGAAAATCTTAAGCATACTCAAATCCCATTTCTAATATTTCAAGGCAATAAAGATGAATATGGGGGCGCTGGAGCAGAAGAAAGATATGAATTATCAAAGTCTATCGAGATAAATTACGTAGAGGCAACTCACGAATATGATAATTTACATGATCATGACTGGCGTCAGGTTGTATGGCGTATAGAATCTTTTTTAGAATCAAATCTATCCTCTTCTGCCGTACAAAAGGCCTCAAATGCTAATTAGCACCAAGGGAAAATTATCAGAAAAATAAAAGTCCATAGTAATTTTTTAAACTCACATCAAATTTCAACTTAAAAGTTAGCAGACTATAAATGATTGACTTCATTGAAATATGGAAATCTCTTGGTTCCAAGTATAGGATAAGGTTTATTTGGCTCATCTCCTTATCTTGGATCGCTTCAGTTAGTGAATTATTATCAATTGGGACACTTGTCCCATTTTTAACAGTGCTAATAGCACCTAAGGGAGCCATCACATCACTCCCTGTGCTTGGTCAATTATTTGATAGCTTTAAAATTTATCAAATTTCAAATGAAAAATTAGTTTATATGATGGGCGCCATTTTTGGGGCCCTCGTTTGTGGAAACTCAATCATTCGCTGGCGTCTGTCAACGGAATGCGCAAGTTTGCATACGGTGCGGGAGGGATACTTTCTCAGAGCATTTTTAGAAAAGTAATGGCGCAGCCTTACATCTTTCACTTAAATAGTAAGTCTAGCGAAATTATTGATGTTATTAATAATCAAATTCAGGCAATCGTAAGCTCCGCTTTAATGGCCAGTTTGCAACTACTAACCAGCCTTACTATGGTCCTTGTAATTGCAGCCGGACTATTATGGTTAAACCCAGATTTAGCGCTCATATGCATTTCAGGGTTTATGATCCTTTATTGCATCATTTATTTGCTTGCTCGAAAATTTTTACTTGAGAATAGTAGGCAACTTGTAAAATTAGGCGCCACTCGAATTCAACTCTTACAAGAAAGTATAGGAGGCATTCGAGATATTCGGATTAATGGCACACATGACTATTTCGTAAAATCATTTGAAATAATCGATAATCTTTACCGTGAAGCACAGAGAAAAAATACAGCAATAGGAACAAGCCCAAAATATTTTGTTGAAGGTTTTGGAGCGCTTCTTATTGCTGCTATAGCAGTCTACTTTGCTGTCGATAAAAATAGTTCTATTCAAACTATAGTGCCCGAACTTGGGGTGATAGTAATGGCAGCGCAACGCATTCTTCCCATGCTCCAACAGATATTCTCTAGCGTAACAAGCATTCGTGGTGTTACAAGTGCACTAAAGTCAGTCAAGGAATGGTCTCAACTAAAAATACCGATTGATAATGTCAATTCACAATCAATAACTTTTAATAAAAAAATTGAATTGAAAGATGTAAGTTTTAAATACCCGGATCAGATTAAAGAGACGCTTAAGAACCTTAATATGAGTATCCTCAAAAATCAATGCATCGGCATTAGCGGATTAACCGGAGCTGGTAAAAGTACATTGGTAGATCTTATGAGCGGCCTTTTAGAGCCGACAGAGGGAGTCTTATTGATAGACAATGTGCCAGTGAGGCACTCCATACCAGATGACATTAATCCTAGTGACATATCAAATCAAAAGAAAGAGCATCAATATTCTGTTGACGCTGCCTCATGGAGAAAGCTAATTGCCTATGTCCCCCAAAATTTATTTTTAGCCGATGCGTCAATAGAGCACAATATTGCATTTGGAATTGATTCAAAATTTATTGATTCAAGGAGAATTGCAGATGCCATTAAAAAAGCACATCTCACCAAAGTCATCGATGAATTTCCAAATGGACTGCAAACAATCGTAGGTGAAGGCGGGATTCGCCTTTCTGGAGGACAGCGCCAAAGGATAGGCATAGCAAGAGCCCTATACAAGCAAGCATCAGTATTAATACTTGATGAATCAACAAGTGCCTTGGATCCCATTACAGAAGAAAAAATTATTCAAACCTTATTAGATATTAGGTCAGATCTAACTATCATTATTATTTCTCATCGTGTGTCGACACTCAAACACTGCGATGCCAACTATAAAGTAATCAACCAAAATTTATTAAGGCTGGATAAGGCGTTACCTTGACTAAAATGGAAAAAAAGTACCCAGACGAAGATAAACATGTCGTTTACTTTGCAAGATACTGCGGATTAAATGACGTACTTTGTCAAATATGGGTCTCCTATCAATATGCCCAGGCCTCAAGAAGAACGCTCTGGATTGATACGAGCTGTGCTGGCTTAGCGGATGAGCTTACAAACTATATGCATCATCACAATTACCCCCAGGGAACCCCGCCTAACCTTCAACTCAGGATCCCTAGCGCAGACTATAAAAAACTTAATCGCCTTAGTTGCTACCCCAATATACCACCCCGGACCCTAGATCAATTGGGTCATTATTTTATGTCCAGCTCTTTAGCAACAGACCATCCAGAGGATCTAAAACGAGCTTTTTTCTTGCGATTACTTAACCGATTTAAGTATTGCTTTTCACCTTCAACAGATCTACCAAATTTTAGATTTACTTCATTTATAAGGCTCTATGCGAATCTTAGAATGCATAAAGTGGATTTCATTGGTAAGCATCTGAAAAATGAGGCTGTAGTGTTGGTTGCCCCACCTATCAGCGGCCCAGAATCTTTACAAACCCTTCAATTATTTAGACTTAATGAATGTATTCGTAATCAAATATTCGAGAGGCTTAAAGACCTTCCTGAAGACTACGATGCCATTCATATCCGCCATACTGACTATAGAACAAATTATGAGGCCTTCATTCATAGCATCAGCAGTCAATTAGTAGGCAGAACAGTTCTTATGTGCAGCGACAATCCCGATGTCATTCAATTTGCCAAGGAGAATCTACGACTCTCAAAAGTAATTTCCGTTACTAATTTTGATGAATTGTCTACTGATCCTTGCAGATTACGTCCCGCCCATTACCAGTGGCATTTGCCTCTGCATATCCGCAGAAGCCGAAACATATCGATGCTTGCAGAGCTAGTTGGCCTATCAAAATCAACGAGATTATTTTTTACAATAGTTAAGAAAGATGGGCAAGAAGGTCATTCAGGTTTCTCACAACTAGCTGATGGGCTCAGAAAAAATCCAGACATATTAGCCAATTGGCTTGGCCCTAATTAACCAACAAATTCTCGTGCTAAAAATTCTTCATATAGCTACTCACGCCGGCTTTGGTGGCGCGGGAAATGCTGCCATTCGGATTTTTGATAGCCAGAAAAATAGAGGCATTGATGTAGACTTTTTAAGTCTAACCAACCGCCTAAATCATCCCGGGGTGAATATTTATGAACCAGAAACAGTTATTAATAGACTAAAGCTTGCCAAGTCTTTTCTTGACAATTCTAATGGAGTAAATATTTACAAAGATCACATAGGGGACGATAAATCCTCGGAAATTGTCAACAAGATTAATAAATCGAATGTAGACATAGTGAATCTTCATTGGGTTAATGGAATGCTAACGATAAGAGATATTGGCAAGATCACCAAACCCTTAGTCTGGACACTTCATGATATGTGGGCATTTTGCGGAGAGGAGCACTGCAGCCAGGATGTACGTTGGCGCGAAGGGTACACGCCAGCAAATAGATTGCCAAGTGAATCAGGACCCGATATCAACCTAATTTCATGGAAATACAAGGTTGAGAGCTGGACTAGAAATATGAATCTGATAGCACCAAGTGACTGGCTAAGAGATTGCGCAAGACAAAGCGCTCTAATGCGGAATTGGCATTCAATTACCATCCCACATCCAATTGATACCTTAGCCTGGCTTCCTTTAGATCAAATTAAAGCTCGCAATAGTCTTGGCTATAAAGCATCGGATCGAATAATAGTATTTGGAGCGGCAAATGGAGTTGCCGACCCCATAAAGGGATTTGATTTATTGATAAAAGCGTTGGACCACCTACAACCTGAGTTTGGAAATATCAAATTATTGGTTTTTGGAAAGAAAAATATTTCGCCACAAACTAAATCAAGAATTCAAATTAATTATCTAGGCGAAATAAATGACGACTATAAATTACGCGAAGTTTATAGTGCCGCCGATTTGGTTGCCGCCCCTTCCAGGATGGAATCCTTCTGTCAAATTGCAGCAGAAGCAATTGCGTGCGGAACACCTGTTGTTGCTTTTGATAACTCTGGAATTGTTGAAATTGTTAAGCATAAGCATAATGGATATTTAGCGCAAGCATTTGATCCCAAAGATTTTGCAAGTGGGATCAATTGGATTCTAAGTTTATCGCCCACAAATTTAAATAACTTAAAAATGAAGTCGCGTGAATATTGTGTTGATACCCTAAATTATCAAAAAATCTCATCTAAATATATCGCCCTATATAAGGCCATATATTCCAAATTATCTTTATGATGATTTTTTTCCGGCAATTGCAGACCGACATGCCACAAGGTAGTCCATAGCATTCCTTTTTGACGAAGAATTTCCAGGGTGCAGCCTTCGAAGAGCTGCTATCTCAGATAAAGTAACAGAATTAAAACCAAGTTTAATGGCTCGCGAATACCATTCCAAAAACTCTCCTGACTTCAGCGAATCGTTAAACAAGCCAACTTCTAAAAAAAACTTCTTAAAAGTAAGCATGGTAATGATGCTTAAACTCATAGAACTTAAACGGGGCTCCAAAATATTATCCCTATCTGAATTAAACTCACGATATTCAGAAAATATCAGACTAGGTCTATCTTGTTTAGATAAAATTTTTAGTTGATGTGAAAGTTTTTGAGGAAGCCAGAGGTCATCAGAGTCTAAAAATGCCAGAATAGTACCAGTTGAATTCATAATCCCAGTATTACGGGCAATACTAGCTCCCCTTCTGGGCTCTACAATAATCCTAAGTCTAGGATCCGGTATTTTTTTAATTTCCGAGATTGTTGAGTCATTAGATAGGTTATCAACAACCAAAACTTCGATATTTTGGTAGGTCTGCTCCAGTACACTAGCGATACAGTCAACTATCAAACCACTACGGTTATAAGTGGGGATAATTACACTAACTAATTCTTTTTCAATGGGGGCAGTATGAGTGGTCATATTTACGAGATTTCAGGAACGAATATCGTGCATGAGGTAATTAATGATGAAGTGGTTGCCGTCAACCTAGACTCCGGGAAATACTACAGCATTAGAAGTACTGGAGCATATATATGGGGAGCCCTGGTATCAGGACACAGCTCGGAAACAATTACTAGCGAACTATCGCTTTATTACCCTGGTAATTCTACGCTGATCTTGACGGACATTGAGCGCTTTGTTGACCAATTAATAGAAGAAAATTTGATTAAAAAATGTAACGGGCCCGAGTCTAAAACAAAAATTGAGCCCCCAACAATAGAGTATCAATCACCAGTCATAGAAGCATATAGCGATATGCAAGAAATACTTCTACTAGATCCGGTGCATGATGTGGATGAATCAGGCTGGCCAATTACTCATAAACAAAAATAATTACCAATGGTCAGCGCTCTTGATGCCTATGAAAAATGGGCGAATGAATCAAAAAGTTGCAACAATAAGTTAAATAATTCTCATTTTATTAGTTTAGCTGGCATTAAAGTTTGTATTCACCTCCATCGACCCGCACTTTCAAATGCTTTTCTAATGGGAATATCACACCTATTGATAGATCCCTGCGTCCCAGATTATGAAATTGATGTATGGGATTTAAAAGACGGCAAGCATACTTTTCCAAAATTTGATTATGGTATTGAGGATGTAAAGGTAAGGGGTGAAATCCCGCTATATTGTGCTGATGGGGTTGATTTTGCTTATTACGCACACGCAAGAATGATTCATACTCTCAACGAGAATACAAAACATGGTGTTGTTGCCCTCGTTGATGGAGACAGCCTCCCCTCTTTTGAGATTGCATGCCCTTTTAGAGGAATTTTTTCCTGGATATTGCGTAGTAATGGTCTGGCCTTAATTCACGCAGCAGCTTTAGCTGATAGTGGCGGGAATGGATGTCTAGTTATTGGTAAAAGTGGTGCTGGAAAATCCACAACAGCTATAAGCTGCTTTCTATCTGGGATGAAATATATAGGCGATGACCTATGCGCACTTGGCCTCAATCAAGGAAGCATTCACGTCTATAGCATTTACTGTTCTGGAAAAACCTACAAAACTGAGTGGTCATATATCCCGGAGCTATCAAGCAAGGCATTTCAACATAAAAGTGATGAGTATGAAAAGGAACTTTATTTCTTCTCTAATGATAAAAATAACATATGCCTTGAAGCAAAACTAAAAACGATTTTTGTACCCCTCAAAGAGCAATCTTCTAAAAGTAGGCCCACTATTGCTGAATTAATAGCGATTACCGTCAACTCTACGAGAGAACTGCTGCCTGGCGCAGGATTCGAATCACTAGCGCTAATTTGCAAAGCATTTAAAAACTCTGAAATTAAATATTTAAACTTAACTGAGGATCGAGTTTGTCCGATAAGTGAAATATGAACATATGCTATGTCGGTAATAGTGTAAGTTCACAGAAATTATCTTACAGAGATACCTTAAGTAATTTAATTTCACAAAATTTTAGATCAGAAAAATTTGTTAACTGCACTTTGGGCGGGATTGGATCTTTAGGCATTAGTTTTTTTATTGATCAATTTATCGGCGAGAATAAGGTTGACATTTGCTTTCTGGAAACTTTTGTTGCCGATCTTGGTGGCGCCACTCCCACAAAGTACTTGAGGCAAGCACTTAACGGAATAGTACAAAATCCGAAGCTAAAAAACTCTAAAATTATTCCAATCTATTTATACAGAAGCGATATTGAACTCGAACAATTCAATTTAATTCATCAAATTTATAATGATGTATTTTTAAATATCAATATATCACCATTGAATATTTATTCGCATGTTGAAAAAGAGGTATTTTGCGGGCATGCATGTGCCAACGAACTCCTATACGATCAAGTTCATACAACCCGGCATGGCGCTGAATTTTATGCGCATTTAATTTTTAGCCACTTTCAACAAGCTCTACAATCCCAGTCGGATGACTCTAAATTTATTAGAAAAAATGAAGGCTTTGTCCCTGCATTACTTGGGCCAATTGAGACATATGCATGTGATGGGAAGTTTTCAATGGGTCGCTTCAGGCTATTACTCCCTTACATTCAAATAGCCCAAAATAATTCAGTTGTACTTGCAACGGATGACTTTTCATGCGTTGGCTTGGTTGTTATCGCAGATAGCGAAACCGGGGTAGTTCAAATTAACTCCGAAGACTGGAGCCAAAAAGCGCAAATTTATGATCAATGGTGTGAAAACGCTAGGATTCAAGTGGTTATATTTAAAGAGATAATTCCCCCGCATAAAAAATTTTTAGTAGCTGCATCTAATGCTAATTCAGCAGAGTATGGAGCAAATTTAACGCCCAACAACAATACTCAACTTGGGCAAAATATTAAAATTGTCCGCATGATGGCATTTAATTTAAAGTAGAAAAATTATGAGCGCATTAGTAAGCATTATTTTGCCAACATATAATTCAGAGTCTTTTCTGATGGAATGCCTCAAAAGCATCCAAGGGCAATCATTTTGTGACTATGAAATTATCAATATAGATGCCAGCTCTTCAGATGGAACCATGGAAATACTAAAAACTTTTCCAGGAATCCGAATTATTAAGCAAAATGGCGTAGGTCTAGCCTCAGCATGGAATCAAGGTATTTTAGCCAGCAATTCAAAATACATATCCTTTTTAGATAGTGATGACTGGTGGAACCCAAACTGCCTTCAACTTCACGTAGATAGTTTGACTAATATGCCTGACTTAAGATACAGCATCGGGAAAGTTAACTTCTTTTCCGATAATCCACAGCAATTTACCTATGGATTTAAGTCGTCTTTACTCTCTAACTCCCATCAAGCATTGATGCCAGGTTGTTTCATGGGTGAGCGGACACTTTTTAATGATCTTGGCTTTTTTGATGAAAGCTTGAAAGTGGCAAGCGATATTCAATGGTTCCACGATCTAAAAGTTAGTAATATTCCTCATGTAAGAATTGAAGAAAATCTCCTCAATAAACGCATCCATGGCAATAACTTATCATATACAACCTCTAAAACCAATACATATAATGACGAATTACTACAGGTTATACATCGTCGCTTGCGAAACTTAAAATCCAATGATTAACGAAAGTATTTTGGCAAGCAAGCAGTCGCTTATCAACACCATAAGCAGCGCCCTTACCCATAATGAAGGTCTTGCAGTAGGGAAATTAGGTTTTAGCGAACAACTAATGCTGCTATTTCACTTATCCTGCAATAAATCAATCGACCCTTTAAATGACCCCAAACTTCGCCCAGTGTATGTTGCCCTGAAATATGCATGCGAGCGACAAACCGGGGTTTTCCCAACTGACTTTGAATTTCTCATCAGATATTCAAAATTTTTTGCGGAAAATATTTGTAATGCTGATTTTTTAGGTCTATTTGGATCACCAAATGAAGCAACCCTGATATCCAACTTGGATCTTAATTCTCAATTACTTAAATATGTAGATACCGAGCCAGATCGCTCAACACCATATAACAAAAGTCTTTGCTATCTAGAACTCTTTTCAGGAAAGAAGATTCTTCTAATTGCGCCATTTGCAAGTTTTGCAATGAAAAGAGCAAATAAAGATACCTTTGAGTCTGTCTGGGAGAAAATTAATTGCCCCTGGTTTTATCCTAGAGAAATTATGTCGCTAGATATTCCCTACAGCTATGTCGGACAAATTGAAACGCATAATACATACAAAAATAGCATCTCACTATATGAAAATATTATAAAAGAAATTGATTCTTTTGACTTTGATGTAGCGCTTATTGCAGCCGGTTCGCTGGCAATTCCGATTGCGGTGCATATTAAAAGTCGACAAAGAATTGCCATTTCATTGGGTGGCCATTTTCAAGTACTATTTGGCATTCTTGGTGATCGATGGACTAGAAATCCCTCCTGGATGATGAAATACATTAATGAAAAATGGGTACGCCTTCCAAGCAATCTAATTCCAGCCAATGCAGATGCTTTAACAGACAATAAGGCATATTGGTAAAGTGGTACATAAATCACCTGTAGCTCTTTTTGTATACAATCGACCAAATTTGACGGCCGAAGTCCTGGCAGCCATCAGCTTATATGCGCCTGACAGTCTTTTTATCATCTCAGATGGACCAAAGGCATCTAGAGAAGACTTTCATGCAGTAAACGAAGTGCGTCGAATCTGCAATTCTGTAAATTGGCCTTGCAAGGTCAAGCGTGAGTATAGAGAAGTAAACCTTGGATGCCGAAACTCGATAACATCCGGGTTATCGTGGGTCTTTTCGCAAGTAGATGAAGCCATAATTCTGGAGGACGATTGCCTTCCAGATATGACATTTTTTCGCTTTTGCTCTAACTTACTTGAAAAATACAGGGATGATTCAAGAATTTTTACAATAGGCGGATTCAAGGCTGAAAATACTATTGGAGAGAATCACAATTCGTACTATTACTCTAAATATCCCTGCACCTGGGGATGGGCAACATGGAAAAGATCATACAAAGACTTTGACCCAAATTTAGCAGATTGGTCTGAGGATAAAAATCTACAATGGCTAACCGACTATCTCGGAGACCCATTCTATGCTAACTACTGGGCCTACATGCTTACAAAAGCTAAGCAAGGCTCAAATGATTGGGATTACGCGTGGGCATATCACTGCTGGATCAATAATGCTCTATCAATTAGACCCAACATAAATCTCATTCAAAATACTGGGTTTAATATGATGGCAACTCATACAAAAGACAGCAATCACCCATTTGGGAAAATACTGCCCTCAAAAATGTCTTTTCCAATGCGCCACCCATCGGAAATTAAAACAACCCCCCACATGGATCAAATTTTGGAAGATTTAATCTACTCAGGCATCCGGAAACGACAGATACATCTCTTATATCGAGAAATTACGGCTTCTAGGGGGTAATATTCATCATGATTTCACTATTTGGAGAAAAAAACCCCACTTACTTGGCGGCCTTGATTGAAATTTGCTTCAATACGAACGCTGATAACACCCATTACACGCTGATTGACCAGGGTATTGTGAATGATGACTTATCGCCAGAGCAATATAGGGTACTTCCACTACTTTTTAATTCAAAAATTGATAACTTTAGCGAACTGAGTCGCTCAAAAATAGAGAGCTCTTATAAACACACCCTCTACAGAAATCACATTCTTTTAAATAGAGCTCAGAAATTTCAGCGCCTGATTATTGAGTCACAACTTGGTCACTGCATTTTCTTAAAAGGTATAGCGCAATCACTTAGATCTCCATGCGGAATTGGTACAAGACCCATGGCAGATGTTGATGTACTTGTGCCATTTTTAGATAGGCATGCCCAAAAGTTTTTAACAGCGATAAATCAAGAAAGTTATAAGGTTATTGGTTCTAGTATCAGATCAATTACCTTGTTATCTCCCGAGGGATTCCAATTTGATATCCATTGGTATCTATCTGAATGGTCGATATCACAAGATGTTGTCAATTCTATTGTTAATCATTCTCAATCAATCGCCTTTCGGAACCAGACATATTCTATCCCCTGTCATGAACACCACCTATCCCACATCATCGGGCATGGACTTTTGAATCCAGCGCTTGCGTTTGATGCAAGATGGGTAATAGATGCTTTATCGATAATTAAAGACTCTCCTAGCTTAGATTCTTTAAAAATTATCGAATTTTCCAATCTATTTAATACGCGGTCTAGACTTAAATTAGGATTCAGGCTGATTGCTGAGGAAACACCTGAGAGCTTAAACCTTGATCGGGAATTATTTCGTTATGTCGCAGGCAATATTAAATCCGACACCTTGGTTTCGGGCTGGCTATTTGAGCAACTACC
>JACCDH010708820.1_pt1 | contig 11588 bp, 10 predicted proteins | sample 7442481 | NCBI WGS metagenome assembly JACCDH01 (sample SAMN15323433, study PRJNA562643) | freshwater metagenome | isolation source: river surface water | place: USA:Blue River Watershed | collected 2017-08-15 | reverse complement strand
TTACGGTAATATTATCACCAGCCTTGAATGCTGGATAAGATTTCTTTGCTGTTAATTGCTCGTGTACGAAGTTTACTGCTACGCTCATAATTCATTTTTTTTGCGGAGGGCAAAGGTAGGGTTACCCTTGCTATTCTCCAAATTATTTGAACCAAATATTAAAATCCATGCTTTTTAGGCCCGTTTTCCTTGTTATGCGCCTATCTAGCGATGTTTACAGCACGTTTTTCACGGATTACCGTTACTTTGATTTGACCAGGATAGGTCATCTCGGTCTGTATTTTTTGGGCAATTTCGAAGCTCAATTGATCAGATGATTGGTCTGTAACTTTTTCTGCTTCTACAATCACCCTTAATTCACGTCCAGCTTGGATGGCGTAAGCCTTCTCAACACCTTGATAACCAAGTGCTAAGTTTTCCAAATCCTTGATACGTTGGATATATTGTTGCATGATTTCACGTCTCGCACCTGGTCTTGCACCGCTAATAGCGTCACAAGCCTGGATGATTGGAGAAATCACATACTGCATTTCCATTTCATCGTGGTGGGCACCAATGGCATTCACCACCGCTGGATTCTCACCATATTTCTCGGCCAATTTAGCCCCTAATAATGCGTGGCTTAATTCAGTCTCTTCATCCGGCACTTTACCTATATCGTGTAATAAACCGGCACGTTTTGCCAATTTAGGATTCAATCCCAATTCAGCTGCCATGATACCACATAAGTTAGCAGTCTCACGAGAGTGCATCAATAAATTCTGTCCATAAGAAGAACGGAAACGCATTTTACCAATGATACGAATCAATTCTTTATGTAAACCATGGATACCTAATTCAATCACAGTTCGTTCTCCGATTTCAGCAATTTGCTCTTCTAACTGACGACGTGTTTTGTCTACCACTTCCTCGATACGCGCTGGGTGAATACGACCATCTGCCACCAATCTTTGTAAACTCAAACGTGCAATCTCTCTTCTCAATGGATCAAATGAAGATAATAAAATCGCTTCTGGCGTATCGTCTACAATCAAGTCAACACCTGTTGCAGCTTCAATCGCACGGATGTTACGACCTTCTCTACCAATGATCTGTCCTTTCATTTCGTCAGACTCTAAATTGAATACAGTGACTGTATTTTCAATCGCTACTTCCGCAGCTGTTCTTTGAATAGATTGGATAATGATTTTTCTTGCTTCCTTATTTGCTTTCTGTTTTGCATCTTCAATGATGTCTTGTTGTAAAGCCAAAGCCTGAGATTGTGCTTCGTTCTTTAAACTTTCAATCAATTGTTGTTTAGCATCTTCTGCGGTTAAATTTGCAATTTTTTCGAGACGACGAATATGCTCTTCTTGGTGTTTCTCTAATTCACCACGCTTAATATTCACTAAATCAATTTCACGATTTAATTTTTCTTTGATCGCTTCGTTGTCATTGATTTGCTTGTCTAAAACAACCGACTTTTGATTAATACTTAATTCGTGTTGTTTAATTCTATTTTCAGCTTCACCGATTTTCTTATTCTTTTCTAATATTTCACGATCGTGATCGGCCTTCAATTGAACAAAACGCTCTTTCGCTTCTAATTGTTTTTCTTTTTTGATGGTCTCGGCCCTTAATTCTGCCTCTTTTAGAATATTAGCTGCTTGATTTTCTGCGTCTTCCACCTGCTTTTTGGTGTTCTTGGCGAAAGCAAAACGCCCTATGAGTAAACCTCCTATTCCAGAGGCGCCCCCGATGATCAATAATAATATTGTTTGGTCCATTGTTTAATCTTGTTGTGTTAAATAAAATCACCCTACTTCTTCACTAAGGTTAGGCAACGAAGATAAACAATTAATGTAAAGATTGGACCGAATAGACCCAATAATGTGTTATAAGTTGGTATTTACTAGCACTTTATCAATAGAGGCGGACATGCTATCAATTTGGGCCTGTATCGCCTCAATTTCATATAGTTTTTGGCTATTTTGTTGCTGTTCTGTGGTGAACCATAATAGGACCATCGAGATGTAATCCTGGGTATCACTGCCTGCATAAAGGGTCTTGTACTCCAATAGTTTTTGGTTGATCAAGGCAGCTGTTTTTCGCACAGCCTCCTCGTCCTTAGGGCTAATTTTAACCCTGTAATTCCTGTCTGCAATCAATATGTTGACTGGAATTAAATTTTCCGGGGTATCGTTTAGTTGATCGGACATGGTTAAGGATTCAAGTTTTGAATACAGTGGTCAATTTCTCTGATAAAATCATCGATTTTCTTATTCAAAGCTGCTTTTTCTGCAGGGTCCATTTGTTGTGCTGGTCGCATCTGCGCTGTAATCAAGGCAGCTTGTTCATTTTTAAGTTCATTCTGGAGCTGCGTCATCACAAGTTGCTGCTCCGCCAAAGTCCCCTTCAATTGATGGTTTTCTTTCTCCAAGGCAAGTTGACGCTTTAGCAAAGCTTGCAGTTTTTCTTGGAGGCCCGATAAAGCGGTCTGTAGGTCAGACATGGAACTTTGTTTATGACTTGAAAGTACTTATTTTCTTATTTCTGCTTGAATATTTTTTTCAAAAGCAGCAATTAATTTTTTCATCATACCGTCAATCTCTGTATCCGTTAAAGTGGCCGATCCAGCATTGAAAACAAAATTAATAGCAACCGATTTTTTATTCAAGCCCAATTTATCACTTACAAAAATATCAAATACACGTGTTTCTTTCAAGGCATCTAACTGCACTGTTTTAATGGCTTGTTCAATCGCAGCATACGCGACAGATTGATCAATCACCAAAGCCAGGTCTCTTTCCACAGATGGATATTTAGAAATCTCTTGGTACTTCACAGAACCAGATAAATAAGCGTTCAATAAAGTTGTCAGATCAAAATTTAAAAACCCAACAGCTTGTTTGATATCGAACTGTGCTAATTTTTTAGCACCCACTAATTCAATCGTACCAAGAACTGTCTTTCCTGTAATCACTTCGAACTGTCCATGTCCAATTGGATTGTAATGCACTTTTTTCAATCCTAGTAATTCACAAATCGCCAAGGCAATCCCTTTAAGTGCAAAGAAATCCTGCTCCGAAGCTTTTGCTCTCCAGCTGTCTTGCATTTGCTTGCCCGAAAGGTAGATGGCTAAAGTTTCTTGTTCTTGGTATTTTCCTGCAGCCGTCTTAGCATATATTTTGCCCATTTCAAAGAAAGAGATGGACTCGTTTTTTCTGTTGTTATTGTATGCAATGGTTTCTAAGCCTGTTTCTAACATGGTAGGGCGCATCACATCCAAATCTGCACTTAAACTATTCAGCATTTTAACAGTTGTCTCCAATTGTTCTGCTGAATAATATTTGCTATTGGTAATAGAGTTGGTTAAAATTTCTGTGTGACCACGCCCAACTAAATAGTTGGCAATTTTATTTTTAAACTGCTCTTTCGTTTCTAATAAATCTACGGATGGGCTAATGGTGATTGCCGTTGGAATTTCAATATTATCCAAGCCATCAATGCGTAAAATTTCTTCTACCAAATCTGCCGCAATGCTTATGTCAGGCTTATTATAAGGCACTGCCACTTGAATACTTGCTGCATCTTGATGCAATACTTCAAATCCTAAACTTGTTAAAATGGCCACTGCTTTATCAGATGCGTATTGCTTGCCACTTAATTTTTTTAAGTACGCAAAAGTCATGGCCACTTTCACTTTATCAGCAGGATTAGGATATACATCTACCACATTACTGCATTTACCACCAGCAATTTCTTGAATCATTGCTGCTGCTTTTTCAAGTACTTTAACAGTATTCGCAATGTCTACGCCTTTTTCGAAACGTGTTGCAGCATCCGTTCTCAATCCATGGTGCACCGATGTTTTACGAATATGTACATTTTCGAACCAAGCGCTTTCTAAAAAAATGCTATTGGTAGATGCACTTACTCCGCTATGCAAACCACCAAAAACGCCAGCGATACACATTGGCTTTTCGGTATCACATATCATTAAATCCTCAGACGTTAATTTTCTTTCTTTTTCATCCAATGTAGTGAACAAAGTATTTTGAGCACATTTTTTTACGACCACTTTTTTGCCTTTAATTTTAGCTGCATCAAATGCATGCAAAGGCTGACCCGTTTCATGTAAAATGTAATTGGTGATGTCTACAATGTTATTGATAGACCTTGCACCAATGGCTTGTAATTTATTTTTTAACCATGTTGGAGATGGTCCCACTTTTACGCCTTCTATTAAAATCCCACTATACCTCGCACATGCTTCTGGATTTTCAATCACCACCTCATAAGGCGAAATGGATGCATCGATGCTTGGTATTTGCTTGAAAGGACTAATTGGTTCCGCCTTTGTTGCATGGTAGGTTAAATAGGCACAAACATCTTTTGCGACGCCGTAATGACTCATTGCATCCATCCTATTTGGCGTCAATCCTATTTCATAAATCCAATCCTGATAATAATCATACAATTCCGCCACAGGTGTGCCTACTTTCATCGCTGCATCTAAAACCATAATACCAGCGTGGTCTTCACTTAAACCAATTTCATCTTCTGCACAAATCATCCCTTCACTTTCTTCACCTCTTATCTTAGCCAATTTCATGGTGATTGGTGCACCTGTTTTTGGATAAATGGTGGTGCCTATTTGTGCAACCACCACTTTTTGTCCTACGGCCACATTGGATGCGCCGCAAACAATATTCAATGGACGGTCTCCGCCCACATTTACTTTAGTCAGTTTTAATTTGTCAGCATTTGGGTGTTGCACTAATTCAAGTACTTCCCCAACCACTAGACCCTGAAGTCCTCCTTTAAAGTTTTCGTACATTTCTAAGGATTCAACTTCTAAACCTATCGATGTCAATATGGTAGATAATTCTTCTTTGGGAATGGGAGCTGGTAAATATTCACACAGCCAGCGATAACTAATGGTCATGATGCTACTTTAAGGTATGCTTCAAAAATACAAATTTATGTTTAAATAACCCGTGCATAACCTATGAATAACCCGTTAATAACTGTAATTTTAATGTGCAAATCCCTTTAGAATGGGCTGTGAATAAGCGTATTGGATAATTAAATTTCGAGATGCCGAATTTTGAAAGGATTTTCGCAGTAAGAAAAGCAAGTATCATTATGGCCCTACCTAACCTCAATACAAGATCAACAACAAGGAAAAAAACAAGTTCTGTAGATGTGAGTGCTATGATGTATGGGAAAATTCCACCACAAGCAAGAGAGCTTGAGGAAGCGATTTTGGGTGGTATTCTTTTAGAGAAAAGTGCATTTGATACGGTGACAGAAATTTTGAAGCCGGAATGTTTTTATGTAGAAGCGCATCAAATGATTTTTCAGTCGATGCAAAGTTTACAACAAAAGAACATGCCAATCGACATGTTAACGGTGGTAGAAGAATTAAAAATGCGCGAGTATTTAGACCAGGTTGGTGGCGCTTATTATATTTCTAAATTAACCAACGTAGTTGTTTCTACTGCAAACATAGATGCGCATTCTAAAATTGTTTTACAGAAATTTATTCAAAGAGAACTGATCAGAATTAGCGGCGAAATTATTAGCAATTCTTATGAAGACAGTACGGATGTTTTTGATTTGTTAGACGAGAGCGAAACAAAAATGTTCAATATCACCAATAACTATTTAAAGAAAAACTTTGTAGACATTGGAAATGCTTTAGCAGAATCAATAACACGTATTGATGAATTAAGAACTAAAAAAGATGAAATATCTGGTGTGCCTAGTGGATTCGCATCATTGGATCGAATCACTTTTGGATGGCAGCCAACAGACTTAATCATTTTAGCAGCCCGTCCTTCTGTGGGTAAAACTGCATTTGCATTGAACCTTGCGCGCAATGCAGCATTGCATCCTACAAAGCCTCAGGGTGTTGGATTCTTTAGTTTGGAGATGAGCGCCTCTCAGTTAGTGCAACGTATTTTGAGTGCGGAGAGTGAAATTAAAATGGAAAAAATTTCGAGAGGTAAATTAGAAGATTACGAATACCAACAGTTACATACAAAGGGTATCAACCGATTAGAGTCTGCACCAATTTATATTGACGATACTGCTGCCTTAAATATTTTTGAGTTCAGGGCAAAAGCAAGAAGGTTAGTGAACAAACACGATGTTAAAATCATCATTATTGACTATTTACAATTAATGAGCGGCACTGGGGACAGAAATTCAAATAGAGAACAAGAAATTAGCAATATCTCTCGAAGTTTAAAAGCCTTGGCAAAAGAATTGAATGTGCCGATCATTGCCTTGTCACAATTGAGTCGTGCTGTGGAAACCAGAAAAGAAAGTAAGATGCCGCAATTGAGTGATTTACGTGAATCAGGTGCAATTGAACAAGATGCAGATATGGTCATGTTCATTTACAGACCAGAATATTATGAAGTGATGAGCAACGAAATGGGCGAATCTACAATGGGTGAAACACATATCAGGATTGCGAAGCATAGAAATGGTTCATTGGATTTGATCAAATTAAGAGCAAGATTAGACGTACAGAAATTTGAAGAATGGGACGGTGCCACTGGCATACCTGGACTAAGTAATAATTATAAACCACTCTCTTCTAATTTAGGCGGATCAGATGCGCAAGATGGTGGAAGATTTTTTATTCAAGGAAGCAAAATGAATGGCGGAGAATTTGACGATGACTCAAATGAGGATCAACCATTCTAAACCGAATCTATGTCAGTGCCCTATTTTTACGAACCATTGATTGCTACTGGAATGACTCAGTTTACGCTGAGTGAAACCTCTAGTAAACATTGTGTTCAAGTGCTCAGGATGGATGTGGGTGAACAGATAGATATCACCAATGGACAAGGGGGTTTATTTCACGCAAGTATTCAGGTGGCGCATAAAAAGAATGCAGTAGTTACAATTATAAAGTCCTCACAAACTGACCGTCCTAAGCAACAATTACATCTAGGAATTTCTGTATTAAAAAATGCTGTGCGTTTAGAATGGCTTTTTGAAAAGGCAACAGAGATTGGCGTGACAAGTATAACCCCTTTAGTTTGTGAAAGAACGATTCACGAACGTTTTAAATCGGAAAGGATGCAGCAGATCATACAGTCTGCCATGATTCAGAGCCAACAAACTTGGTTGCCTATATTGACAGTGCCCATACCCTTAAAGGAATTCATAGCAAAGGCGAGTGCTACTCAAAAACTCATCGCACACTGTGAACCTTTGCCTAAAACATTCATCAAATCCATTAAACCAAGTGATGACTTATTGCTTTTAATTGGCCCCGAGGGCGACTTTGCTCCTTTAGAAATAGAAGCTGCCATTGCAAATGATTTTACACCCATTGATCTTGGCCCAACTAGACTCAGAACAGAGACAGCAGGTATTTTTGCGTTAAGTTGCTTAAAAAATTTCTAATTTGCAAGTATGAAAGTCATCGAAGTCAATACACCCGAATTAGATCATTCTTTTGTACTCATCAATGCCCTTATGAATAAGGACAATCCAAATTATATTCGACCATTAGACAAAGAAGTGCTGGACACTTTTAATCCAGCAAAGAATAAGCTTTTTAAAGATGGTGCTGCAAAAAGATGGATTGTTCAAGACGAAACTGGCAAGACCCTTGGCCGAATAGCAGCATTTCATTATAAAAAATACATCAATAAAGGCACGGAGTTTCCAACAGGATGTGTTGGCTATTTTGATGCTATCAATGATCAACAAGTAGCGAACTTATTATTTGATACAGCAAAAGCATGGTTAATTTCCGAGGGCATGGAAGCGATGGATGGACCAGTCAATTTTGGAGATCGAGATAAATGGTGGGGACTGATGGTAGAAGGCTTTGACAGAGAACCAATGTATGGCATGTCTTTCAACCCTTCTTATTATGAAACCTTATTTGCGAATTATGGTTTTGAAAATTTCTATAACCAATTTTATTACCGCATATCACTTTCAGATAGCTTGCCTGATAGATTCAAAGAGCGCTATGAAAAATTCAATGCAAAGGAAGGTTACAGTGTTCAACACCTGGATAAAAAACGTTTAGACAAATTCGCCAATGACTTTGTACATATTTACAATACCGCATGGGCGCAACATGGAGAAGCAAAAGCCATTACGAAGGATCAAATCATGAAGCTATTTAAAACCCTTGGTCCAGTAATGGATGAGCGTATGATTCGATTTGCTTATTATAATGAAGATCCCATTGCTATGTTTATCAATATCCCAGATGTAAATCAATACTTTAAGCATTTTGATGGACAACTAGGATGGAAGCAAAAAATTCATTTGATGTGGATGAAGTTTAGGAAAACAAATAAAAGATTAACAGGGTTGGCATTTGGCGTGGTACCAAAATTTCAATCATTAGGGATAGATAGCTATTTAATCTATTCTACTTCTATACTACTTGATCAAATCAAAGTTTACAATGAATATGAAATGGGATGGGCTGCAGATTGGAATCCCAAAATGGTCAATATATACAAGAGTCTTGGTGCCGATCCAAGCAGACGCATGGTCACCTTTAGGCATATTTTTGACATCCAAAAACACCCATTTGAGCGTCATCCAGTAATGGAATATAAGAGTCCAAACCAGGCCAGTTAAGGATTTCCGAAATAGGGGATAAGATTTATACCCAAGCTCTAAAAATTACCTATTGATGCAGTATATTGCAGCTCAAGTATGGAGAATTTTATCGTATCAGCAAGAAAGTATCGTCCTCAAAACTTTAATACAGTGGTGGGGCAATCTCATATTACCACTACATTAAAGAATGCGATCTTAAACCAACACCTAGCACATGCATTTTTGTTTTGTGGACCAAGAGGTGTAGGTAAAACTACTTGCGCACGTATTCTTGCAAAAACAATTAATTGTACCAATATCACAAAGGAAGGTGAAGCTTGTAACCAATGTGAAAGTTGTGTGTCTTTTGAAAAAGGCGCAAGTTTAAATATCCATGAATTAGACGCGGCGAGTAATAACTCTGTGGATGATATCAGAACACTTGTAGAACAGGTACGTTTTGCACCACAAGCAGGTAAATACAAAGTATATATTGTGGATGAGGTCCACATGTTAAGCACGAGTGCCTTTAATGCATTTTTGAAAACATTGGAAGAGCCACCACCCTACGCCATCTTCATTTTAGCAACCACCGAAAAACATAAAATCCTTCCAACCATTTTAAGTAGATGTCAAATATTTGACTTTAAAAGAATTGTGCCAGAAGATACGGTGAAACATTTAGAAGAAATTGTAGAAAAAGAACATATCAAGGCCGAAAGAAATGCTTTGCAATTGATTGCTCAAAAAAGCGAAGGCTGTATGAGGGATGCGTTAAGTATTCTTGATAAAATTGTAAGCTTCTCAAATGGCGCATTGACTTATGAAAATACCTTAGAGCATTTAAATATTTTAGACGAGGGTTATTTCTTTAAATTACTAACCCACCTTACAGAACAGGACTTAACTAGTGCGATGTTACTGTATGACGAAATCAATCAAAAAGGTTTTGAAGGGGATACTGTGCTATATGGTATGGCTGCATTTATTAGAAATATCCTTGTGTGCAAAGATAAAGCCAGCGCACATTTGCTCGAATCTATTGAGGGATGGAGAGACCAATACCTAGCTGCTGCCGAAAAAATTGGCACACCCTATTTAGTGAGTGCCTTGAATATTTTAAATGAATCCGAGATTCAATTTAAAATGGCGCGTAATAAAAGATTGCATGTAGAATTGGCTTTGATTAAACTCAATTTTTTACAACAAGCAATTGAATTAAGTATGGAGGATGGCCAACTAGTAAAAAAAAAACTAGTTGATAGCCACTACCCTATTCGCACTAAAAAAATCATTCCGTTAAGTAATATTGTCGTGAACGCCGAGGCTAAATTAGTCATTGAGACTGCAGCGCCGGCAGCGAATCCAATATCCAATCCAATTGCTTCTACAAAAGCGACGCCTCCTCCAGTTCATAATAGCCAGGCAACAAATCCGTCTAGTCAACCAATTGTTCCTTCGATTGGCGGCAAAAAGAGTCTATTAGCTGTATTACAACAGAAATACGGAAACGATTATAATATTGAGGAAGTAAAAGATGCTATTTCGCTCAACATGGAGACATTGCAAGCATGTTGGAACGACTACGCTGTTAAAATGGAGAAAGAACTAAAACACTCGGTGGCAGGTACTTTTAAAATTGCAACACTTGAGATAGAAGACCCTACACATTTTACCATCACCGTGCCAGCATTGACTGCACAGAAATTTGTGGAACAAGAAAGAATGAGTTTAATGGAAACTATTTGGGAGCGCTTTCAAAATAGGGCAATCCAATTTAGTATACTTGTAGATGCGAGCGAAAAGGAAGATGTGCCATTGCATTTAAAACTCAATAGCAAACAAAAATTTGAACATATTGCAAAGCAATATCCGTTAGTTCAACAGCTAAAAGAACGCTTGAATTTAGAAGTGAATTTTTAAAGCTTAGGTTTACAATTTTGCTTTAGCAAAACCTTTCTGCTTCAAATATTGAAATACTTTTTGACGATGATCTCCTTGAATAATTATTTCACCTTCTTTGACTGAGCCGCCAGTACCACAAAAGTTTTTTAGTGCTTTACCCAATGCTTCTAAATCCGCATCTGCACCTTCAAATCCATACACGATCGTCACTGTTTTACCCGCTCTATGTTTGGTTTCTAAAATGACTCTGAGTAATTGATCTTCTGGGGCAAGGGTCTGCTTTTCTTCCTCGGCATTAGGTTGTATATAATCCGGGTTGGTACTATACACCAATGGTATACTCGAAAAACTATTAAAGGTATTTTTTGGCTTTTTACGCATCTTCTTTTTACTAAAAATTAAGCAACTAGTTCACCCTCATGCTCACAATCATAAATCCTTTCTTAGTGGATTGAAGCAATAAGGTCAAATTGTATTTTTGTTGACTGGATAATAATTTACCAGTGAGGTATAAAGTATTTCCTAATTTTCTTTCAGCACTTTTTTCAAATCCAACAATATTTTTTTGATTAAAGAAAGCTTGTAAGGTTTCATTGGCTTGTTGCGCATTCAAAGGCTTGGCTGCCACTTGGTCTAAAATGCTTGACTCTACCTGATTGTCCCAAAAAATTTGCAAAGCACTAAAGTTACCTGTTTGCAAATGTTGCACCAATAATTCTGTTTCATTTTGTGCATTCGCGCCAATGCTACAGTGCAAAAGGGCTAATACAACTAGTATTTTGGATATTAACTTCATTTTTGTCTATTATAGTAGGATAAAGTTTGTAATGTGCCTAGTATTTTGAAACTTTGCGATATAAAAATAAACAAATTATAAGCAGGCGGTATTAAAAGTTAAAGAATATGTCAAAAAAGGTAATATTAGTAATTATGGATGGATGGGGATTGGGTCAGGTTGCAAAGGCGGATGCAATTCAACATGCGCATGTTCCTTTCGTAACAAGTCTCTACCAACAATATCCTAATACAACTTTAGTCACCTGTGGCGAGGAAGTGGGTTTGCCCGATGGACAGATGGGTAATAGCGAAGTAGGTCATTTGAATTTAGG
>JACCDH010558542.1_pt1 | contig 11589 bp, 10 predicted proteins | sample 7442481 | NCBI WGS metagenome assembly JACCDH01 (sample SAMN15323433, study PRJNA562643) | freshwater metagenome | isolation source: river surface water | place: USA:Blue River Watershed | collected 2017-08-15 | reverse complement strand
ATGCGATCTGCCCGGGCTTTACCGACACCGCGATGGCCGATGATTACCTTGCCAGTCGCGGCGGTCCCGGCCTGTTGGGCGATATCCCGCTGGGCCGGGTCGCCCAGCCGGAAGAGATTGCCACCATGGCCGTGTTCTGCGCGCTGGATGCCCCCGAAAGCATGACCGGTGCCGTGCTCGACGCCAATGGAGCCAGCTTTGTCCGTTAAGCAGCTAATCGCCGCGTTCATGGCCCTTGCCGTGGCCGCACCAGCATCGCCGCAAATGTCCATTCCCCGCCCGCAGGCTGAGCGCGACATGGCCAGTGCCTGCGCCGGACGCGATGGCTGGGGCGATCCGGCTCCGCCGGCCCATGTCTTCGGCAACACCTGGTACGTTGGAACCTGCGGCATCACCACCCTGCTGGTGCAAACGCCGGACGGGCTGGTGCTGCTGGATGGCGGCATCCCGCAGGCGGCTGATCTGGTGCTGGAGAATGTCCGCAAGCTCGGCTTCCCGGTCAAGGCGATCCGCTGGATCCTGGTCAGCCACGAACACTTCGATCATGCAGGGGCCGTCGCCGAACTTCAGCGCCGCACCGGTGCCAAGGTCATCGCCGGGCCGAACCAGGCCGCCATGCTGCGCAGTGGCCAGCCCGATCCCACCGATCCACAGGCCCCCTTGCTGCGCAAGGAACCGATGAAGCCGATCAAAGTCGCAAAGACCCAGGCCCACGGGACCGCGCTTGTCGCCGGTGGAGTATCCTTCACGGCCTGGGCCAACCCCGCCCACGCGCCCGGATCGACCAGCTGGAGCTGGCGGCAATGCCAAGGCAACGAATGCCAGACAATTGCCTATGCCGACAGCGCATCAACCATTTCGGCAGACGGATACCGCTTCGTGGAACATCCTGAACGGATCAGTGCGGTGCGCAAGGGGCTGGCCGTTATCGCCGCGCTGCCCTGCGATATCATCATCACGCCGCACCCCTCCGCCAGCAATCTTTTCCCGCGCCTGTCGGGCGGTGCGCCAATGGTGAAGGCTGACGCTTGCACCGCTTACGCAGCCGCCGCCGGCCAGCGCTTTGCCGAGCGGCTTGCCCGCGAAACGGATATGCCGCGATGACCAGCTGGAAACTCACCGCCTTTGCCAAGCGCCCCGTGATCGAAGGGGCGCTACTGGCGCATGAGGATGCCTGGGACTGGGATCCGGACATCGTCATTTCCGGCAGCGAGATTGCCGAGGACAAGCCCGATGACTGGCAGCTTGAAGCCTGGCTGCCGCGCAAACCGACCAAGGCTGACAAGGCTGCGATCCTTGCCCTGTTTGCCGGTGCCGCGCCGGACCTGTCGATCGAGCAATTGCCCGAAATCGATTGGCTGACTGCCAGCCAGAGCGGGCTGGAGCCGATCCGGGCGGGCCGGTTCCATGTCCACACGCCAGAGCATCCGCCGCTGGACCAGCCGGGCGTGCGTGATTTCTGCATTCCCGCCAGCCAGGCCTTCGGCACGGGGCAACATGCCACCACCGCCGGCTGCCTGACCATGCTTACCCACATGAAGCGGCAGGGCGTGGTGGTGCGTAATCTGGCCGATATCGGCACGGGCACCGGCCTGCTGGCTTTTGCCGCGCTGCATCTGTGGCCGCGTGCGCTGGCCACCGCGAGCGATATCGATGCGGTCTGTGTCGGCGTGGTGGAAGATAACGCCGCCGGCAATGCCGTGCCGATGGGGGCGGGCCACGGCGCGCTGACCATGATGGTCGCCGATGGAATGGACCATCCCTTGCTGCAGGTTCGCGGCCCCTATGATCTGATTATCGCCAATATCCTGGCCGGGCCGTTGATCGGACTGGCGCCGGATTTCGCCCGCCACCTTGTTCCTGGCGGGCACCTGGTCCTGGCCGGCTTGCTGGAAACGCAGGAAGCCGCAGTGCGCCGCGCCGCCCGCCGCGCCGGAATGCGCCTGGCCGCCCGGCTGGTGCAGGGCGATTGGTCGATCCTGTGGCTGCGCAAGCGCAACGCCGCGGCAGTGCGCGCCTCCAGTCCCGGCGTGTTGCCGGATTGGTCGCTGCGGTGGTGATGGCGTGAACCTTCGCGATTTCCTCTTGCTGGTCGGCATTTGCCTGGTCTGGGCGACCAACAATATTGTCAGCAAGATCGTGGTTGCAGATTGGCAGGTGCCGCCGCTGCTCTATGCCGCAATCCGGTTCGCGATTGTAGCGGCAGTCACCCTGCCCTGGCTGCGGCCGATGCCCCGGCCCGCCTGGCGGATCATCGCAGTGGGCCTGCTGATGGGCGGCGGCAGCTTCGCGCTGCTGTTCATCGCGCTCAAGACCGTATCACCATCCGCCGCGGCCGTGGTCAGCCAGGCCGGCGTGCCGATCACCACTCTGCTTTCGATCGTGATCCTGGGCGAACGGATCCACTGGCGCCGCGCGCTGGGCATTACCCTGACGCTTACCGGCGTGCTGGTGGTTGTCTGGCAACCGGGATTGGCGATTTCCGCCGGCCTGTTGCTGGTCTTGGCGGGAGCGGCAAGTGGCTCGCTTGGCGCGGTGCTGATGAAGCAGATGGGTGACATTGCCCCGCTGCGGTTCCAGGCCTGGGTCGGGATGACCAGTGCGCTGCTGCTGGCTCCGCTCAGCCTGATCCTCGAAACGCCGGACTGGGGTCACCTGATTGCGGTTGGCTGGCCGTTTGTCGGCGCGGTGGTGTTTTCGGCGCTGGTCGTCTCGGTCGGCGCGCACACGCTCTACTATGTGCTGATCGCGCGGTACGAGGCGAACCTGATTGCCCCGCTGACCCTGATCACCCCGCTGGCAACTATCGCGCTGGGGGTGGCAATCACCAACGATCGCCTGGATGCACAGATGATTGTCGGCTCAGCCATTGCGCTGACCGGGGTGCTGATTGTTGCCTTGCGCCGGACCCGCGCCCCCATTGCCGAGGCGCAAGAGCATTCCTGACCGGCCAGACCGTCAGCCTTGCTGGGTTGCCTTGGCGACCTTGTTGGCCGTGGAATTGAACGAATTGGTCGTTTCGTTGCCAAGCCCGTTTACCGCGGCAAAGATCCCGATCACGATCAGGCCCAGGATCAAGCCCAGTTCCACCGCAGCAGTGCCGCGCGGATCACGCAGCAGGTTCTTCAAGAAAGACATTTGCCACCCTTCCTCTGCAGCCTTGGCTGACAAGTACCGGGACTTATTACCTTTCTCGCGTTAACAGGAAGTTAGGTGAGATACGGATTCCTACCCAGCCGCGCGAACGATCTCGGCCCAGGCCGCTTCATCGATCACCGGAATGCCCAGTTCCTGCGCCTTCTTCAGCTTGGACCCGGCCCCCGGCCCGGCCACCACCAGATCGGTCTTGGCCGAGACGGAACCAGCCGCCTTGGCCCCCAGCCGTTCGGCCTGGGCCTTGGCCTCGTCACGGCTCATCGTTTCCAGGCTGCCGGTGAAGACCACCGTTTTCCCCGCCACTTCGCTGTCCTTCGTTTCGACGATGTAGGGCGGCGGCGAAACCTCGCGCAGCAGGTCTTCCCACACCGCGACATTGTGTGGTTCGTGGAAGAAGTCGCCCAAGGCTTCGGCCACGGCCGGCCCGATGCCATCAATCCCGGTCAGCTCCGCCAGCGCCTCCTCGTCGCCGCCATGCGCGGCCTCGGCGATCTGTCGCAGCCGCTCAAGCGTGGTGAAGCGTTTCAGCAGGTCACGCGCCGTCACCGCGCCAACGTGGCGGATCCCCAGTCCGAACAGAAGCCGCGCCGCATCGGGCGCGCGCTTGGCCTCGATCGCTGCCAACAGGTTGTCCACAGACTTGTCCTGCCAGCCCTCGCGCCCGATAATCTCGCTGCGCCGCGCCTTGAGGCGGAAGATATCCGCCGGGCTTTCCAGCCAGCCCAGCCCGAAGAATTCGATGATCGTCTTTTCGCCGAGCCCCTCGATATCCAGCGCGCCGCGGCTGACGAAGTGCTTGAGGCGCTCGGTCCGCTGGGCCGGGCAGATCAGCCCGCCGGTGCAGCGCACGTCAACCTCGCCTTCCTCGGCCACTGCCTCGCTGTAGCATTCGGGGCAATGGTCGGGGAAAGGATAGGCTTCGCGGGCCACGGCGCGGGTCAGGTTTTCGACCACCTGCGGGATCACGTCGCCGGCACGTTGCAGCACCACGCGGTCCCCCACCCGCAGCCCCAGCCGGGCTATCTCGTCGCGGTTGTGCAGGGTGACATTGGCGACCACCACCCCGCCGACCGTGACCGGCGTGAGCCGCCCGACCGGGGTCAGTTTGCCAGTCCGGCCAACCTGGATGTCGATTGCTTCCAGCGTGGTCTCGGCGCGCTCGGCCGGGAACTTGTGGGCAATCCCCCAGCGCGGCGCCTTGGCGACAAAGCCCAGCCGCTCCTGCCAGTCGAGCCGGTCCACCTTGTAGACCACGCCATCGATATCATAAGGTAATTCAGCGCGTTGATGCTCAATGCTGCGATAATGACTGAGCATTTGCCCCACGCTTTCGCACCGCACCAGCAGCGGGGAAACGGGCACGCCCCAGCCGGCAATCGCCGCCATCACCGCGCTCTGGGTCTCCCCCGGCACCGCGCTGGCCGCGCCCCAGCCATGGGCCAGGAAGCGCAACGGCCGCGCCGCCGTGACCGCGGGATCCTTTTGCCGCAATGATCCCGCCGCGGCATTGCGCGGATTGGCAAAGACCTTGTCCCCACGCGCTTCCTGCGCGGCGTTGAGCGCAGCGAAATCGGCCTTGGCCATATAGACCTCGCCCCGGATCTCGAACACCTCGGGCACGTCACCCGCCAAGACCTGCGGGATGTCGGCGATGGTCGCAACGTTGGGCGTCACGTCCTCGCCCACCTGCCCGTCACCGCGCGTCGCCGCCCGCACCAGCTTGCCGTGTTCGTAGCGCAGCGAGCATGACAGGCCGTCAATCTTGTCCTCGGCCGTCATCGCCACCGGGGCATCGTCGGGCAAGGCCAGAAACCGCCGCACTCGCGCCACAAAGTCAGCCACGTCCTCATCCGCAAAGGCGTTGTCGAGGCTCATCATCCGCACTTCATGGGCAACCTTGGCCAGCGGCGAAGCGGCCACCTCGTGCCCCACTTGCCGCGAGGGCGAATCCGGGCGGATCAGGTGCGGATAGAGCGCCTCAAGCTCGGCATTGCGGCGCACCAGCGCGTCGTAATCCGCGTCCGAAATCTCGGGCGAGTCCTCGGCATGATAGCGCTTGTTGTGATAGGCGATCTGCTTCGCCAGTCGCATCAGCTCATTGGCGGCGTCCGCTTCGGAAAGGTCGAATCCCATCACGATATCCTATGCCAGCGCCAGCACGGTCGCCACCATTGTCCGTGCCGGGCGGAAGCCAAGCGATTCATACAGCCGGATGGCGCTGGCATTGCCGGCATAGGAATGGAGATAGGGCGTATCGCCGCGCGCAACCTGGTCTGCCATCACCCGCCGGATCAAGGCCCCGGCCAGGCCGCGCCCGCGCTGGTCGGGCCAGGTGCAGACCCCGCTCACTTCGGCCAGGCCCGGCGCGGGCCGCATCCGTTCGCCCGCCATGGCGAGCAGGCGGCCATGTTCGCGAATACCCCAGAACTGCCCGTAGCGGTGCGTCAGCGGCCCCCACGGTCCCGGCTCGGTAGCAAGGGCAAGGTCGGTCATGTCGGCCACATCTTCTGCGCCGAGCGCCGCGAACGGACCGTCATCATCGTACAGCGCGACCGGATCATCCGCGACCATCTGCAACAACGGCGCGACGCGTACGGTCCGCAATCCCGCCGGGGCAGGCCACTCTTCACGCTCGACTAGCCAGATCGTGTCATCTGGTCCGGCCAGCAGGGCTGCCAATGCGGCCTGGGCCTCGTCGGACTGATCGCGCGCCGCCGCGAACGGGCCATAGCGCGGATCGATCCGCACCGCCGCACCGCCAGCAACGGCAAGGCCGGCCTGCGGCCCGGTCAGCATCGACCAGACCGGGCGTTCCAGCACTGCGCCGTTCATACCCCCTCCAGCAGCCGATCCGCCTGGGCCCGCGCTTCGGCGGTAACCTCTGCACCAGACAGCATCCGGGCAATTTCCTCCTGCCGTCCGCTGCTGTCCAGCAGCACGACCGAGGTCCGCGTCACCGTGCCTTCGCTCGACTTGGCGATCATGTAATGCTGGCTGCCCCGTGCCGCGACCTGCGGGCTGTGGGTGACGGCCAGCAATTGCCCGCCACTCGCCAGTCGGGCCAGCCGTTCACCGATCGCGCTGGCGACCGCGCCGCCTACGCCGCGGTCAATCTCGTCAAAGATCACTGTCGCGGCGCCGCCCTGCTCAGCCAGAGCGACCTTAAGCCCGAGGATGAAGCGCGAGAGTTCCCCGCCCGAGGCGATCTTGTTCAGCGGGGCGAAGTCGGCACCCGGGTTGGTTGAAATCAGGAATTCCACCGCGTCGATCCCCGCCGCGCCCCAGCGATCCTCGGGCAACGGGGTAACGCTGGTGCGGAACTTCGCGGCATCAAGCTTGAGCGGAGCAAGCTCTGCCGCAACCGCCGCATCAAGCTTGCCCGCTGCGGCTTGTCGCGCCGCGGAAAGGGCTTCGGCCCGCGCCCGGTATTCGGCCGCCGCTGCCGTAGCTGCTGCTTCCAGTGCCGCCATGTCCGCCTCGCCGCCCTCAATCGCATCGAGCGCGGCGCGCAGCGCACGCATCTTCGCCGGCAGTTCATCGACCGTGCACTGGTGCTTGCGTGCGGCGGCGCGCAGATCGAACAGCCGGGTCTCGATCCGGTCAAGCATGGCCGGATCGTGGTTCAGCGCCTCGGCCGCACGGGCCAGGCGGTCCTCGGCCTCGCTCGCTTCGATCACCGCGCGGTCAAGCGCAGCCAGCGCTTCGCCCAGCAGCGGATGCTCGCCCGCGATCCGGTCCAGCCGCCGCGCCGCACCGCGCAGGGCGGCCAAGGCCGAATCCGACCCGGCCCACAGGTGCTGCAATTCAGCCAGATCGCCCGACAGCCGCTCCCCCTTCTGCATATCGGCCCGGGCCCCGGCCAGTTCCTCTTCCTCGCCCTCGATCGGCTCCAGCGCGGCCAGTTCGGCCAGGTGGGCAACGATCAGGTCCCGGTCCGCCGCCGCCTGATCCAGCGCAGCGCGCGCCACATCCAGGGCGTCGGCCCGCATGCGCCATTCGCGCCAGGCACCCTCAACCGCCGCGGCATCACCGCCGCAATAGCGATCCAGCAAGGCGCGGTGGCCGCGCGGATTGACCAGCCCGCGATCATCGTGCTGCCCATGCAGCTCAACCAGCGCTGGCGCCAGTTCGCGCAGCAGGGCCACGCCCACCGGCTGGTCATTGATGAAGGCCTTCGATCCGCCATCAGCCTTGACCCGGCGCTTCAGGATCAGCGGCTCACCGGGTTCAACGTCAACTTCCGCCTCGGCCAGCGCCGCCCGCACGAGATCGGGCAGGCGGGTAAATTCAAAGCTGGCGGTAACGCTGGCCTGATCCTCTCCGGCACGGACCAGCCCGGAATCGGCCCGGTCCCCCAGCACCAGGCCCAGGGCATCGAGCAGGATCGATTTGCCTGCCCCGGTCTCGCCGGTCAGCACGCCCAGCCCGCCCGCGAAATCAAGGTCGAGCGCCTCGATCAAAACGACATTGCGGATGGAGAGACGGGTCAGCATGTTCGCGGACTGTTCTAGCGGCTGATGGCGCGCAGGGCAAACCCCGCCATCCACAACATGCTAAAGGGCGAGGCAGCCACTGCCACCCCGCCCCCGAAAGCAGATCCCCGGATGGAAGGGATCGCAGGACTGCCGGCGGCGGGTAACGAGGAGAGAAGATCGCCCGCCGCCGAAAGCCGACCGGTCAGATCGATAGCTTCAGTGTTGCGCCAACCGTCCGGGGATCGCCGGGCTGGCCGACAATCAGGCCGACATTGCTGGGCGCAACCTGAAGCAGGTCGAAGGAACCGACATCGAAGACATTGCGGACCCAGCCGTAGAGTTCGAAGCCCTCGCTGCGGAAGCCGGCGCGCAGGTTGGTCAGGGCATAGCCCGCCACATTGGTGTAGATCGATGGTGAAGGATTGGACGAAAAGTCTGAGCGGTAATTGCCGTCGACCCCAAGATAGACCTGCCCTTCCTTGCCAAAGGCGGTGAACGGCGCATTGGCCTCGGCCCCATAGGAGAAGGCCCATTTCGATACCCCGGGCAAACGCTGGCCAGAGATATTGCAGTTGGCAGGGCTGAGGCCACCCGGCGTGCCGGGTGCGCCGGGGCTCTGCCCGGCGGCGGCGGTGGTACCACCAGAGAGTTCAGGCGGGCACGGCGCATCGACGAAGCGGACATATTTGGCGTCGGTAAAGGCACCGTTGGCATAAGCGCTCAACCGGTCGCTGGCGCGGATCTTGAAGTCTGCCTCCAGCCCCTGCGAACGGACTTTGTCGGCATTGGCCAGGTAGCCGCGCAGCACGCCAAGTTGGCCATTGGTCACCGTGGCCTGATAATCGGCAATGTCAGTCCGGAAGGCCGTGACGTTGAAGGTCGCCTTGCGGTTCAGGAACTGCGTTTTAAGCCCCACTTCAAAATGGTTGACGGATTCCGGCCTGATTGTCCCCGCCGAAAGGATCGGGTTGCCGGCCGCGTCGGTTGGCAAGCCATTCTGGTTGATCCCGACCGTCTTGAAGCTCTTGGCATAGGTTGCATAGGCCAGCACGTCGGGTGCCAGCTTGTAATTGACGTTCAGGTCATAGCTGAAATTCCAGTCACCGACCGACGGCGCGCTCAGCTGCGGCTGATAGACCCCGCACTGTGCCGCGCCCGCGCTGCCCGCCGGTTGCGGGCAGGTCAGCAGCGCCCCGCTGCCAGTGGTGACCACGCGTTGGTAAAAGCCGGACTTCCTGTCGTAATTGATCCGCGCGCCCGGCTGGACCGTCAGCTGGTCGGTAAGCTTCCAGCTGACCTGCCCGAACAGCGCCGCGCTGGTGCTTTTCAGGTACTGCGTGTTGCGCGCGGTCAGCCCGTTCAGCACCGTGGGATCAAGCGCCAGTGGCCCGGTCAGGTTCCAGCGGCTGGCATTGGCACCCTGCCGTTCCAGCCCCTGCGTATCGATCCGCTGGTGGAAGCCGAACAGGCCCGCGACAAAATCGAACCGGTCGCCCACGTAGTTGTAGCGGAATTCCTGGCTGTATTGGTCCTGCTGCGAGGGATTGTTCGAGGCAGAAACGATCGAGAGGCCGGTGAAATCGCGGTCATTCTCTGGCTTCCAGTCCCAGAACCGCCAGGCGCTGATCGCGGTCAGCGTGCCGTTCCCCAGGTCCCATTTCACCCGCGCCGAAACCCCGCCGATCTGGTTTCCGGCTTTGAGCGGCGCATCGATATCGGTCAGCCGGGCAAAGGGATCGCGGCTGACCACCTGATAATTCTGCAAGGCAGCAAGTGCCTCATACTGCCGCGCCAGCGCGCGCTGGGTCAGGCCGGTGCGGACGAAGACCGTGCCGCAGCATTCCGGGTTCTGCCATGAGTAGTCGCCCGACAGCGTAACGGACAGCGCGTCGCTGGGCTGCCACAGGACCTGCGCACGCAGGCCGCGGTTGTCTTGCGCGTTGATATAGCGGCGGCTGGTAACGTTATAGATCGTCCCGCGCCGGTTGGTGAAGGCCCCCGCCAGCCGCACGGCCACCGTGCCGGACAGCGGCCCGGAAACCGCCGCCTTGGCTTGGGTGAAATCCAGATTGCCCAGCGTCAGTTCGGCCCGCGCCTCGAAATCGAAGCTGGGCTGGTTGGTGGTGATGTTGATCGCCCCGGCGGTGGTGTTCTTGCCATAGAGCGTGCCCTGCGGCCCGCGCAGCACCTCAACCTGCTGAACATCGAGGAAGTCAAACGTCGCCGCGGCAACGCGGGCGTTGTAGACATCGTCAGCATAGATCCCGACGCCCTGTTCGAACCCGTCGCTGGTCAGCCCGAACGGCACGCCAAGGCCGCGGATATTGACCGCCGTGTTGCGCGGGTTGGAAGTGTAGACCTGCAAGGTCGGGGCGAGGGTTTGCAGCTTCACGACATTGAAATTGCCAGTCGCCTCGATGCTGTCGCCCCGGATGACCGAGATCGCCAGCGGCACGGATTGGGCGGTTTCCTGGCGGCGGCGGGCGGTGACGATGATCACGTCGCTGCTCTCGCGCGTGGCAGTGTTTTCCGCGCCATCCGGCTCGACCGGTGCGGCGGGGTCAGCGGCGACGGGATCGGCAAAGGCCGCAGCCGGCAAGGCGGCAGCGCTGGCGAGCAACAGGATACGGACGAACGGATGCATGACACGGCTCCACGGGTTGGGGCGGGTCGCATCCGGCGGTCCGGTCTGCGTCAATTGGGCTGCGAGGCCGGCCATGCGCCGCCGACCTCGCAAAGGGGTTCAGGCGAAGCGCTGGCGCTCCGTCACCTCAAGCTGGACCACGCGGCCGTCATGGACGACCAGCTGGACCACCCCGAACTGCAACCGTCCGACAGCCTCGGCCGCAGCGCGCAGCGCGGCTTCGGTGGCATCACTCGGCGCGGGTTGCGGCTGGCGGACCGGCAGGGGGCGAGAGCGTTGCATCGGACGATTCCTTTCGCCCCGAAGCTATCTCCACCATTCCGATAGACAATGCGGTTTTTGCTTGCTGCCGACGAAGCGCCGCTTTCTTGCGACAATGCGCTCAGCTCTCCGCGAAGGGCGGCTCCAGCGTGATCGGATCGGCCAGGCTCATCCGGTCAAGCATCGTCGCCATCTCGTCGCGCAAGGTCAGCATCAGCCCGCGCAGGCGGCATTCGGCCTCGGGCAGGCAGTTCTGGCAATGCTCGTGCGCGTTGCGGCTGGCGCAGGGGACCAGCGCCAGGCTGCCGCGGGTCAGGCGGATAATGTCGCCATAGCGGATGTCGACCGGCGGCAGCGCCAGCTCATAGCCGCCATCGCGCCCACGGGTGGAAACGACCAGCCCTTCCCGACCCATTTCCGAAAGGATCACGGTCAGGAACTTGCGCGGAATGTTCTGCGCTTCGGCGATCGCGTCCAGCCGGATCGGCCCCTCGCGATAGTGATCGGCAAGGTGCTGCAATGCGCGGATGGTATAACGGGTCTTCTGCGACAGCATGGCACGCTATCTCAGCGCCCACCGCGCCAAATTGTCAACCTTTGGAGTAGAACTCTGTCCGCAGACAGGATCGCCGCATCACGCCGCCGGGGTATTCGGCGCGTACTTCTGCATCAGGTCAAAGGCCTTCTTGTACCACTCGCTGCCCGGGTAGTTCGAACCCAGCACTGCCGCGGCCTTTTGCGCCTCGGCCGGCACGCCGATCGCCAGGCTGCTTTCAACCATGCGATAGAGCGCCTCGGGCGTGTGGCTGGTGGTCTGATAGCTGTCGATCACGTTGCGGAAGCGCAGGCTGGCTGCCAGCCAGCGGCCCGAACGCTGATAGAACCGGCCCACTTCCATTTCCTTGCCGGCCAGGTGATCGTTCACCAGGTCGATCTTCAGCCGCGCATCGGCGGCATAGCGCGTGCCGGGATAGCGGCGCACCACTTCGTTCATCGAATCGAGCGCCAGGCGGGTGATCTTCTGGTCACGGCTGACATCGCTGATCTGCTCGT
>JACCDH011745822.1_pt1 | contig 11592 bp, 9 predicted proteins | sample 7442481 | NCBI WGS metagenome assembly JACCDH01 (sample SAMN15323433, study PRJNA562643) | freshwater metagenome | isolation source: river surface water | place: USA:Blue River Watershed | collected 2017-08-15 | reverse complement strand
TAAAGCTTTCGCCAAATCCATTTGTTGGTTTTCTTAATTTAGAGTTTAAGCTTAAAAATTATCAAAAATTAAATGTACAAGTAATCAATGTTTCAAATGGAAATATTGTTTATTCTGTTAATGATGTATTTAGTGGTACTAAATTACAATTAAGTAATATAAGTGCTGGCATATATGTGGTAAGGGTTAAAACAAATGATTCAAAGAATTCTTATCAGTTTAAAATGATAAAGCAGTAGTAATTACTTCGTATCGTAGCGTTTTCTTCAATCAATTTTAATTAGAAATCTACTACTTAGCAAATTATCTAAGGCTGAAACTATTGTATATAAAGGTTTATAGCTGAATCAAAATTTAATTTAATTACAATTTTGAAATGCATAGAGATATTTCTAAGAATAAAAATATTAAAATAGTTTAATGAAATAGATGACAAAGCAAAAGACGTTCTTGAAAATTATCTATAGCTTTATTAAAACAAGTAATATGATAAAGCTAAAAATCATACTCTTTGCTACTGGATTTGTTCTTACTATTAGCAGAATTATAAGAAAATACATATTTAAAAAGCAAATACTTACTATTTATGATTTTCTACTGGTTTTCTTATTTCTATGGTTGCTTATAAAAAATGTACAAAAATGAAAATAAATATACCATGTCCTCATTGTGGATGTCAAACATGTGATGCTAAGACAAAAAATGGAGATCCAGTAATTATTGTAATGTGTAGATGTTTAGACGGAAGTGGAGAGTTTTCTGTAGAAATTAAGAAACCAGATGGATCTCATCTTTGTGATGAAACATACCGTTGCAGTAAAGATGAAATTGAAAACTCTTTGACTTCACGGTTTCATATAAATTTAGAAACAATCAGTCATAAATGTTTATAGTTAATTTTATGTATAAGAGAACTTCAATATCAAATTGCTATAAGTCATTTAAAAAATATGGAGATAAGTATTTCAATGAATTAACTGCTTTTCATGAGGTTGAGTATAATATAAACAAATTGAGTATGACAGAAATTGCCATTTTTTTAACAACACATGAAAAAATAATCATATCTAATTACGATAATAAATGGACGTTTAATCTTTTTTTAAAATGTGTTGAAAGATTTATTAAGAGTAAAAAAAAGATAAATAAACAAACAAAGGGAAGATGGAATAATAGTATTTATAAAATAAACTATACAGGAATGATATATTAGATCACTTAATTACAATATAAAAAATATGAAACCATTGTTACATGGTAATTTAAATAAAGAAGAATTAGATAATCTTTATCTATGGAGATATATTAATTCAGAAAAACTTTTAGACTTTATTCAAAATAGACAATTACATTTTTCGAGATTAGATCAATTTGAAGACCCTTTAGAAGGGCTTGAGAATCAAGCCAGATATAATTTAAAGTTACATAATACAACAAACAACGAACAAATCCTTTCTTTTTTTAAATTACAGTCAAAAGGTGACATAGAAAAATGGCAAAATGGAATTTTTGCATCTTGTTGGTTTCTCCCAACAAAAGATACTGAATCCTTAGCGATGTGGAATTTATATTCAAATAATGATGGTTTTGCAATTAAAATTAAACTAGGATCAATTGTTGACGCATTTATTAGTTCAATTGAAAATTTGGATGACCTAGAAATAACTGATACTTTCTACGGAAAGGTCAATTATTGGGATTATTTTGCTGTTCCTAGTCATGCAAGTTTACATTCAAACCTTTTGACTAGTATGATTAAGACACCTGACTATGAACATGAAAAAGAATTTAGATTTGTGCTTTTAAGAAAGGCCAGAGAACATAGCATTCAAGATCGTAGATCAATTAAAATTATTCTTGGAAGTGAGATAGCAATCAACACCTCAATTATAGCTCATGCGAATATGGGTGAACTTACATTTAATTTATTTAAAGGTTATTTAAAAGATTTTGGATATACATTAGTTAGATCAAAAATTTTAACAAGAAAAGTAGTTGATAATTTGATCCAAAAAAGTGATGAATCAGTTTAAGGACAAAATATATCATTCGTATTTATCTTACAAATAATAAAAAAAAGTAATAGTTGAATTCAAATATTGCTTAACTTGAGTGCCTATCTTATAATTCAGCAATTAGATGAAGAAAGTACTCAGATTAGATGAGGTTTTAAAAGAAAAACACATTCAACAGAAAGACTTAGCAGAATGGCTAGGTGTTAGTAAAGTGAGTGTCTCATATTGGTGTAACAATCAGACAAATCCAAGTATTGATACTTTATTGAATATTGCTAAAGTGTTAGAGGTTAAAGTATCAGAATTAATTAATGAATAAAATGACTCTAACACCATTTCAAGCAAAATATTACGCATACGAACTAACTAGGCAAAGGCCGTCTGGGGACCTTGGTAAACTTACTGCATCGCTACAAGATGCACAGGTTGATCTTAATCCACATCAAGTTGACGCAGCATTATTTGCATTTAAATCACCATTATCTAAAGGTGCAATATTAGCTGATGAAGTAGGTTTAGGTAAAACAATTGAGGCCGGTATTATATTATCTCAAAAATGGGCAGAAAGAAAAAGAAAGTTACTTATAATATGTCCTGCTAACTTAAGAAAACAATGGAGTCAAGAGCTTGCAGACAAATTCTTTTTGCCAACTATTATTCTAGAAAAAAAATCTTTTGACGCAACAATCAAACTAGGAAATTTAAATCCCTTTGAAAGAAAGGAAGAAATTGTAATTTGCTCATACCAGTTTATAAGATCAAAGGAGCCATATGTAAAACAAACACAATGGGACCTAGTAATTATAGATGAAGCACATAGACTTAGAAATGTTTATAAGCCAAATAACAAGATTGCTAATACTATAAAAAATGCAGTATTAGATTCACCAAAAGTATTATTAACAGCTACACCATTACAAAACTCACTATTAGAGCTTTACGGATTAGTTAGTATTGTTGATGAATATTCTTTTGGCGACTTGAAAAGCTATAAAAGTCAGTATACAAGGCTTGGAGATGAAGGAATATTTGAGGAGCTAAAGCAACGACTAGCTCCAATTTGTAAAAGAACACTAAGAAGACAGGTATTAGAATATATTAATTACACAAATAGGATTCCATTAGTAGAGGAGTTTTATCCTTACGAAGAGGAAATCGAATTGTACAATGGTGTTTCTGATTACTTACAAACTCCTGTTTTGTATGCCTTACCCGCAAGTCAAAGACAGTTAATTACACTTATTTTAAGAAAGCTGTTGTCTTCTTCAACATTCGCAATTGCAGGAACTATGTTGACCATGAAAACTAGGTTAGAGACATTGCTGGAAAAACAAAGTGAATTTAATCAAGTAGAGGACTTTGAAACAGAAATAACAACAAATTACGATGACTTTGAAGATTTAAAAGAAGAATGGATCGATGATGAAGAAGAGGAAAGCGAAGGAAACGTAAGTTTTAAAGAAACCGAACCACTTACTTCAGAACAAATCATTGAAGTTAAAAAAGAAGTTACTCTTATTAATCGCTTTTACGAATTAGCAAAAAAAATAGACAAAAACTCTAAGGGTGAAAGATTGAAACTTGCACTAAAAAAGGGATTTGAAAAACTGCATGAACTTGGCGCTAATGAAAAAGCCATAATATTTACCGAATCTACCAGGACCCAGTTATATATTAAGAGTATACTTGAAACAGAATCTTACGCAGGAAAAATTGTTTTATTTAATGGCTCTAATAATGATACTGACTCAAAAAGAATTTATGATTCTTGGTTAAAAAAACATGCTAATACTGATAGAATTACTGGTTCTGTTACTGCAGATAAAAGACAAGCTATAGTTGATTATTTTAGAGAAGAAGGTACAATCATGATTGCAACAGAAGCCGCAGCAGAAGGGATCAATCTTCAATTTTGCTCATTAGTAGTTAACTATGATTTGCCGTGGAATCCACAAAGAATTGAGCAAAGAATTGGAAGATGTCACCGATACGGTCAAAAGTTTGATGTAGTGGTAGTAAATTTTTTAAATAAATCAAATGCAGCTGATGAAAGAGTGTATCAATTGCTAGATGAGAAATTCAAGTTGTTTTCAGGAGTATTTGGAGCCAGTGACGAAGTGTTAGGGGCTATTGGTAGTGGAATTGATTTTGAAAAAAGAATTGCAAAAATCTATCAAGAGTGTAGAAGAGAAGAAGAAATTAAGCAAGCTTTTGATTTATTACAAAATGAATTAGAGCCAGAAATTGAAGAGAATTTAGAACTAACTAAGCGCAAGCTGCTTGAAAATTTTGATGAAGAAGTTCACCAAAGGCTAAAAGTAAATTTAGCAAAAGGTAAAGAATATCTATCTGTATATGAGCAAATGCTATGGTCCCTAACTAAGCATACATTATCCGATGTTGCCTTATTTGAAGACGGAGATAGTTCATTTGCTTTAAAATCTAATCCATTTAAAGACACATCTATTCATAATGGTCCGTATTATTTGATTAGATCTACAGGAAGCCAGAAAAAAACTGAAATCCAGCTTCCTGATGATGTAAATATATACAGGGTTGGGCACCCATTAGCTCAAATGGTTATTAATAGTTGTAAAACTAATGAATTTGATAAAGGTAGTATTGAAATAAACCTGTCCGAGTCTACAAAAAAAATTGCAGTATTAGATAAATATAAAGGTAAGCGTGGTTGGCTTCAGGCTGCTTTGGTTAGCTTGAATAGTTTCGAATTAGAGGAGTATTTAATAATTTCGTGTGTGACAGAAGATGGTGAAATAATACCAGGTGAAATAGCTTCTAAATTTTTTAATTTACCACAAATAGCAGCTGCTTATAGTTTAGCACCGGCAGTATTAACTGAACAATTACAAGAACAATTATTTTCTGAGAAACAAGATGTATTAAGTAAAGCTCAAGAGCGAAATTCTGAATATTATAATGAAGAGATTGACAAGCTAGACAAATGGGCTGATGACATGAAACTAAGTTTAGAAAGGGAAGTAAAGGATTTGGAATCAGAAATTAAATTACGAAAAGCAGAGTCAAGAAAAATTGTTGATCTTAAATTAAAAGTTAAACTTCAAAGAGAGATAAAAGACCTTGAGAAAAAAAGAAACGAAAAGCGTAAAAATCTTTTTGAAGCACAAGATCAAATAGACGAAAGAAAGGAAAAGCTTTTAAATGACATTGAGTCAAGGCTTGAACAAGACATAAATATAAAACAATTATTTACAATTAACTGGAATTTAATATAACATGGCAAAACAAAGATATAATAAACTTGAACTTACTTGGATTGGGAAAGATGCAGAATTAAACCTAGAACCTCGCGTTTTAATTGAAAATCCCGAATACAGTTTCGGTGATCCAGAGTCTGAGAATATGTTAATACATGGTGATAATTTATTAGCCCTTAAAGCATTAGAGCAAGACTTTTCCAACAAAATAAAATGTGTTTATATTGACCCTCCATATAATACTGGTAATGCTTTTGAACATTATGATGATGGAATGGAGCATTCACTTTGGCTAAGTTTAATGAGGTCAAGGTTGGTAATACTTCAAAAGCTGCTAAAAGAGGATGGATTAATATTTGTTCAGCTTGATGATAATGAAATCGCATATTGTAGAGTTATGATGGATGAAATATTTGGCAGACAAAATTTTATTAATCAGGTTTCTGTTAAAATGAAACAAACTGCTGGTGCTAGCGGTGGCGGAGAAGATAAAAAGCTGAAAAAAAATATTGAGTATATACTAATTTATGCTCGTGATATGAATCATTTTAATTCATTCAATACAGTATATGATGAAACAGATTTATTTGAAGAGATAAATGATATGCGGTTAGAAGGCAAAAGCTGGAAATACACAAGAGTAATTACAGGAATTGATGAAAGAGAGTTTTTAAAAGAAATTACAGATGGTTCAGGGGAAAGCATAAAAATTTACAAACATGAAAATATAAAGTATGAGACAATTAGTGAATTAATGATTAAAGACCGTCTGACTGAGGAGCAATGTTACTTAAAATATTTCGATAAAATATTTAGAGATACTAATGCTCAAAGTTCAATTAGAACAAGAGTTATGGAAGCAACTGTTGATCTTGGTGATTTTTTTTCAATTGATTACGTACCTAGATCTGGAAGAAATAAAAATAAATTAACGACTGTATATTACAAAGGAAATAACAGAGATCAAATAGCATGGTTGAGTGATATTTGTATAAAAAAAGGAAATAGAATAATAAAATTAGAAAAAGCTGGTACTTTTTGGGAAGGTTTTCCATTAAATAATTTGACAAAGGAAGGGGGTGTTCTTTTTCCCAATGGAAAGAAACCTGAATTACTTATAAAAAAAGTCCTGGAGTTATCAACAGATGAAGGAGATATAATTTTAGATTCGTTTGCCGGATCTGGTACAACTGCAGCAGTTTCTCACAAAATGAAAAGAAAGTGGATTACAATTGAACTTGGAGATCATGCTATCACTCATTGTGTACCAAGATTTAAAAAAATTATTAACGCTGAAGATTTAGCTGGAATAACTAAAGATGTAAACTGGTCTGGTGGTGGAGGTTTTAAATTTTATACGTTAGCTCCTTCACTATTAAACGAAGATAAATATGGCAATTGGGTAATATCTAAAGAATATAATGCGCAAATGCTAGCAGCAGCAATGGCAAAGCAAGAGGGTTTTATTTTTCAGCCAGAACATCTAGTATATTGGAAACAGGGTAAAAGTACTGAAAAAGATTACATTTTCACCACAACACAATTTATTACAATTGAACTTCTAGACAAAATAAAAGAGGAGATGCTTCCAGAAGAAAGCTTACTTATTGCTTGCAAATCATTTCAAGAAGGTTGTGAAAACAGGTATACAAATATTAGTATCAAAAAAATGCCTCAGTTATTATTAGGGCGATGTGAATTTGGAAAAGAAGATTATAGTTTTAATATTATTAATATTCCGTTTAATGATACTGAAAATGACGAGATAGAAGAAATTGAAAAGACTGAAGTTCTATCAAAAAAAATTAAATCAAATCCATCATCACCAGAATTATTTGACTAATGAATAAGAATGCAAATTTTATTAAACAAAGGCTTTCATTGCGACAACCCCTACAAGAAGCTTTAGATATTGTGGCTGATTTGACTAATAAGTTAAATTTAGACAAGCAAGTTGATTTAGCTGAGGAATTAAGTAAAGTAACTGAGTCATACCCAAAATGTACAGATTTTGAACGTGAATTTCCTTCAATTTGTTTTTCAATTGCGACCGGAGTTGGTAAAACAAGATTGATGGGCGCATGTATTTCTTATTTTTATAAAGAGAAAGGGATTAGAAACTTTTTTGTGTTAGCACCTAACCTTACAATTTATGATAAATTAATAGAAGACTTTGGAAACCCTAGTAACCCTAAATATGTGTTTAATGGAATTGCTGACTTCGTTACAAATAGACCAGTAATAATAACAGGAGACAATTATTCAACACTTGGTGGTTTGTTTTCAGATAGTGAAATTAGAATTAATGTTTTCAATATTTCTAAGTTCAATAAAGATGCAACTTCCCCTACAAGAGGTGCTGAAAAAGGATCTCTTCCCAAAATTAAAAGACTAGCTGAATACTTAGGCCAAAGTTATTGGGACTACTTAAGCAAGCTTGATGATTTAGTTATATTAATGGATGAAGCACATAGATATAAAGCTGATTCATCTGCTGCAGCAATAAATGAGCTTAAGCCAGTTTTTGGCATTGAACTTACAGCTACACCTATAGACCAAAGAGGCAATGTATTTAAAAATGTTGTCTACGAGTATAATTTAGCACAAGCATTATCAGACGGCAAGTATGTAAAAAATCCTGCAATAGCCTATAGAAGTGATTTTCAAGCGCAAGGTAAAAGTGATGCTGATATTGAGCGAATTAAATTAGAAGATGCAATTTCTTTACATGAAGATGTAAAAACGGAATTAGAAATTTATTCTAATTCCACGGGGGCAAAAAAGGTAAAGCCCTTTATATTAGTTGTTTGTAGAGATATTGCTCATGCAAGGGAAACTCTTGCTTATATTCAATCTAAAGCATTTTACGAAGGGTTATACGCGAACAAGGTAATTCAAATTGACTCATCTATTAATGACGATGAAAATGCAAGATTACTTGAAACGGTTGAGTCCTATAATAATCCCATTGAAATTGTTATACACGTAAATATGCTGGCTGAAGGGTGGGATGTTACTAACCTTTATACCATATGTCCATTAAGAAAAGGCGAATCCGTAAAATTAATTGAACAAACAATTGGACGTGGATTAAGATTACCATTTTCAGGTGAGCGTGTAGGAGTTGATAAAATTGATAGATTGACGGTGATTTCACATGATAATTTTCAAAAGGTAATCGATGCTGCACAGAACCCTAATTCAATTCTTAAAAAATTCTCCTATGTTGAACTAAGTAATGAAGAGGCATTACAAAAAACCGTGGCAGTTATTAGTAGTTCAATAACTGAAGTTCAGCATCAAAAAGAACAAGCCGCTGTTTATGAAATTAAAGAACCGCAAAAACAAGAAAAAGCCCAAAGAGTTGTAGACGCAAAAAAAGCAATTATTCAAGCTTTGCCAACATTAGGGAAAATAGAAGGGGTAAATAAAATTGATGACTATAAAAAGCCAGAGATAAGAACTCAAGTGATGAAACAAATTGAAAATTCACTTTCTTATGGTCAACAAAATATTTTCAAAGATTCCATAATACAAGAGGCGGAAGCTCTTTACGAGAATGTAATTACACAGTATAAAAAGAATATTATTGAAATACCTCGTATTGATCTTACACAGGATGAAATTAAAACTTGGTTTGAAGATTTTGACTTAGATATTTCAACTGGTTTTGATATTAGACTGTTAAAAGAAGAGATAAGAGTTAGAGGATTGGTAGATGAAAAGTATACAACAATAGGTGTTATACATGGAGCACAGCATAAAGAAACACCAGTCAATCAAATTATTTCAGAATTAATCAACTATCCAGAACTTGATTATGACCAATGCCCAGATCTTTTACATAAGCTTGCAACTCAAGCGGTTGAAAAATTAGCGAAAGACCTAGCAGATGTAAAAGAATTAAAAACATTAATAAGACAGTCGAAAAAAATTGTGGCACAGCGAATTTGGGAACAGATGAAGGTCCATTTCAAGCAATCAGAACCAAAATATAGTAAACCTAATGTGCTCCCTTTTACTACTATTGAACAATGGAGTTTTAGTGCATTAGCAAAAGATGGGTATAAAGATTTTAGAGAATCAATACCTGCTCGCGATGCCACTAAATATGTATATATGGGATTTGAAAAAAGCTGTCACCCTCAATACAAATTTGATTCGAGTTCTGAGAAAATGCTTTCAGAAATTATTGAAGCAGACAAATCAGTAATTAAGTGGCTAAGACCAGCCAACAAACAATTTAGAATTTATTGGGGGGAGAATAATATTCACTTTTACTATCCTGATTTTGTAATTGAACGAGATGAAGCAATTTACATGGTTGAAGTAAAAGCGGCAAATCAAGTTGATACAGCTGAAGTGCAAAATAAGAAACGTGCTGCAGATATGTATTGCAAATATGCTTCTGAATATAATTTAGAAAACGGAAACAAACCATGGAAGTATGTAATATTTCCACACGATAAATTGCAAGTGAATTTCAGTTTTGATTTATTACTAAATTCAGCTGAGTAAAAATGAAGTACTTATTAATTGACGCTAATATAGCTGCGGGATATTATCTTCCCGAAAGCATAAGTAATAGAAATGCTGCAAGAAATATTGAATTAATAATAAACCATGCAAGAAATCGCAAAGAGGAGGTTTTCATTTATATGCCTAATTTTTGTGTTGCTGAAACAGTAAGTGTATTTATAAAATGCTCATTTGGTAAATGGAATAAACATGTAAAAAAGCCAATTGACACACGTGTTTATCAAAGCTTAGTAAACCAATTTCAAAAGGACATTCACAATGGTTCTTTTTTATACCATCTTGAATTAAATAGATATCATATTTTAGGAATAAATTTAGTTGCTCCAATTGACCATTATTTTAAAATATCTAAACGAAAAACAAAGCAACACAATATTAACCCCGCAAGTACTTTTGATCATTTAATTATATCAATGGGTATACAGTTAGCCAAAATTCATGGTTCTGAAAATGTTTTTATTGTAACATCAGATAATAGACTTGCAACTATAATTAATAAGTGCAAAAGTAAAATAATGCCAGAAACTCTTAAAAAAATTAAAATTGCAATAGCAGAAAAGCTTTGTAGTATTAAATTCTCTAAAGATATTTTCCCTAATTATTTAAATGTAAATACATGTACTGATAAAAATCTTGTATCCATTTTTGGACAGTCTGTATTAAATGCAAAAAAGCCAATAGGGATCTATAGATGGATTAGTAAATGAATTATGCCTAACACAATGTAATAACTTATCATAATATAGTTTTTATAAATCAGCTAATCTATAAAAAACTTGATTAAACTTTTTGGCAATGTATAATTTGATTTTTTCTGCTAATATTTTTATAGTATTCCCCAAAATAACTATCATCTCCAAAAATACCTCCTCCAACGTTTCCGCACGTTTCAGCAATAAACTTGTGGTGTAAATTATGGTGCAAATGAAAAAAGCAGCTACAAAAAAGTCGTTAAATACCGCTTGTAACTGCTTGACTCCCAATTAGTAGACCCACCTGGGCATGATCCTGGGACCCCCTTATTATTAGAAGGAATTAAAAATCAGTTAAAATATTTTGACTTTGAAAAACCAAGTGTAGGGTATTTAGAAAGAAATATTGGTAAACTAGTAAGCGAAAGAGATTTTTTAATCAAATCTATTATTGAAAGTACAAGAACTCTCATAAATCAATTAAATGATAAGCATGGCGATAACTATTTTATTCACTATTCCAAAGAAGATTGGTTTATTCAAATACACCGCAGCAATTGCGAACAATATAAAAATCTGGTAAATGCTTCTGATTTGAAAAGTGAAAAGTGTAAATCTTTTAAAGATGCTAAAATTAAAGCAAATTCATTAAATAAGGATGTGGTTACAGAAATTTCAGATAGTTGTATAGAATGTCAACCATACTTAAATTTACAATCAATTCTTAGAAGTATTTAGTTTAAATGAACTACATAATCATAGTAGTCTAAAATATAATCTTCAGCTAAGTGTATATCTTTGGTATTGTATCTAGTCTTATAGCCAACTTTAACATCTTCATCATAGTATGAATGTTGTTTGAAAACTTGTCCTGATATCATTTCCCAATCATATATCTTTCCATTCTCCATATCTAAGATGTCAAAATAATGTTTTTTGAGGGTTGCCTTTATTTCAACCCCATTGGAGATATACTTGATAGGTTTCTTTTCAGTTATGGAATTGATGATTTGATCCACATCAGGGACTTCTGGTTTAGATATTTCATCTATAATCCACTTAACAATATATACAATTACTAAAAATATTAATCCCCTCATTTCGTCCGAT
>JACCDH011599296.1_pt1 | contig 11594 bp, 12 predicted proteins | sample 7442481 | NCBI WGS metagenome assembly JACCDH01 (sample SAMN15323433, study PRJNA562643) | freshwater metagenome | isolation source: river surface water | place: USA:Blue River Watershed | collected 2017-08-15 | reverse complement strand
TATTTGAAAAATATTTTAATAAATATAAATGTAGTTATGATGTAAGTTCTAATAAAGATATAATTGAAAAAATAAGATTAATAGAGTTAGATATTATTAAAAAAGCTAGTGTATGTATAAAAAATAAAATAGGTCAATCTAAAATTTATGAACAAATAAGCTTAGGTAATTTAAAATTATATTCTGATAATATTAATAAATATAATAATACATTTATTCTTAAAATTTCTGGAATATGGGAAACTGATAATTATTATGGATTAACATATAAATTTTGTTTAATTTAATTTAATTAATTATTTAACCATCTGTTGAAAAGTAATTTAATATTACACCTGCTGTTGCTAATGACCAAATATTAAGAATAGCAAAAAAAAGTAATTCAGCTGATGTTCTATTTGCTATATTATATTTCATATTTCCGCTTGATAGCATGGAATATAAAATTTTTGAAATATAGTAAATTTGAACTATTGATAATATAATTGATATTTTAGAATATGTAAAATACGCTGGATCTATATGTCCATCTGCTATTTTTCTATAATAAACTGATAAATATATTATTGCTAATATAAAAACACATAGTAATGCTAAAAATGGTATTATTGATGCCATTTTACTAACAAATGGTATAGCATCTTGTAACATATAAATTACACTAATAAACATTAGTAAACCAAGTGTAGCCACTGAATAGCCTACAATCATACTTGTAACTGCTGCGTCATTTAATCTAGAAATAAAAAGCACAATAAAAACCACTAATAATCCACCTATTATAAACGCATTTGAAAATGTTAGATTTTGTTTTATTAATTTAGCTCTTTCTAAGTCCATTACTTATAGTATATATTATTTATATACTATAAATATTATTATAAAATTAAAATTATTTAGCCTCTTTTAATTTATCAATTTGTTTTTGTAAATCCTGAATCTTATAAACTAACAAAGGTATTAGTTCTAAATAATTCACGGTTTTATAAGAGTCTTCTACTACTTCTTTATTATCTTTTATATTTTTTTCAAAAACAATTTCTGGTATTTTTGTCTCTACATCTTGCGCAATTAAACCAAAATGTTTTTGTTTGTTAGTATCATCCTTATAAATAAATTCCTTAACTTCTAAATTTAATAGTTGATTAACTGTTTTTTCTTTTATAGGATTTATTTCTGTTTTTAATCTAACATCTGAAGGTGCTGTTATACTACCAACAACCGTTAAATCACTACTAATTAATACTGGAAAAGGCGCAGAAATTGTTACTGTATTTTGCCCATTTATATTTTTTATTGATACTAATTGATTATTTGATGGTCCTACAACAAAATTTTTAATATTAGCACTAACATCAGGTAATCTACCAGAATAATTTGATATTGGTCCAAATCCTTGATTCATTATTATATTAATAAATATAAAATAAAAAATAATTTATTTAATTAAAAGTATTTCAATTTAAAAATATATAAATATTATATAATATTATGAGTAATTTTCAATACAATTTAGACAATAATAAACAACTTATTCCTAATGCTAATCAATATATTTTAGAACGTAAATATGTTTCAATTCATTCAGAAGATAGAGATATTACTAAGTTTCCTAATTCTGCTGAATTTGAAATTGAATTACCACAAGATTACTTAAATGTTCAAACTGTTAGATTAGCTACTTGGTCTTTTCCTATTAATTATGATGTTTTTTCTAGACTTAATGCTAATGTTCAATTAAGTTTTACTTTTACAAAACTTTATGACCCTGGTGAAAAATTAAACTCTGACCCTTTACAAAATGCTATTTTTGAAGCTTTATTTTATAAACAAAATCAACCAATTAAAGAATATATTACTATTATTGAAAGTGGATTTTATAATCCAGAGCAAATGGCTACCGAACTAACAAATAAATTAAATGAAGCTGTTACTAGATATATTGAATCATATTTTATAGAAAATGCTAGTTCTTTTGACCCAGCTGTTATTTCTAAATTTAAAGGCTATAAACAATTTGTTGTTATTTACAACTCTGTTTCTCAAAAACTTCTTTTTGGCAATAGAAGTTCTGGATTTAAAATAACACCTAACAGTGATAGTGAAATTGCTGTTCGCCAAGTAGAAGATGCTTCTTGTCTTAGACGTAATCGCTTACCTGACTACTCTGATTGGGGTATTTATCCTCTTTTAGGATTTACTAGATGTCCTCTTGAAAGTTCTGAATATATTGGACCTTCTTTACCTCGTGTATATTATGGTGATATTACTCCTGGTGATGAAGGATTTTGGCTTATTCCTAATTTAGTAAATGCTAATGTTTTTGTAATGGAACCACCTCTTAAAATTAATTTTATGGGTCCAGCTTATTGCTATATGGAAATTAATGGCATGAATTGTATTGATGAAACTTCTCCATATAGTTTAAATTCATTTACTAAACATACAAATGAAACAAATGGTATTGTAAATTCTGCCTTTGCTAAAATTCCTCTTTGTTCTACACCTATTTCACAGATTTTTGACCGTGATATGGTTCCTTTTAAATGGTATACACCTCCTGCTGAACGCATTCGTAAGCTTAAAATTAGACTTCGTTATCATAATGGTTCAACTATTGAATTTGGTAACTTCGATTATTCATTTATGTTAGAATTCAGTATGTTAACACCTCAACAAGAACGAACTAAAAGTATTACTAATCTTCGTTAGACAAATATTATTTATTATTCAACTTTATGGGTTAGTTTAATCCAGTTTAATAAAACATCTTTATTACATTTTTTATAATCTTGGTCAAAGCCATTTAGTTTAAAAAACTGTGGCTTTTTAAGCCTTTTTGTCTTATAAAATATGTAATCACCAAACTTACCATTTCGAATACTTAAATGACTATTTAACTCTCTTACCATACCTATTGGCACTCTTGGGTCTAATAATTTATCTTTTTCTAAAATTTGAAATACATCCGCATATGTAATTGTTTCTATTGGTTTATGACCTAATTCAGATTGTATAGATACTTTGTTAGTATCCCATTCAACATATAAACCATATTTACCCTTTTTAAGATATAAATCTTTAAATTGATACTTTCCTAGTGATATATCTGTTGTTACTTTTTCACTATCAATAATATCTTCTATTTTAATACCTGGTTTTATAATTGATACATCTATATTCTTTTTTATAGGTAAAAATTTTACACTGCTATTATCACTTCCTGGTAACTGATATTTGATAACCGGACCATATTTTGCTATCATAAATGTATGTCTATCATCAATTACTATTTGAAACTTATTATTAGTTTCATTTATTGGTTGAATTAATGTTTCTAATTCATTATAACAATTACTACATATTTGTAGATATGTGTTTTGTCCTTTAGCAACTAAATCTAAATCGTTTTCCATTAAACTTGTATATTCATAATTAAATAGCTTATCAAAATTTTCTATTAAATATTCTATTACTATAATACCTAATTGTGTTATAACTAATTTATTTTTTTCTGCTCCAAATTTTTTTGTTGTTGTTTTTTTTGTTAGTTCATTGCCTTCTAAAATATAATCAATACATTCTATTTCTATACCATCAATTGACTTCTTTTCTACATAACCTCTTTCTTGTATTTTATCTACTAATAATGAAAATGTTGATGGTCTTCCAATACCCTTTTCTTCTAACAAAGAAACTAGTTTTGCTTCTGTATAATGACTTGGCAATCCAGTTAGTGTTAGATTTGATTCTATTTTTTTATAATTCATACTAACATTTTGTTTTAACTTTTGTAAAAAAGCATATGTTTTTGATATTTTTTCATATGTATTTTCTAGCTCTTTATATCCAGAAAATACAACTTGTTCTGATTTATATTCAAACTTTAAATCATTATATGCGGTTAAACAAGCAGTAATAATAGTATATTTAGCATCTGACATACAACTTTCTACTGCTCGTTGCCATATTAATTTATATAATTTTATTGCTTTTTGATTTAACTCAGTATTATCATTTAAATTAGTAATACTAATTTTAACAGGTCTTATTGCTTCATGAGCTTCTTGGAGTGAAACCCCTACTGATGTTTGGGTTTTTATCCCTTCTTTATTGTCAACCACATACATTAAGTCCACTTTTCCTTCAGATAATTCATCTATTTTTGAATTTATATATTTATCTGAATTAAAACGATTTATTATATACTTCTTAGCATCTTCTATAAATTCTTTACTATATTTTTTAGAATCTGTTCGCATATATGTTATATATCCATTTTCATACAATTCTTGTGCGTATTTCATTGTTTCTTTTGGTGACATATGTAGCTCATTACTTGCCAATTGTTGTAGACTTGATGTTGTTAATGGATCTGGTGCTGTTCTTGTTGTTTGTTTTGGTTCTGATACTGTATATATATGCTTATGTTCTACTGTTCCTTCTAAGAAATCATTTATTGTTTCTTCAGACTCTAAATTTTTATTTAATTCAAATGGTAAATTCATACTTGTAAAATAACCGATTACATTATAAACCTTGTTACCAGTTACTTCTTTTCCTTTAATATAATTATCATAAATTAAACGTAATGCGGGACTTTGACATCTTCCTGCTGATAAACTACTGTCTTTATTTCCTTTAGAAATATACTTCCATAATGTAGGTGTAATTGTATATCCAACTAACAAATCTAACACTTGTCTAGCTTGTTGGGATCTAACCATATCCATATTAATTCTTGTTGGATTTCTAATTGCTAATTGTATTGCCTTTTCTGTAATTTCTTGAAATACTATGCGTTTTGTAGTAGCAATTGGTAAATTAAAAAGTTGGCATACATGATAAGCAATTCCTTCACCTTCTCGGTCTCCATCTAATGCCAAATATACATCTCTTGATACTTCTATTTCCTTTCTTAACTTTTCTATTTGTTGTAATTTTATTTTTTCTTCTGGTAAGCTATATTTTGCTTCAAAACCATTTTCAATATCAATATCTTTTAAACTAACAAGATTTCTAATGTGGCCAAATGTTGCCATGCATTTATAACCTGGACCTAAAAATGACTCTATTTTTTTACACTTTGCTGGTGACTCAACTATAACTAAAATTTGAACCATATTATATTTTTTATTTCTCTTTTGTTAGAATTTATAAAAATATCTTTAACTAATTTTTATATATTTATTATTTATGGTCTTAAAAATCTGACAAATTATATATTAACTTTTAAATGATATATGCTTTTTTAAAAATATATTAAAATATCAAATATTTTCTCAGTCATAAAAAAACTTTAAAACGGGGTTATAAAAGTGTTTCGGACATTTTTTTGGACATTTATTTTTGTCCAATTTTCAAATTCTTAAAAAAGTTTTGAAAAAACACGTTTTTTTTGGGCATTGTGACCATTATCGTCAGAATTGCTAAAAAAAGTGTGTTTTTTTTGTGACGACAATTTTTTAAATTTTTTAAAGTAAAACTTTAGGGATTTTTTTGTTTGCCATATATATACTAAAATGTTTCTCCCAAAAATCCCCAAAATTTATAATTGTAAAGAATGTGACTATAATACATCTAACAAAAAAGATTATAAAAAACATATTGAAACCATCAAACATATTAAGCTAACTCAGGCTAACTTAGAAATCCCCAATTATTTAGAAAAAACAAAAGAATTTGTATGTAATTGTGGAAATAGTTATAAACATGCGTCTAGCTTATCAAAACATAAAAAGAAATGTCAAGACGATAATAAGTCAGAAAAATCAGAAACAGATAGTGAATTATCTATAATTGAATCTAATACAATGGTTGAATTTATGAAGCAAAATCAAGAATTTCAAAAAGAAATGTTTAATCAAATGATGGAATTTATGCGAACACAATGTAATAATAATATTAATAATGGAACTATTAATAATACAAATAATACACAATTTAATTTACAACTTTATTTAAATGAAACATGTAAAAATGCTATGACAATTGATGAATTTATTGATTATTTACAACCAACTGTTGAAGAGCTAGAAGCCACTGCTAGATTAGGTTATGTTGAAGGTATTACACGTATTATTATGAGAGGTTTAAAAGATTTAGAAGAAGAGTTAAGACCATTTCATTGCACTGACTTAAAAAGGGAATCATTATTTATTAAGAATTCAGAAGGTATATGGGAAAAAGAGACAGATGAAAAACCACTTTTACTTAAATTTGTAAAAGCTGTTGGTCATAAAAACTTTAAAAATCTACGTGAATGGCAAGAAAAAAATCCATCATTTTGTCAGTTTAACTCAAAAACTAATGATATGTTTAACCAAATATTAGTTAATTCAATGTCTGGTTCAACTGAAGAAGAACAAAAAGCAAATTATGAAAAAATTATGAAAAATATTGCTAGAGAAGTTGTAATTGACAAAAGTAAAAAAAATAAAAAGAAATAATAATATAATTTTAGTAATTATATAGTTTTATATAAAAATTATATAATTGTAATTAAATTATAGCTTATAGCTTTTTTTGAGCACGTTTAAAATCCTTCCAACTAATTTCTACTTGAGGTCTTTTATATTCTGACTCTTGGTTTTCAGAATTTTCATTTAATTTAGCAGCTTTACGTAGGGCACTATCTACATAAATTTCCTTAAGAAGTGTTCCTACTTTAAAAGAACCTTCATGTTGATCTAATTCACCATCTTCAATTTGTCTTAATACATCTAAAAAAGCAAATAAAATTTTTAAATCGATTTCATCTTTTCTAACTTTGTTATAAATATCAGTATAATAAGTAAATAAAAAGTTACACTCAGACATAGCTTCTAAATTAAGAGCATCTGGGTCATCAGGATATTTTGCCTTAAGTAAAATTAAGTTATTAATATTTTCACGTAAAATATGACTATGCTTAAGATCACGAATTAAATCTGTTTGATCTTCGACATTATTTGCCTTAATCATATTTTGAAGTTGTAATTTTGCCTTGTCGTCCATTATAATATGTTTTAGAAATCTATTTTTAAATTCAAACTAACAAATATTATTTAATTATTTAATTATTTAATTATTTAATTATTTATTTATAAAATATTCAGTATTTATATAAATAATTATGGTAAATAATGTTGTATCTGGTCCAGAAGTAAAACCCATGGATGGTAGTATTTATAAATCAGCATTAGGTCAACAACAAGCAGCAGTAGCTAAACAATCTGATATTATTAATATGTCTAAATCTGGCGGAGCTATTCCTGTTCCAGCTAATCAACCTGCCTATCCTGAACAAGCTGCTGGAACCCAAAGTTCTCAAGCAATTTCAAATCGTTTATTTGCTATTGGAGCAGGAACAGCTGAAAATAGCAAATATGATAGTCAAGTTGGACAAAAAGCTGGCAAACGTAGTGGAAAACGTAGTAAGCGTAGCAAACGTAGTAAAAAACAAAGTAAAAGAAGACGCTCTAGAAAATATTATAAAAGGTAAATAACTTAAATATAAGTTACTATATTTAAGTAATTATTATAACAAATAATATATTTATAAATGAATCCAATAAATTTACCAATTGAAATTAAAAACAAAATAATTAACTACACTAATGTAGTAACTTTTTATAAAGGAAAATATTATAATAAAATATCTAAGTCAGATGAACGATATGAACTACTTAAAAAAGTAATTAAATTACCATCATATTCATATAATAAAGCAGAATATTATGACGAAATTAAGCTACTATTGTATAAAAATATTGGTGAAAGCTATAATACACCTCGACTTTTAATTACTTTATTTATTTATAAATCTAACATAGGTCAAACTAAATATATTAAATTACACGTATCTAAAATAGGATTTAAATTTTATAAAAATATTTTTATACTTGATAAACAAAATAAATGGTTTAAAACTATCGATTATTCTATGTAAAAATAATATATTTATATTATAAGTTAATACTATGCCAACTGGTAGAAATTGGATAAATTTTATTTATGTAGTTTTAGGATTTATAGCACAAATATTATTAATGTATTATTTTATTGCTCTTACCGACATAAAAGACAATTGGGAAAAATATAGATGTAATCCTATGTATATGCCTTTGGCAGACAATGTAGGCGAAAATTTTACTTATTGTATTCAAAATACTCAAATGAATATGATGGGATATTTATTACAACCAATTAATTATATGATTTCCGGTATTACTGATATTGCTGGCGAATTTAATACTAATATTAATGGAGTGAGACAAATGTTAAGTTTTATTCGCACATCTATTGCTAACATTACTGAAAACATTTTTGGCGTATTTATGAACTTAATAATTCAATTCCAAAGTTTAACAATTGCTATTAAAGACACAATTGGCAAAGTTATTGGTGTTGTTGTTACATTTTTATATATATTAGATGGTTCAATGAAAACAATGGAAAGCACTTGGGCTGGACCACCTGGACAAATGGTTCGCCTTATTAGTGGCAAATGCTTTCATCCTAAAACTAAAGTTAAATTAATTAATGGCAAAACTGTTTATATGAAAGATATTAATTTAGGAGATGTTTTAGAAAATGGTAGCAAAGTTACAGGAACATTAAAATTAGATAATAGTGACCCTAACACAAGTGTTCCTCTTTATAAAATAGAAGGCGGAATTGATAATAGACCTATATTTGTAACTGGTTCACATTTTATATTAAAAAGATATGGCAATATAAATGTTGAACAAGATTATGTTAAAGTTGAAGATTATGATAATTCTGTAATACAAGATAAAGTTAAATCTGACTATTATGTTTGCTTAAAAACAAATGATAATAAAATAGTAATTGGTAGATATGTATTTTGGGATTGGGAAGACGATAATTTAGCTTATACATATTCTAACAATAAAATATAAATACTTATATTAATATTAAAAAATACAATTAATATGTGATGTAGAAAATATCTATATATAATAATAATCGAACTACTATATATGGATAAACAATTATTTAATAAATCAATAAATTTTATAAATGAAAGTTATGATAATCTAACATATTTTGATTTATATGGTGGTTCCGTGTTTTTATTTATATTATGTTTGTTAGTTGTAGCACTTATTGTAACTTATACTATTGTTATGCGTAAATCTGATGAAATTAAAACTAATTGGGTTCAGGAACGTTGTAATCCAACTATAATACCATTTGCTGGATTTATTAATAAACCTGATGACAAATCTATTTCTGAATTTACACATGAAAATTTTACTTTTTGTACCCAAAGTATTCTAACAAATATTACTGGTTATGCTGTTAGTCCATTTAATGGTATGTTATCTGGATTAGTAAGTATTTTTAATGAATTTAGTGAAGCACTTAATAATATTCGTAAAGTTATTAGCAAATTACGCACAGGAGTATCTAGTATAGCTGAAAATGTAATGTCTAGAATTCTTAATATTATTCCTCCATTGTTAGAATTCTTTATTGCTTTTATTGATAGCATGAATAAAACACAAGGTATTATGACTGCTGGTCTTTATACTACATTAGGAGCGTATTTAACTTTACAAACACTTATAGGTTCTATTGTTGAAATTGTTATTAAAATTATGGTTGCGTTAGCTATTGTTATTTCTGTTTTAGCTGTATTTCCACCTAGTTGGCCATTAGCTACATCATTTGCTGCTGTATTTTCTATTTATGTAGCTGTTTGTGCTATTGTATTGACATTTATGAAACAAGCACTTGGTATGAAAAATTTACCTGGATTACCTAAACTTAAAAAGGTTTGTTTTGACAAAGATGTAATGCTAAAAATGAATGATGGAACAAAAAAACGCATAATAGACATACAAGTAGGCGACATTTTACAAAACAAAAATGTTGTTACAGCTAAACTACAACTAGATGCTACTAATGAACAAATGTATAAAATTAATAATGTTATTGTAAGTAGTTCCCACTTAATTAAAAAAGGAGAAAGTTGGATACCAGTTGAAAAATATCCTAACAAACAAAAAGTAGAATATTATTTAGAACCATTTATATATTGTTTAAATACATCTAACAAATTAATTGAAATTGATGGTTTAACATTTTCTGACTGGGATGAAGCAGTAGATGATGAATTAGAAAGATTAATGGAAAATAATTTTATTAATTATGATACTAAGAAAATACATACTATGTTTGAAGGTGGATATGTTAGTGAAACACTTATTGAACTATTTAATGGAAAACAAAAATCAATTAGTGAAATCAAAATTAATGATATATTAAAATCTGGTGAAAAAGTCTATGGAATAGTTGAAATTAATGGAAAAGATTTAGATATATTTGAATATTATTTAGGAAATAAAAAAGTTTTTGGTGGAATTAATAATGTAGTTAATTCAGAAGACTTTGGACTAACAACAACATCCAATTTAGTTTATATTAGTAAAACTGATTTAAAACAAGATAAATTATACCATATACTAACAAATACAACAACCTTTAGTATAAATAATCAAATAGTTAAAGATTATAATTCTTGTATTGATTTTATTTAATTAGTAAAATATTATCTATTAAATATGTATAAATGGATATTTCTATTGGACCTTACAAATTTAGACTTGAAATTCTTATTTTAATCAGTTTACTTCTTTGGGTTATTTTTGGTCATGTTGTTTGTTCTTGTTCTAGAGTTGGATTAATGGAAGGTATGGAAGCTATGACAGATGGTGCTAAAGCCGTCGATGCTTCCGTTAAAAATAAAGTTGCTAAAAAAGAGATGACATCTGGTGATTCTTCTGCTGCTACTGCTACCGTTAATGCTAAGGCTGGTAAAGACGGTTTTGCTAACTTAGGCAACTTTTCTCCTGATTATCAATCCGCTGATTATCAAGGTGCTAATACTTCTAGTTGGTCTATGCCTACTCTTGATTACACTAAGGGTGGTAAAGTAGATGCTGGTGCTCAAGCTATTCTTGATAGACCTAAGCAACCTATCCCTCTCCCTGAAGGTGAATTAGATATGTTTGCTACTACTGAATTTAAACCTGAATGCTGCCCTAACACTTATACTAGTGGTTCTGGTTGCGCCTGTATGACACAAAATCAATATTTTTATCTTCTTCAACGCGGACAAAATAACGTGCCTTACAGTGAATACTAGGCAACAAAATTAAAAAAATAAAATAAATATTTTATGTAGGTATTAAAATATTTATAAAACAACTATATAAAACTAGTAATCTAACAAATATAATGTTAGATACATTACCATATACAGCAACATCTTTTTCTATTTTTTCACGATTTATATTTATGTTTTTATTATATAAAAATAAAAGCACAAATAGTCTTTCATTAACAGTTTCACTACTTAGTATGTGTTCTTCTAGTTTATGGCTTTATTATAGTATTTATAATAATGATTTTCCTATGATTTTAAGAAGTTCAACTGAACTATCATTATTAACCATTTCGTCTATATATATAATTCGAAATAAACTTTTGTTAGTTCAACCAGTTTTACCAATTAATTAAAATTATTCTTTTTTATTTAATTTACAAATATCACAATAAGAGACTAATATTAGTTTATCAAATCC
>JACCDH011453763.1_pt1 | contig 11596 bp, 8 predicted proteins | sample 7442481 | NCBI WGS metagenome assembly JACCDH01 (sample SAMN15323433, study PRJNA562643) | freshwater metagenome | isolation source: river surface water | place: USA:Blue River Watershed | collected 2017-08-15 | reverse complement strand
CTGAACTTAACTGAATGTTGGATACATAACCAAACAAGACCAGTAGAGTTTCAGTTTCAAGCATCGTCTTTCACCTGTGGAAACAAAAAGACAGGGTTAAGTAAGACAATCGGCGTTAAGAAACAACAAAATAAGCACGCCTATTGATTTTACATTTTTTAATTATTTTTTATGCCGTAAAATCGGCGTTTGAAATGTTAAAAGGTGTAAAATTATACTATATTTATTTACAAAAAAAATATGAATCACCATGTAATTTATCTACAAATGAAATAATAATAAATGTGGATAGTACTGAATTAGATTTAGGTTATTCAAGTATAGATAAATTATTTAATAAAGAAAGTTTGGAAGAAATTATAAAATGTTTAACAACAAATATGATGGATACTGAAAATGAGCAAAATTTAATTTTCAATATTCGTTTAACTTTACCAGTGTCTGATATACCTGATTATTATAATTTATTAATTTTTAATACAAAAAACAGAAAAGTATATCATATTGACCCAAATGGAAAATATTCGCCATATTATAGATTATCATTTAGAAATTTATTTACATCAAATAATAACAAGAGTTTAAATGATTTAGTTGAACAAGCAATTGAAACTATAGTGAATATAATTAATAAAACATTAAATATTGAAAAAGAAGATACTAAATTTACTTTAGATATGAATTTTAATAAAATGGATATTTTTCAAAATATTGGTACTGGATTAAGTACTGCAATAGATAAAGTTATTAATACTTTTAATTTTTATGAATCTCCAGTAATAGAAGATGGTAATTTTAATGAAATTTGGTTAATGATGTTGACTGAATTTATATTAAAATATAAAAATTTGTCTCCAGAAGAAATTTATAATACTATTTTAAATTATATACGTGTAAATAGTGAAAGAAGTAAAGGAAAATTTTTACGCAATTTAATGTTAGGATATATTAATTATTGTTTTAATCGTGTATTGAAAATGTATAATATTATTTATGATACAAATTTTACATCTGCAAATATTAATACGAAAATATCTAAAAATGTATATCGTATAATCGGCGTTATTGAATCATTTTCATATGTAACGGTTATAGAAAATTTTAAAAATAATGCTTTATTAATTGTGGAATATGAAAAATACAAAAAAAATAATCCTTATAAAAATACAAATGATTTTATTAAGAATATTACTGGAAGAATTGATGATTTTTTCCCAAGCATATCCAGTAAAATAGAAGAAATGAAGATGTTAATAAAACAAATAGAAGACGAACAAAATAAATTAGTTGGGTTTTCATCAGAAGTTACAGAATTATTAATTAAAATTAATACATTAAAAAATAAAATTCAAAGCACTGATGAAAATAGTTATTTGTATCAAAGATTAGAACAAGATTTAACCCACAAACAATCCGAATTACGAGTTTTACAATATAAAATAAGTAGTACAACAATAAATATTAATAGATTAAAACATACATTAGAATCAATTACATATTATATTCACCAACGAAATGCATTTATAGAAAGTATTAATAAGTTTAAATCATATAATATTAAGAAAGCAAATAGAAATATATCTTTATCAAATAAAACCATGAGAATTAATCCCGAACCAATTAAATCAGTTAGTAGTAGTAGTAGTGAAAAATAAGTAAAATACTTTAGCCAGAGATAGTTTTTATATTAGTTGTATTATTATATAATATATAGATATATTATATAATGGGAAGTAAAGAAGATAGTAGTTTAAAAAAATATGAAGAACTATATCAAGCCCGAAAATTAATAGATGCTGAAAGATTTAGAAAACGGGGCGAAGAAGAAAAACGGAAAGCATTGGAAAAAGAAAAAGAACGACGCAAATTAGAAATGAAACGTTATCTTGCGGAAAAAGACAGAAGTTTAGAAGTTAATAATTTGGATATTGGAAATGTTTCTGGATTAACACAAGAACAAGTAGCTGCGAAATTAAATTTATATAAAAATTTAAATGCGTTATATGAAAAAACAGAACCTATCCATTACGGTAATGATATTATTCGGTCTTTGTTGAAATTATATTATATTTATATGCAGCAAAAATATAAAACACCTAATTTAGTAGGTAGCAATGAAATTATATTAAATATTGCAAGTATAGAATCATTTGAAGAGACAAATAAAACACAACTTATTGCTATGATGTCTTATATAGAATATTGGTATGAAAGTGATAGTCGTTCAAACCCGCTCATATTTAATATTAAAATAAAAGGCCCATTAGACCAAGAATATGATGCAAGAACAAATCTTTTGATTTTTAGTGAATCTAACAGAGGTGATGGTTCAGTAATAACAGTAACTCATATTGAACCAATTGGAGGTTCTTATACTACTAATACAGATGTTACAAATTATACACTTGGAATACCAAATTTGGCTATACAAAAACAGATATCAAATATAATTACAAGAATTATAAATGTAATAAAAGTTAATAGAGCAGGAAATCCTATTAGATTTCAATTGAAAAAAAATGAGAATTTATATAATTTGCCATTATTTCAATCTATCAAAGATGTGAAAAAACACACTGAATTATCTAAACTACAAAATAAATTAAATCCATATGAAAATGCAATAGATGAAGGTAATGATTATAGTGAACTGTGGACTATGTTTTTAACAGAATTTACATTAAAATATTCCAAACATTTTACAATTGAACAAATATATAGTTTTATTTATGAAAAAATATTGAAAGATAATGAATTGCCATTTTCCCAGAGTTTTTATTTACGACGCATTTTATTGGGATATGCAAATTATGTGTTTAATCGCGTATTAAAATTATATAATGTGATTTTCCATACTCATCATACTGCCCAAGAGGTGAATTCTGATTTGAGTAAATTAAATCGTTCGCAAGTATTAGAAAGGTTTGAAGACCCATCGGTTGTAGAATCTTTTATAAAAAGTGCAGAATTAATTTATGAATATGAGGAATATATGCAAAATAATTCAGATAAAACAACTAAAGATTTTGTTAAACATGTAAGAGATAACATAGATAAACGATTTCCTAATATTAATACAAAAATAAAAAGACTTCAAGAAGTAGAAACAAAATTGCAACAAATAGACCTTCATTTAAAAGAGGTTGAAAATTATTCATATAGAATGCAATATGAAACCCAAAGACAAGGTTATTTTAATCCTAAACTTTGGTATAATAAAATAACAGAAGCCACAAATTGGTTAGATAAACATTATACAGATAAAATAGGTATAAAATTACTTGAGAATGAACATGAAACACTTAAACGAGAAGTTTCAAAATATAATTTTTTCATAAAAAATTTAAATGAATTGGAAAAAATATCGGATAGAAAGAAGTTATATGCTAAAAATATTAGTAGTATAAATAAAACCATGAAAATACAACGGTCAGAAGTAGGTTCTGAAGGTAGAAAAATTAGAGAAAATAATAAAGAACGATTAAAATTAGTAGCAGATATTGCGAAAAATAGAAATAAAACCAGAAAAAGCATTACTCCTGGTGGAAATGTTAAAATGGATAGTGAATTAGAAAAAATAGAAGTTGATAAAAATAGTATGGATAATTTATTACAACTTACTAATGATAATATTAACAACATTAACCCTTTATTTACAGATTTTACCACTAAGTTATCTTATTATAATACAAAATATGCTTCATATAAAACTAAAATTGATGGAGGTAATAAATTAGAGGATAATGAAGTAAATGATATTACAGATGCAAAAGACAATTTGGATAAAAGTTTTAAGGACATTCAAACTAATTATAGTAATTTAACATATATATTTAATCAATATAAACCAAAATATGATGCTATTATTAGCGAATTAAATATATATATTGATAAAAATACAATTCAATTAGACGATTTAAAAAATGTAGGTAATCAAATAGATAAACTTACTGGCAATTTAACAAATGTTCCTTCCACGAAAGAATATTCGGATATGTTAGAAATTTGTATTGATTCTAAATTTATAATTGATTTTTATGAAAATGTATTATTAAAAGATATAACTACTGTACTAAAAGATTCTCAAGGTAATATTAAAGATAAAAATATTAAAAGATTTCAAAGTATTTTGAAACAATTGAAAGATAAAATAGATACAAAAAAAACTGATTATAATGCTACAGGAAGAAAATACTCGAAACAGACTGAAATCGATAATCTGAAAAGTAATATTGACAATATTTATACAAGAACAAATGAAGTAATTACATACATTAATAATTATAATAAAAACAAAACACTCAATAACACAGAACAAACTTCTTTAACTAATAATATTACTAATATTAGTACATATGTGACTAACCTTAAAACAAATCGAGATTTATTATGTAAAGATATTAAAATAGAAAATAAAAATATTCAAAATGCTATTATTTCAAATCAGAATAATTATGATAAATTAAACCATAATGTAATAACAGCAGAAAATTTAAAAATAAGTATTAATACAGATAATACAAATATGAACACACAGTATAATACAGCTAAAACAACATTTAATAAGAATGCAAATTTGTATAATGCCGCATCAAAACAATTTAATGAAATGATGGGAAAAATAAATACAAATAAAAAGATGTTTAATACGGGAGGAGTAATTCGCACGGAACAAGAAGCTGAAGAAATACAAAAAGAATTAGAAACCATTAAAAAAGATTTTGAGGATAAATATAAAGAGTATACCGATGCAATTGCAGAATACAATAAAATTGTTATAAGTGGAAAAGACCCATCATCATATACAGAAGATGAAAAAAATAAAATTAAAGATATATCTGAAAAAATAAATCAATTAACTGTTATATTAAAAGCTAAACATAAAATTATTGACGAAAAAAAAAAAATAGCAGCCACTACAAATACTTTAGAACAATTCAAAAATATTAGGGGAATTAAAGATGTTATTAAATTTGTAAATAATTTATATAAAACGGTTACAGAAAATATTGAGAATATATTAAAACAAAATCGTGACACAGATGATAATAATAACTTAATAGGAAAACAATATTTAATTGATAAAGAGAATAAGAAAGGTAAACAAGGCACGAAAACAGTAGGCCAACCCCCAAATGTTGGACAAGTAAATCAATCAGCAGCAAACCAAGGAGCAGCAGCAAACCAAGGAGCACACACAAAACAGTCCAGAAAGAATAAAAAAAAAAATAGAAATAACTGACTACCTTCTAATAAAAAAATTACTCCTTTAGATGAATATTATTTTATATTTGCACGAGATGCTACATTTGCAGCTACAATTACTAAAGAGCAAATACAAACAATTACTAAAGAAACTGCAAAATTTATAACTCCAGAAATAGCATCAGGAATAACAGAAAAAGCGGGTGGTGGGTTTACAGCTGATGCAATAGAAGGATTACCTTTTAATTCATTACTTGCGTTAAATAAAAATATTAAATTTACACCTGAAGTCCAAATTATATATGATACACGCATATTAAATAATACATAATATAAGATTATTTGTTATATGTGATTTTTAATTTTTATAATAAATATATAACTTATTATAAAATTTTTACTTTACCCAGCGGTTAACCTTCATTCACCTGATAATTTATTATCAGTAAATTAAATGTTAAATACAGCAACCTTATTCTTAAAGTGACCTACTTCATCACCTACTTCACCATCAGCATCTACTGCATATATGATTCCATTGATTTCATTGGTTGTATAATAAGTTTTACCCTTAATGGTAACTTCATATACTCCTTCTTCTTCCGTCTCTTCGACCTCCTCGACTTCTTCCGTCTCTTCGACCTCCTCGACTTCTTCCGTCTCTTCGACCTCCTCGACTTCTTCTGTCTCTTCAACCTCCTCGACTTCCTCTGTCTCCTCGGTTTCTTCGACTTCTTCAACCTCTTCCGTCTCTTCGACTTCTTCTGTCTCCTCGGTTTCTTCGACTTCTTCTGTCTCCTCGGTTTCTTCGACTTCTTCTGTCTCCTCGGTTTCTTCGACTTCTTCAACTTCTTGAGAAGGTTCTTCTATAACTGGAACTTCTTCCTCTATCTTATGAGTAGAAATAAATGGTTCAGAAATAACATTCACCTCGGGATAAATAATAGGTGCATTTGCTTTATTTTTATTAATAATAGGCGCTTCAGTACATTCTAATTTCTGAGCTAATTCAATATATCTGGTTTGAACTTCAATTAATTGTTCTTTTAATAACTCTATTTTTATTTTATTTTCTTTATTTTTATTCTCTAACTTTTCACACTTATTCTTAAGCTCTTGATTATCAGATGCAAGCATTTGATATGCAGGCATATTTTGAATAAAAGTAAAATTCGCATGCGCAAATAATAATTCACGGTCAGATACTGCAGCAGAATTGTTCATTGTTTATTAAGAATAGATATAAATGCGATGTAAAAGATAATAAAATCGATACTTATTTGGTTTATTATGTACATGATTCTTTAAATCAATTTTTTATATTTTATCGGCATAGTTTTCACAATAAAAAAATGCATTTCGCGCAATATGGGGAAACACTTTTTATAATTTATTGTAATATGATTATAAGAATAAAGATTAACCTTTATTCTCCTGATAATAAATTATCAGGAGAATCGACTAATTTTGCTTTGCAAAATTAGTCTTAAAGGTATACCCTATGCTATCTGTCTGATACACCTGTGTATCAGACCAGTAGAATAGAGGTTAGATGCCATATAAATAGTTATCATTATAAATTTCTCTAATACTCTTTAATCCAACCCCTGATATAATAGACACTTTTTCATACTTAGAAGGAAAGTTGCCATATAATAATTCAATAGAACTTTCTCTTACCGCTACACGCCGCATTTCTATTAATTCAGCACTTAATCCATAATTCAGTTCAGTAGATTCGCTTTTTATAATGGGTGGATTTTCAATTGATTCAGATAATTTCTTTTTCAGCTCTTCGGCACATGCAATAAAATGTTTTTCTAATAATTGAGCTTCATGCGTATCATATTTTGTAATAATGTACATAATCTTTGGAATTCCATTGTCACATTTATGACAAAGTTCCTTTTCAATTCTTTCACAAAATTCTAAATCTTCTTGACATGACATTGCCATAACAATATGTGTTGCATGCTTTAATGCAACATTTAATGCATTTTCATCAGTACAATCTAAATCCCATAATCTTAAATTATTACGATATGTTTCGAAAATAGAATATCCTTTAGTAGGAACATATTCGGATGAATAACCGCCTCTATTATATAATAAATTATTTGCGAGGCTTGTTTTTCCAGAACCTTTATTTCCTAAAATAACAATATTTATAATGTTATCGTGATATATATTTTTTTGTGGTTGTTTATTATTTGCAATCTTTTGCTCAAAATCATCTTTGGCTGCTTGATAAGTTAATGCAGGGTCTTCTTCTTCATTATTTATATTTTGATGATTAAACTCATATAATGCATGATATAATTCTTCTTTAAGTCTATAATTTTCTTCTTTTAACATCGTAGTTTCATTACGAACAATTCCATAAACTAATCCTCCAATGAGAATAGTACTAAACACAGTTTGAATGATTTCAGTAATAAGAGTGTTATTAGATGACATCTTTGCGATTAAGTGGTCGATTACGAGAGTTGAATTAGACAGTTCTTAAAATTATTATATTCTTAAAATTTGTTATTGATTCTATTTTAACAATAAAAAATAGAATCAATTTTTTGCATTTTTGCATAATATATACAATATTATATCATTCCCATATTTTTTTTATTATTACTTTCACCTTCATAAAGTTCTATTTTTCTTATGGCTTGATATAAATCATTTCGAAGTCTATAATTTTCTACAGTTAACTTCATGATTTCATTATTTGTAGCATTATAAACTAACGCTCCTAAAATTACTGTACCAAATACAGCTTTAATAATTTCAATTGTAGTATTATTATCAGATGACATTTTTGAAAGTAAGTAATTCGTTTTTGTTTGATTAAAATAGAATAAATAAAAATAGATTCAATTTTTTACATTTATCCATATATTCATGTATTCATTTGCTGGTTGGTTGATTGATGGAATAATAATATTTATTATATTCATTCGCCCACCATCCAAATCCACCAGATGCAACAATTATTTTATTACATACACTTAATAATAACATTTTTTCCCATGATTCAATATCTATCCATTTTAATGCTGCATTTATATCAATTATTTTACATTTTGAATAATGAGAAGATAAATCGGTAATAGTATCTTCCAATAAATAACTATCTTCTCTATGATAAAAAAGAAGAAGGCAAATATTTTTATTACACGTATTTATGTGTGTTTTTAGTTCATTATCATAAAAATTATATCCAACCCCTACTTGTAAAAAAATGCCTATATATATGTAATTTTCAAAATGAAAAAAAAGAGATTTGTATTTTTCATAAATCATTTTCTGTAATTCTCTAATCTTTAATAAATCACTAATTGAATTAAATTCTTCATCAAAATATCGTTTATCTTGAAAATAACCATCTAACAATACATATTTTTTATGGATATTGATTGGAACTATTAGAGAAGAAAAACAATCGCTGGATTCTTGTATAATAGTATGTTCTATTTTTTTAAATCGAACAGCCCCGTCTATTGATAAATCATGTAATAAATGTCCCACATGATAAAATATATTTTTCCAATAAAATTCATATGACGATTTACTATTATAGTAAAATAAAAAAGACTGATTATATTTTATAGAATATGCAATTGTGGTATATACTTGAAATAATTGTATTCCTAAATCACCACGAATAATACATGTAATCATATACTATCGGTTTTTGTTATTTTAAAGCTATATGCATAGATAAAGATGTATTTATTCTTTTTACATAATTATATAATTATTTTCGAGGTTATTGTATATTCTCTTTAATAGAAAGAATTTGTCATTTTCAAAGTATAATGGATACGCATTAATTAATATTTTTAATTTGGTAATTTTATCATCATTTGATATTTTTTCATCAAATATAAGTTCTTGAATTTTTGTATTTTTATATTTCTCATAATCGAGAGCAATAGTTTCATGGGGTATCGCAAAATATTCGCCATTTGAACCCATTTGATTTTTAATTTCAAAATAATTTTTATATCCAGTAAATGTGTAATTAATTTGAACAGGAAACTTATTATTTTTATCAGTATGTGTAACGCCACAAAATTGGCGTCCACCGAGTTCTTCGTATATTTTTATCAATACTGGGTCACATCTAAACTCTTTATGTTTAGAAATGATTTCCCTCATGTGTGATGTTAAATGCTGAATAAACATGACATCATTGGTATGATAATTTGAATTTGGAAATACTCGTTTTACATTATTCATTATAAGTGATTTGTTCACAGAATATAAATCAAATATATTTGAAAACTCTTCATTATTACAAATATTATTGTATGTTGTAAATAAAATGGAACCAGTTGCACTTTCACTAATTAAATGACAAGTGTCCTCATCAATTCCTAACTCATTAATATATTTTTTATACTCTATATGTGTATTACATGCTTTACTAAACTCATTAAAATCAACGGGTTTATCTGAACAAATAGTAACTAAAATATAGAGAAACATTTTTCGATAAAATGATTGAATCAGTGAAAATTTATGTACGGATAAATCATTTATATTTACTTTACGCATATAACGGCGAATCGCATTATCGCTAATAGTAAACTCATGTGTAACTGCTGCATATAATATACCAATTATATGAGAATCACGATGTCTTATCCAACTTGCCATTTCATTCACAACACGTTGAATAATCATATCTCGACGTAAACAACGAAATTTATAAGTTTTACGAAACTGTTTTGCATATTTAATATCTGCTAAGAAATTGCAATTTTCAGCGTCTTCTTCCGTAATTGTTGAATAACCATAGCCATGGTCAAACCATGATACAATTCTATGTTGTTTTCTTTCTAACATAGTATTTAATCGGTTAATATGATATTCAATCTCATCTTCTGTTTTTTTATCAATAAAGATTTTATTTTCGCGAACTTTTTTAGATATTTTTGAAAATTTATGATGAGAAATCATAATTTCAAATGTTCCATCCAGTAAATCAACGTAATGAATTAACTCAGCAAAATAAATTGAACTTTCGTTAGAATTAGATTGATTGCTCATTGTAAAAGAGTTAAAGAGAAGATAGGCGCGTTAAAATGTTGTTGTTATAAAACTTAAGATATTTATTTTTATACTGAAAATAAAAAACATAAAACATAATCAATTTTTTATGTTTTTCGCATTATTCTGCTGCAGAATTTGCCAATCCAAACTTCTGCATTAAAATACTATTCTTACTTGGCCCTTGTTGGCGCTCGCTTTGACGCTTTACCTTATATCCTGAGGTGGATATCGCACTATTTGAAACTTGCGGTTCAAGTGTTTTTTCAATACCATAAATACTCATAATTAATTCATCATTATCTTCATGCAGTTCAGGTAAAATACGAGTAATAGGTTTATCCACTACGGATAATAAATGTTCGGTTTTTAGTAATTTGCGATATTCTTGAATAGAAAGATTGCCGTAATATTTATCCAGCAAATAATAGGGATTAGGAGCAGGTTTAATATTTTTCTTGTAGCCATAGACTTTTCCATAAACTTGATTTAGCAAATGATATCTTTCGAATTTTGTTGAATCGTCAATATTCTCTTTCATTAAAAAAGCGACAGCGCATTCAGGGCGACAAAAGGAACCATACCCTTGGATTTCCGAATCACTAATACTTTTAGGTATATAACAAGGTGTTGTATCATATTCACATGTATCCCAAAAACAACAAGATGTTTTATCTTGAGCCAAACGATTCTTATATAATTGCACCTTTAAATGCTTCAGTTTTGTATTAATTTCGCGCATATTCATATTTTCAGTATCATCTGATTGTGTGGTATTTTCGCCATTTAAAATTAATTTAGAAGAATTACAATCAGGACAATAATATGACCCACCATTTGTAGGTGTTTGCATTAATCCATGTGGATAGGTACTTGAAATAGAATTTAATGTAGTAGTTGTAGATGGAATAGGTAATAATTCAGAAGAAGAAGCCGATTCCTCTAATATGGATGAATAGGTTTGTGATAATAAGCTATCATTATAGGTAGAAATGGTAGTTGAAATATTTGGATTATATTCAAGCGGGTCATTCATTAATTTATTAAATTTAGAATTATATTCATTTAATTCTTTACTTGAACATTTTAAATGAAGAATAATATTTGGCAAACAAACAGCAGCGGGTTTTACTTCAGTCGGATTTATAACAATTTTTCCTCCTCTGGGTTTACGACCTCTTTTTTTCACTTCATCGGTTTCAGTAGAAGTTGCATCAGATTGTTGCGGTTTGGATTCTGTAGTAGTATTAGTAGTAGTATTAGTAGTAGCGGCGCTTGCTTTTTTACTGGAAGAAGTAGTAGAGTCCTTTTTAGCACGAGGCTTTTTAGTAGTAGTAGTAGT
>JACCDH010631926.1_pt1 | contig 11596 bp, 7 predicted proteins | sample 7442481 | NCBI WGS metagenome assembly JACCDH01 (sample SAMN15323433, study PRJNA562643) | freshwater metagenome | isolation source: river surface water | place: USA:Blue River Watershed | collected 2017-08-15 | reverse complement strand
CTATAGCTCAGTTGGTTAGAGCAGCGGACTCATAATCCGTTGGTCCCTGGTTCAAGTCCAGGTGGGCCCACCACTTTTCTTCAGAAATTCCTCGAAAATTCCTTTCGCTTCAATCGCTTGGCGGGCGGTCAACGGACTTTTGGTCGGTTGGAGTGACGGACTATGCATCCGTTGCTGGGGGGGGAGTTCTCAATACTTAAAAGAAAAATTGCAAATCAATCAAGAATTCGAGTTGTCGCAAATCTTACAAGTAAGGACCTTAGGAAAGTTGACATTATGTGGTCAAGAAACTTAATAACTTTGATCGGAACTCTTCTACGAGCTCAGAGTGGCTCCTGTACAGAAACTCGAAAATATCTCGGTCAGTCATTCCTCCTGTGTGCCTCATTCGATAGTAAACATCCTTTTTGCCAGAGGTTTTACCCACATCAGGAAGGCCAGAATTTCCAGAAAGGTAATGTTGCTCCAATGCGTGTTCAATATTAAGAAAAGGTAGAAATATAATGTCCGCACGATTCCGCATTCGTACATTCTCCGATTGATCGCCATCGAGAACTGTTAGGACGTTCCCTTGATTAGCGCTGAAAAAGCCCGAATGTCTGTTCCGGTCCATCAGATCAACCGTATTTTCCGAACCTCCTACATGAATAACGATAAATCGTAATGAACTTAATTTCGGTAGATCGCTTAGAATGTACTGAATAAACTCATTCAGCACTCTATCTTCAGTAAGAATATACTTGTCATAGTCTGTATAGCCAAATAAGACACTCTTAATATAGCTATAGGAAACATTTTTTACTATCGACATGCCCGGATCAACTTCGAGGTAGTAAAGCTCCTCAGGCAAAAGGCTCTTCATTAGCACTAAAGAGTGCGTAGTGAAAACTAAATTTACTCCAAATCTCCCACAATATGAGCGAAGCTCCCTTAAAAGATTAACCTGCGCTGATGAATCTAAGGAAATGTCCAACTCATCAATAACGATAAGCTTGCATTTCTTCTTCATCAATTCATATATCTGAATAACGAAGTACTCACCGGTGCTTAAATAATCCTCCCGAATATAGAAGCCATTATCCAAAAGCAAAAAATAGTGCTGCCTCCTCTTATATATGAACGATTTAAGGTTGTCGAATCTACCTTCACCATAAACTGAATTCAGCAAGCTAATAAGATCATTCGCCTTGTTGTACTGTTTAAGCGTTATACACCTTCGCAGCTCATCGTCGCTCTCACTCAATGACCTATAATCAAATCTAATTCCATAAGGGATTGGAAGCTCTGCAAAAATATTGCTTCGAATCTCAGCACTCACAATCTCTTTGGAGTCTAAAGAGCTCAGATTTTCATTATATGTGAACTCGTACTTTTTACCTTCGTATTCGTACGTTATCCTGCTATCCTTTGAGAAAATCCTATTTGAAGCAGTTCTCAAGAACGTGTCGGCTTGCGACAAATTTCTTATTGCTCGTACTAATGTTGTTTTCCCTGAGCCGTTCTTTCCAACAATGCATGTCAATCCGCACTTAGCGAGATTTATCGAGAAATTCAATCTTTTTACTAGTTGTACATTTCTGATTTCGATGCTCAGATTCATTATTTTTCAGTTCCATTGAGAAAATAGTCCACAGTAAGATTCCCGTATCTTTTACGAAGCTTTTCGATGAAGTCGCTATCTACCAGGCTCAAGTAACGCAATTGGCCTGTCGCAAGGCTCATTCGACCTTCGTAACTGCGCACCATATAATCGGAATACTTCTTCTTATCGGTACTAAAGAAATGCATTAGCACTTCCATCTGACGCTTAATCTTTATATCTACGGTGAGCTTTCCATTTGGCAGCACCACAACACCAAGCATCTTAACCTTCCCGCCAAAACCAATTCTTTTCGTCTTACTTTTGTTTAATCGAAGCCGACCATTAAAAAAATGGTTTAAGAGGCCCTGAACTTCAAGTTCTATATTTATCAACCGATCCTTTGATATTGAAGAAAGAATAATGTCGTCGGCGTATCTACTGTATGTTAGCGAATTCCCTTTGCAGAAATCTTGAAGCGCATTGTCAAATCCAAACAGACAGGAATTGCTTAAATTTGGAGATGTTGCGAAACCTACAGGCAGGACTCCATTTACCGTAGTCATACTTATAATATTTTCAATATGAGTATCGATGTCGGAAACAGGGGAGTTGGCAACCTGGGTCAATAGTACTTTTTTTACATCTTCATCCGTTAGGCTACTGAAAAATGTTTCAATGTCAGATTTAAAAAAGTACTTACTCTCGGCATGAAGCGAGATAGAGCTAACTGTGCTCTTGTTATTGCGATAGCCATGCACTACGCTGTCATTTACATCAGCAAAATCAAAAATGAAACTATTCAAAAATCTATGAAATCGGCGCAATTTTTCCGATGGGTTAAAAACAAATCCTTTCTCCCTATTCTCCTTAGTTATTGGGATACTCTTGCATTCAGCTATCGCCGAAGTACTTAGAAAGTCTTCGAACTCGAATTTCTCGTGAAAGGTGCTTTTAAAGGCCTCCGATAACAACATGCTTATTTCACACTGTGGATAAAGGGAGAGAGGGTACTGCGGAATGCAGAAAAATCTTTGCTGCCAAGATTGGCTTCTTTCAACTTACCATCGCCACCCAGGAAAACCTCAAAAACACAGGTGGCGAGGTAAGAGAAAATCAGGTTATAGCCCATAGAGGTCAGTTAAGTTGACTGAAGATACTTCTAGTCGCTGACAGGTTCATGCTAGTACTCAAAATGAAGGACTGCAACCCCCCCATTCTAGAGAACTAGCGAAAACCTGCTAGTATGAGCCCTCTCGGCGTCTACATCCTTACTTCACGCCAGTTGGAAAATTCCAACCCAACACTCAAGAGCATCACTTAATCATTTCAATAAGATTGATTGGTTTTGCCAACACATCCATTCCTTGCGGGGTTCTTCCTGTCTCAAATACTGTTTTCCAATAACTATTATTCTGCTTTCCGCCAAAAATCGTTTCTGACATCTCAGTGTTTACCCATAGAGGCAAATTGCTCAAACTCTCAATGAACTTCCGGATGTTGTCCCATATCTGCTCCGGGAATGGTATCTGAAAGAGCTTGTCTCTGGGGTCAGGTGTTCCAAGAGTAATGAAGTATGTGCGAGCAACTTGCTCAACTAGTTTGAGCCAGTTGTATATTATCTCCTCCTTGCTCATACGGTATGCGCGCAGGTGGTCGAGCGATGGGACATCCCCTTTTTGAACCTTACTTTCAATCTTGTCTGTACCAACGTCAGAGTCAAACTTGTCTATATATAAAATTTCGGCGATTAAGTTCATCAGTCTGAGAATCTGAGCGCACTCAACAATTCTTGGATTCTCTCCCTCTTCTGCTCGATAGTTTATAGGTGTCTCGAGCACCTCTTGGAAAACGAAGAATGAGTAAAAAGTTTTCTCTACCGTGCTGTATGACAGTGGCGATTCCTTCCCTCTGCCTCCAAAGTCAATATAGTCTCGGAGCTTGTTTCCTGGATCAGATGTGACACCATTCCTGACAGCATCCAGAATATATCGCTTGATTTCCTTGGACTGCCCCTTGAAATGATTGACCAGATCACGCTCTGAGAAGCCCAAGTCGTCATGTGAGCGCCCCGTCTCCTTCTGATATCTGTGTATGCGATCTTGGTATAGTGAACTCCCAAGGTGACGCTGTACTGACTTGTCGAATGCAACTTGCTTAAGTGTTGTTCCGGCATTGGTGTTTGCCGTAATCAAGGTGTCGGGATCGGGGTCGATGAATACACGCACCGGAAGTGACTTAACTCCGAGCATTATTTGCGCGGCAGCCTTGTGCTGACCATCAAATACGTGAACGGCGCACCTTCCCCCTTCACTTCTCATCCATGCCAACGGAACGTGTAATTGAGGTCTTTTCTTGTGAAACTCCTCAACCAACTTGGAAATATTGGGGCCAATCGCTCGTGGGTTTATATGGTCATCATGTGCAAGATACTGAATGGGCAGATTTGCGAAGAAAAACTTGAAGCCACTCAATTCATCACTGTAGACAGGTACTGCGCGTAATTTGTTGTCAGCTAACTCTGGAAAGCTATAGGTCAACTCATCTTCCTTTAGCTTAAAGCACAACTTCAAGTTCCCACCACCAGCCTTTACCAGAATATCACCGAGATTAGGGCTGCGATTTTCGTTCAAAAGTTCCGTTTTCAATCTCTTGAACCTATGCAGCACTCTGGCAACTTCCAAATTTGACGCTTGCTTTGATCTATTGCAGCTAGAGTGCGTGATAGCAAAGTTCACTGGATCATCTTTTCCGTGATCGTTAATAGGAATTACGTGATCAATATCCAAATGATCTTTGTGAACATCCAGATCAATTTCTTCTTCGCAAATGAAGCAATGTCCTTGTTGAGTGTTATGGAGCATTGCTATCAGGGCTTTTCGCTCATCCTGTTTAAGTCGATTTAGATATAGTGATGACATTATTAAAATTCTCCATTTCTTTCTTAATGCGTACTAAGACTTATTTCCTTTACTGCGAAATACCTTCGCTAAGGGTACTACTTGGTATGAGACTGACCAATACCTCTTCTCCGCAGCTGGCAATCCGGCTTGCAAACGAGGCGCTGTCATTACTTATTCGCTTCATTTTTTCTTCCTTATTTTCACTCAATAATTCGCACGATAGTTTTTCGGAATCCTTCACGCGATCTTTTTTTGGAAACTTGAATTCTGTACTACTACTTAACGCGGCCATTTGGTAAATCATTTGCATTTGAGTTACGAAAGTTTCGCAAATATATCGGCGCACTAGATGCCTGCCGAGTACCTCTTGAAATTCTCCGCCTGCTCAAATATCTCCTTGTACACCTCATCTCGATCCACCGGCGGATAACCCCACTCCGCCAGCAGCATGATCAGGTCCACTTTCAGCTCGGCCTTGACGTCTTCGCGCTTGCTCCAGTCGGTGTAGCGCGTCTTGTCGTCCACCACGGTCTTCACCACTTTCGCCAATTGCAGCAGCTTGTCCTCGGGGTAGGTGAAGTCGTACTTCTTCATGAGCAGCAGCAGAATGTCGTAGAAGGCCTTTTCTTCCAGGCTGATATCCATGGCCTTGTAGGAGCCGACTTCGGCCTGCAACTGTTTGATCAGGTCCATGTAGCCGTCGATGATGTTGTCGGTGAAGTCTTCCAGCACGCTGCCCACGAGTAGGCTGTCTTCGTCGCGCTCGTTGTACTTGTCCACCAGCGCCTGAAACATCTTGCTGAAATCGATGGCCTTGGCGCGGTTCACTTTCTTGAAGTCGGCAAGGGCCTTGGCCAGTAGTTGCTGCAGCAACTTGATCTTGGTGTTGGGCAGTTTCAGCTTCTCAAGTTTGGCAAGGTAATCGTCACCAAAGAGGTCCTGCTCGCCGGCCTTGTCCTCTCCCAGCTTGAAGATCTCTTCCACGCCGTCGGCACGCAGGGCCTCGCTGATCATCTCGCGCACCTTGGCGTTCATCTGTGCAAGGTCCGGCGCATCGCCCTTGGTGAGCTTGAACACGATGGCGCGCACGGCCATGTAGAAATGGACGCGGTCGCGCTCACTCTGGGTCAGGAGCTCGCTGCCGCAGCAAATGTCGTAGGCGGCCTTCAGGCGCTTGCACAGCTGCATGAAGCGCTTCTCCAGCTCCTGCGTCAGCTGCACGAATTCCGCCGCATGATTCAAGCAATGTAGCTGCTCCACGGGGCTGCCTTGGAAATAGGGTTTGCTGTCGAACTTGTGGAACACGGTGCCCAGCAGTTCCAGATGGTCGCGCACCACCGTGACGGATTGCTCGATCTCTTCGAAGTTCAGTGTGTCTGCCTTGTTGTAGTGAGCCAGGGCGAGGTTCATCTGCTTCTTGATGCCGATGTAGTCCACCACCAGGCCCTTCTCTTTGCCGGCATAGGTGCGGTTCACGCGGCTGATGGTCTGAATCAATGTGTGGCGCTGCACGGGCTTGTCGATGTACATGGTGTCGAGGAAGGGCACGTCGAAGCCGGTAAGCCACATGTCCACCACGATGGCGATCTTGAAGTTGCTCTTGGCGCTCTTGAATTGGCGGTCGAGTTCCTTGCGATATTCCTTGGTGCCCAGCGCGTTGTACATGGTCTCTGGATCATCCTGGCCTCGGGTGGCGATGATCTTGAGGCGTGCCATGGGCTTGATGTCTTTCTGCTCCTGCTCACTCAGCTGCGCGCCGGCCTCGCAGGCCAGCTCCTCTTTCCATTGAGGCCGCAGTTCAAGAATAGACTCGTACACCTGCCAGGCGATCTGCCGATTGGCACAGACAAACAGGGCCTTGCCGCACACGGTTGAGCCCTCGCTCACTCGTTTCTCGTAGTGCGCCACGAAGTCTTTGGCCAGTGCCTTGATCCGGTCCGGGTCGCCCAGAATGGCACCCATGTTGGCGTTGGCCTTCTTGCTCTCCTCGATCTGGTATTCGCTGGTGCCTTGCTCGGCGCACTGCTGGTAGTACTGCTCGATCTCGGCCAGCTTGCTGTTGTCCAGCAGCACCTTGGCCGCTCGGCCCTCGTAAACAATGCGCACGGTAATCTCGTCACGCACCGATTCCGTCATGGTGTAGGCATCCACCACGGGGCCGAACACGTCCAGCGTGGCGTCCACGGGCGTGCCGGTGAAGCCGACATAGGTGGCATTGGGTAGTGAGTCGTGCAGGTACTTGGCGAAGCCGTAGGTGCGCTTCACGCCCTCGGCGGTCATCCGCACTTTCTGATCCAGGTTCACCTGACTGCGATGCGCCTCGTCGGAGATGCAGATGACATTGCTGCGCTCGGTCAACACCTGCAGGTCTTCAGTGAACTTGTGGATGGTGGTGAGGAACACCCCGCCACTCTTGCGGTTTTGCAACAGCTCGCGCAATTGCTGTCGGCTCTCGACACTCACCACTTGCTGGTCGCCGATGAAGTTCTTGGCATTGGTGAACTGATTGCTGAGCTGGTCATCGAGGTCGGTGCGGTCGGTGATCAGCACAATGGTGGGGCTTTCCAGCGTCACACTGCGCATCAGCAGGCGCACCAGGAACAGCATGGTGTAGCTCTTGCCGCAGCCTGTGGCGCCGAAATAGGTCCCGCCCTTGCCATCGCCCGAGGGCTTGCGGTGCTTCAGGATGTGGCGAAACAGTTTAGTGGCGGCGTAATACTGGGGATAACGGCACACCACTTTCTCTTCCCGATGTGTCTTGTCGGGGAAGTAGATGAAGTGCCGCAGCACCTCCAGCAAACGGGGCTTGTGAAACAGGCCGCTGATCATGGTTTGCAATGAGGCGATGCCGTCCGGATCGAGCGGCTCATCGCCCGTCACCTTGCGCCAGGCGTACCAGAAATCGTAGGGCGCGAAGAACGAGCCCATGCGGCTGTTGACGCCATCACTGATGACGCACAGGGCGTTGTACTTGAACAGCTCAGGAATGTCGCGGCGGTAGCGCGTGGCCAATTGCACATAGGCATCGTGAATGGTGGCTTCCTCGCGCACCGTGCTCTTGAACTCGAACACCACCAGCGGCAGGCCGTTGATATAGAGGATGGCGTCGGGGATGCGCTTCTCGGTGCCGATGATCTCCAACTGATTCACTAGCCGGTAGATGTTTCTGTCCACGATATAGCGGACCGGGTCTTCCGATCTGACTTGCGCCGCATGAGTGGCATCCGGCGCCTCGACATCCCAGGCGTAGTCGAGCAACTGGATGTAGAGATCCTTTTGCGAGCGGTCTTCGCGCTTGAGCACCAGCCCGTCACTCACCAACTTCATGATGGTCTTGTTGGTGTCGTAAAGGTCGAACGCGGAATAGCCTTGGAGCTGGCGAATGATCGTGGCCACTTCGCTCGCCGTGATGCCTTCGCTGTCGTACTGGCGATGGAGATAGGCCTTCAGGTCATCCAGCAACAACACTTCTTCGGGCGAACGATTAAGGCTTTCTCCGGAACTGTGGGGATACCCTTCCTCGCCCAGTAGGGCGATGATGGCTTGTTCCAGTTTAGCCTCGTTGAAATTCATAGGCCGGCCTCGGCGAATTGCGCTTCAGCGTCGGGGATGCGGAGTTGGCCGGAGAGGAGCTTGGGCAATAGTAAATCTCTAATTTCACTTAACTGAATATTTTCATTTGAGTGTGTTCGATCAATTAGAGGCCGAATTTTTCTATAGAATATTTTCAACACGTCCGCAGTAGGAATCACCAGGAATTCGTTACTCAGGAATGTATTGGTCTGGAAATTTGAAATTCCTGTGCTCTGATTCTGATACTCCCACATCCTCCCCTTTTTATAGAGAAATGTAAGAACTACCCCCGCGAGTAAACCTAATTCAGAACTCGCAGGCACGAACTTCCTGCAAAAGCTTGCGGGTGCAACCATGCCGCCAAGTCTTTGCAAGATTCCATTAGTTATATACATAGAGCGTCCTGTGGATTGAGTTGGGCTTCCACCAGAAACCTCAATAACAATGTCGCCATCTCTTAGCTGTCTTGTTTTATACTTCTTACTTTCTATCCACCTAGTTGGAGTAGCGCCACACGAACCACTTTGTAAATTAGGAATATCGGTTCCTCTAATAATTTTCACTTTTTCTGTGTGCACTTCGTCTTCAACATCTTTCCCCCAGTCGCCCCCAATTGCAGTTTCAATGATTGAGCCAAATGGGCGTGAAAACCACCCCTCCGGCACCCACCCCAACTCTTCAGTTTCATGAAATGAATTCGGGAATAGCTGCCGCAATTCAGCGGGCAATGGTTGCAAGGGTGACTGCCCTTCCGGGACAGGCTCATGCAGTCGCAGCCTGCGCCGTTCGGCTTGGGCTTGAAAGGGTTCCGGGATGGGATTGCCGGCGGCAATGGCGTTGTCGATGACGGGGTCGAAGTCCACGAACCAGCTCTTGAAAAGGGCCTGGGCCATGGACTCGAGGGTTTGGTTGAGCTGGGTGTTGAGATCGATTTTTCGATCTATCGCTAATAATTTATCTGAAATTCTCTTTTGAATTTGGACAGGTGGGAGTGTTATTGGGATTAACTTAATAATTTTTTCATTGAGTGACGCCATAGTGGTTCCTGCAGAATTCTGAACCATCCACTTTTTGTGAGATTCAGACTGCAAGTAGTACGCAACAAATCTCTTATCACATGAATCAGGCAATCGCAGTCTAATTCCATCCGATCCCAGAAACCAACCGCTCTGGTCACCACTCACTATTGCTGATCTCTCGACGGCTCCTTTCCTCCCAAAAACGATATCTCCCTCCCGCAGCAGATACTCGGGCATTTTAAGAGTTATCTCTTGAGGGACACGAGGGGTACGGTCATGTAGCACCAATCTGCCTAGTTGAATCTCTCCCACTGAAATTACAGGAGCTCCCATCTCGGAATACTCAGATGCTTTCAGTCGTGTTCCAAACGGCCCGGTCTTGATTTCCCCTCCATATCTTGCCAAGAACTCACCAATTGTAGTTCTGGTCCATTCAGTCGCCATATCCCAAAGCCTCAAGATTCCTTTTTATTAACTGATCTAGCTCCTGACCCACTTTCGTTTGTTGGAACAACGTCTGCGTCAACTCCCGCATCTTCTCCTCAAACAGTTCGCCATCGTCCTCCACATCCGCCGCACCAACATACCGTCCCGGCGTCAGCACATAGTCATTCGCCTTTATGTCATCCAGCGTCGCCGCCTTGCAGAACCCCGGCACATCTACATAGCTGCCGTCCTTCTCTTCGCCGCGCCATGCGTGATAGGTGCCGGCGATCTTCGCAATATCCTCTACCGTCAACTCCTTGTGCGTACGGTCCACCATGGAACCAATGTTGCGCGCATCGATGAACAGCGTTTCGCCGCGACGGTCGCGGAAACTCTTGCGTTCGTCCTTGAAGGTTTGCGCCTTCTTGTTCTTGGTGAGGAACCACAAACACACAGGAATCTGCGTGGTGAAAAAGAGCTGGCCGGGCAAGGCGATCATGCAGTCCACTAGATCGTTCTCCAGCATCTTCTGGCGGATGAGTCCTTCGCCGCTGGTGTTAGAACTCATCGAGCCATTGGCCAGCACGAAGCCGGCGATGCCGTTCTCGCTGAGCTTGCTGACCATGTGCAGAATCCACGCATAGTTCGCGTTGCCGGTGGGCGGCGCATCGTAGCCGGACCAGCGCGGGTCATCGGTAAGCTCGTTATCGGCACGCCACTGCTTCTGATTGAAGGGCGGGTTAGCCATGATGAAGTCGGCCTTCAGGTCGGGGTGCTGATCCTTGAAGAAGGTATCGGCAGGCACCTCGCCCAGATTGCCAGCAATGCCGCGAATGGCCAGATTCATCTTGGCCAGCTTGTAGGTGGTGCTCGTGTATTCCTGCCCGTAGATGGAGATGTCGCGCTGATTGCCGTGGTGACTTTCGACGAACTTGATGGACTGCACGAACATGCCGCCGGAGCCACAGCATGGGTCGTAGATCTTGCCCTGATAGGGCTCGATCATTTCGGCAATCAAGTTCACCACACACTTGGGCGTATAGAACTCGCCACCGCCCTTGCCTTCTGCTGCGGCAAATCGGCCCAGGAAGTATTCATACACGCGGCCCACGACGTCATTGGTCGGGTCGCCCACCGTGTCGATATTGTTGATGGTGTCGATCAATGCCGCGAGCTTGCTGGCATCGAGACCGAGACGCGAGAAGTAGTTATCCGGCAGTGCGCCCTTGAGTGACTTGTTGTGCTTTTCCACCGTGCTCAGCGCGGTATCCACGCGAATGGGCAGATCGTCCTGCTTGGCGTGCTTGAGCACATGGGACCAACGCGCTTCCTCGGGCATGAAGAACACATTCTTCATGGTGTAGAACTCGGCCATGTCGAGGTACTTGCCCTTGCCTTCGGCTTCGAGTTCAGCCCGACGCGCCTCGAACTTGTCGCTGGCGAATTTCAGGAAGATGAGGCTGAGCACGACGTGCTTGTATTCGGAGGATTCGACGGTACCGCGCAGTTTGTTGGCGGTGTCCCACAGTGTTTCTTCAAACCCCTTTGCGGGGCCCTTGCTGGCTTTTGCTTGCTTGGCCATTGATTTCCCTTGGTTTTATTGGATTCCTTTTGCGGGATTTTCTCCATCTTATATGAATCAGCAATACCCTCCCCCGATTCATAACCCGCCATTTCCCCCGGAGTATGTCATGAGCACAACGACCGACAAAGCGAAAAAATCCCCGTCACGTTCCATGGTGAAACCCTCCCCCAAACCCTCAAGTCCCAACAAAGTCATCCCCGCGAAGTCCACTTCCAAGTCACCCTCCGGTTCCACCGGCAATTCCTCCTCCCGTTCCCCCTCCAAGCCATCCCCCTCCGGCTCCCCCTCGATCACCGTCCTCAAGTCCGCTCACTGTTCCACGCTCAAGCAAACCAGTCTGCTCACCTACGAGAGCGGACGGGACGCGGAAGGGAAACTGCACTACCGCATCACCGCCAACAACGGCGGGGGCTTCTTCTCCAACGAGTGGGTGTCCTGGGAGGTGCTCCATACGGCCTGCCACAAGACGTCCCCGGTCACTTCCCGCGACCTGCGGCCACTTCTGAAGGGG
>JACCDH011743731.1_pt1 | contig 11597 bp, 12 predicted proteins | sample 7442481 | NCBI WGS metagenome assembly JACCDH01 (sample SAMN15323433, study PRJNA562643) | freshwater metagenome | isolation source: river surface water | place: USA:Blue River Watershed | collected 2017-08-15 | reverse complement strand
CGTCGATCATGAAGACCTTGAAGCGACCCTGGACCGGTTTGTAGACCGCCTGTTCGAGCAATTGCTGCACCTCGTCCACGCCGCGATTGGAGGCCGCGTCCAGCTCGGTGTAGTCCACAAAACGCCCGGCGTCGATGTCCCGGCAAGCCTGACACACGCCACAGGGCTCGGCGGTGATACCACCCTGCCCGTCTGCGCCTTGGCAGTTAAGCGATTTGGCCAAAATGCGCGAGACCGTGGTCTTGCCCACGCCACGGGTGCCGGTAAACAAATAAGCGTGGTGCAAGCGTTGCTGCACCAAAGCATTGGTCAAGGCCTGCACCACGTGCTCCTGCCCCACCATTTCGGTGAAATTACGGGGGCGGTACTTTCGCGCGAGGACAAGGTAAGACATGGGGACTGATTCTATCGGGCTGGCGAGGTGCCCCTCTCGCAGCCATGCCTGCAACGGTCAGAAAGATGGCAGAAAAAGAAAGTGCCTGCCAGCTCGCTACAATCAGACCTGACGGGCCTTCCCGCATGGTGAAGCGGCCAACCGGGTCAGGTGGGGAACCAAGCAGCCCTAACTGTGAATCCAGTGCCGGGGTCAAGGCTCGTCACCTTACATCTTCTAAGTCCATTCAAATCAAGGACTTAGACAAGTTTCGCAGACCCAGTATCGCGATTTGTGACACCTCGTGTATCACTTTTCAGCGCAAACCATGGCAAAAGATACGGGTCTCTTTCAGCGAAACGGTACGTTCTACCTGCGTTTCATTGTCCCCAAACATAAGCGTCACTTTTTTGAGGGACGAAGTCGAATCGTCAAATCTCTTGGCACAGAGAGCGCTCGTGAGGCCAAGCTACAGGCACTGGCTCTTCGCGCACAATGGCTAAACCCTGCGGCAAGTAAGAACTCTGTCCAGACAAACAGCTCAATAGTTGGAGCTGCAGAGAGCTACACGATCAAGGAGGTACTTGCCCAGTGGCAGGACACGAAAAAACCCAGCAAAGACACATATCGCTCATGTGAGCTGGCCGTTGAGGGTCTTCTTGCCATGCTTGGACTCTCAGACATTAGCCTCAGCGACCTGACACGTAAAGTTGGCCAACAGTTCAGCGCCCACCTAGTTGAAAGTTGCAACAGCCGCAAAACTGCACACGGCAAGATCACATGGATCAAAAGCCTTTTGAACTTTGCTTATGACGATCTGGAATGGCTCGCGAGGAACCCTTGGCGTGGGATAGACATCCAATACTCAAGGATCACAAACCGAAGAGTTTGGACTGATGCTGAGATCACTAGATTGCTAGATTCACTGCTATCTCTCCCCAAAGAACGACTACCTAAACAGGCTGGATCAGATGCCGCCTACTGGTTACCGTTTCTTGCGATCTACACAGGAGCAAGGCTGAGTGAACTGGCGCAACTCAAGCCCTTAGATTTGGTCGAAAAGCCAGATGGCTATTGGCTCAATATCACAGACACTGCTCCAGACCAGAAGCTAAAAACAATTGCAGCCAAGCGCTGCATTCCCGTTCACAAAGTCTTGGTCGACGGGGGGCTAGTCACTTACGTCAAACAATTGGTAGACGCTCAAGCAAGCATGTGGCCCTTACTGCCCGCTCGGGTAGGCAAAGCTGGTGGTTATTTCAGCAACTGGTTTGGACGGTACTTGAAGTCTCAGGGCTTCACAGATTTGGACTTCCACTCCTTCAGACACACCTTTAGGACAAAACTAGTTACTGGGAATGTGCCGGAAGCAGTCATCGACCACTTGATGGGACACTCGGTTACGGGAAATGTTGGGAAAGCAAGATATACACACTTGATGCCACTTTTAAACTCAGCGATTCATGTAGTCAGCTATGAGTCGTCAAAGACCTGACTAATTTCATGTTTCTGTACACGAGCGCATGATCACTCAACTGTTCTCGTTCTTCAAAAACCCAGCTTGAATCCTTGAACAAATGGGCAAAGATGTTCGTGCCTGACAAATCCTTGCACTGCTTTAGGCACTCCCTTCGTGACTTACTGCGCGCCGTCAGATGCCTAGAGGCCGTTTCTAAGGAGATTGACGGATGGACTCACAGTCAAGATGTCTAAGAGCAATATGGCTTTGGCCACCCATTGGAGATCAAATTCGAGCAGCGATTAAAAGCATACTAAGGAATACACAGTGTAAATAAAGATTGACACGCTTAACGTTTTAGTGTAAAATAAAGATGTAGGTGAATAAAGTACCCTGAAGAGCCAACACTAGCTATAGAAGGCTCTTATCCGGAAGACTTTTATCTCCTTCTAACTATTAGGCGTTGGAAACCGTGAACAAGCCGGGTAAGCATATACGCCATCTCCAGTCCAAATGAATCACGTAAGTTGTTGATTTAAAAGGACTTTCTTTCCAATTTGTTGAATTTTCAGCTTGATTTATCGGGCTGTTCGGCATTGTCTTGCCCGGAAAACCCGCATGGTGACTGGGAAAACGACCGATTCAGAGGCTATCGGGGCATCTCTGATGGATAACTACGCCCCATTTTTAAGGAGATCAATAAAGATGAAAGCCAAACCTAAAGACGTGAAGCTGACTGAGTACGTCATCGAAGGTGAGAAGTACTGGACTGCTGAACACCCTGAATACAAAGGGTACTGGGCTACGACAAGTGGCCATATTGTCTCGAAAACTTGTGGCTACAACGGCACAGGAAATTCCAAAAGAGGGACTAGCGATCCAAAGGTGCTAAAGCCATATCTCTGCAAGAAGAACGGATACCAAAAGGTGAGCGTTTGTACTGACAGCGGTAGGAGTGAACAGCTAGTCCACCGTCTTGTCGCACAAACCTTTTTAGAGGCTCCAGATGACGATCTACGAGATTGGGATATTCCTCGAATTCGTGGAGATGTAAACCATATCGACGGCAATCCGATTAACAACAAGTTAGCTAACTTGGAGTGGAACAGTAGGAAAGAAAACCTTGAACACAACAAGCTACTTAAGGCCATCAAGGAAGAAGCCAAAGAGGTTCATGGAGCAAGAAAAGCCTCTGACTGAAGGTAGTTAGTAAAACGAAAAAGCACAAGTGTCTAACAGCCAAAGATGGATGCTTGTGCCTCTTATGTGAGCTTATTAAAAGGATCTATTGCCTCTGGCATCAGAGTCAAGGTCACATAGGTACAGCTATTCCTAGAGACATAAAAGAACATTAATTATCCATTCCATATCAGGATATGGGTTATACGAAAGATTAAGAGGAACACACATGGAACAAACACTCAAGGAGGTCTCATACCTGCAAGTACAGTGCTATTCAGATCACCAAGAGGTCTATCAAATGGCAGATAAGCTGGTGGAATCATTTCTGTCAACTAAGGAGCGGTCGCATAAGGACAAGTACGTCAAGACAGCCCGTAAGTTGGTGGCATCCATCTGGCTACATCCCTCTGACCTATTCCGGTTCAGCACAACGACAGGTCACTTCGGAAAGCGGCGCAAGCAGGTCTGGATGAGTCAGGAGGTATTGACGCTGTTCAAACATATGCGGGACATGCACCCGCCCTTGGTTAGCCTAACTGCGCCAGCTATCGCTCCTGCTATGGCTAAAGATGGACAGGGTCGTTCGGCTATTTACGCTCGTACACCTGAGTTCATGAATCGGTTGAAGAGCCTGACTAATCAAGATGTAGTTTTCGATCCAGATGCACCCCGGATCACTCTCACAGTCGGAGATGACAAGAAGGGGGTGTATCAGCCTATTCCTGAGCAGGTGAAAGAAGAGAAGTGGTATCGCTACACAGATGAAACTCTCAAGCGTCATGCCGCTTTGCTTGCTGCTTCAAGTATCACCTACGCAACCGGGGAACTCTTGTCCATTACGGATCTAACCTACAACAGGCGGTTCAGGAACTCACTGAAGAAGACCGGTCGCTTCTACTCGTCATTCGTCAACCAGCCAAAGACTGTTCGTAATGGCGTTTTGTTCAATGGCGAGTCAGCGATTTCGATTGACTTCAGTGGGCTACATCCGCACTTGATTCTTCGGTTGGTTCATAACAAGGACACCCACCAAGGAGGCTTGTTTGGCGTGGAGACTGACCCTTATGCAGTGCCGGGTTTTGATCATTTACCAAGAGATGTTCGTAAGCCACTGATTAACAGCCTCTTCAACGCCAACGACCGGGATGGCGCATGGAGAGCACTCAACTCAGCCTACTACTGGTGGGATATTGATAGGCAGGGCTGGAAGGTCAAGATCCACAGCGGAAAAGGAAAGCGTCAGGGGCAGAAGGCCTTTCCGGGGAACAAAAAGGAAGCGGAGAAGTACATCCAATCTTTCAAAAGCTACTCACCAGACTTAGCCGTGGGCATCGCAACTGGTTTGGGTAACGTGCTTCAAAAGATCGACTCGGACATCATGCTTGTGGCTATGCGCCTATGCACGGATTCAGGAATTCCGTTGCTGCCTGTACATGATGAAGTTGTTGTTCCTCGGTCCAGCTATGCAGAGGTTTTCGAGGTTCTAAAAAGAGCGTTATCAATTGTTCTGATGGAATCAGGAACGTGGGGGAGCGTGCCTATCAAGGTCTCTGCTCTAGGAGAGGAATCGGCTAGAGCCAGCCTGAATCTTGGCTAGGTTCTAACCCAAACCAGTGGCTGCTGATGCTCAGGCACCAACTTGACCCTCAAGCAAAGTGACTTGCTGAGTGTCTGTTGATGTGCTACAAAGGCGATATAAAAATATAAATTTCGGACACTCATCAACCAAACCAAGAAATTAAATTTCATTAAAAATGAAAAAATTAATCATTCTTCTTCCGCTATCAATATCTTTTGCATCTTATTCTGCCAGTTTCGATTGCACTAAAGCAGCTTCAGGAACAGAAAAAACAATTTGCAGTATAGCCTCGCTTTCGAGCTTGGATGATCAAATGGCAAATTTATATAGGTCTGTAAGAGCGAAAACACCAGATACTGACAAGTTAAAGTCCGAACAAATTGCTTGGATTAAGGATAGTCGGCGGTGCGGCACAGACCCCGTTTGTATCGAAACTGCATACAAAAAACGGATTTTCGAATTAGAGACTATTTCTGGTGAAAAAAAGCCTGCTTCAGCAATCGCTCCCACAAGTTCCGATTTCATTGTAACTACCAAATCCGGAGACAGAGAAGTCATTTATGATAAAAATTCAATAATTAGATCTGGCAGCTCTGCGCAAATGTTAACTGGTGTAAATTTCAATAATTCAGTTAAATTCGACAATATAAGTGGGATTTATTCAATGACCACCCTTTCGCATTTTGATTGCATTGGGAAGAAAGGTCGTAATTCAAAGGGATTTTTCTATGGCGGAAAAAATGCTTCCGGTCCATTACTTAGTAGCCAAACCTCAAGTGAGCCATTTGCCGACATCTCCAACAATCCCGGCCTTATGAACTTGCTTAAGATTGCTTGCGGGATTTGAACCATCTTAGAATTCAATAGTATGATTTATATCTATAAATTTATTTCTTTTTTAATCTTCATCACTTTAATTTCAGCATGCTCCAATCCTGATGAGGAAGCACGAAAGGCTGGTTTTTCAAACATGGCAGAAATGCAAACCATACAGGCCAAAGGGTTTAAAACAAAATTACAGCATGATGACGCATTTAAGGAGGTTGAATCATATGCGAAATGCAATGCCCAAATTAGCATTGTTAGCCAGTTAGCTAATAATAATGGCTTGGATAAAATTGCTACCGAAGCGGATAAGTTTCTTAAAGGCTTGGTCTTTTACGAAAGTAAATATGAAAATTCAGATATAAAATCGCGAGCTAAAGCTCTTCGAACTTCTGAATACATCACCTATAAGGACAAAGTCGAAAAAACAAACATAAGCGTTAGCGACCTGGAAATGATTCTAATAGATTGCGCTAAAAAATATCAAATAAAAATCGATTCACTATGCAAAAATAATGAGTTTATTTGTTACGGCGAAAAAGTAGCAAGCACAGGTGATGAAAGAATGCCTGATGGCTTAACTAAAATGCAATGGAAGGAACAATGTGAACGATTTGTTACTGCCAAAAATGAGTGTTCAGTCGCTTCCAATGTTTCTAAGTGCACAGACGTTAAGATGGGCTATTCAACTGCGGAAATGTCTCGGCTGTACTGCAATGGACCAAACCCTGATTTCAATTTAATGGGTGCGCGATGATATTACTTCATTTGCCAATTAATTTTTTATTATACTGAGTCCAATCTTTAAAATAACTAAGGAATATTTTTATATTTGTATCAGACTTATCAAAATTTGATCCACATAGTCCTTCCAGAGATTGTTACCTCAGCCTTTAACAACAATGACCTCAATCCCAGTTAGCTTTCTGAACTCAGTCACTACCTCAGGCTGACTTTGCCAGTCCTCAGAGCTAACATGAATCTCACATCTTTTGACAAGTAAACAGGGCTGTGGATATTGTATCTCGATCACCCTCTTGAGTTGCACCTCCAATATATGATGTAGCCCCTTCCATTGTTTTAGTATTAAAGCTTACAAAGTCCATAGATCCGATACACATAACATTCTCAGGTTTAATATGCCTCCACACCCTTTTACACTCTGTGGCCCCAATAATCAAATTATTTATTGAATCCAGCTCAATTATTCCATCTTGATTTATCTTCATGAAAAATGGCTTTTCTAATTTAAACTTTGCATTAGACCATTTACCATTAGACCATCTATAGCCATCAGAATTTGTAAATTGACATGCCACAATTGATTGCGCTTGTATTGGCAAGCTCAAAGAAATAAGCATAAAAATACTGAATATTTTCATTTTTATTTACTCCAGAAATCAGTCTTTTACTTGTATCATCATGAAAACGGTGAATAAAGACAAGATCAAGCCTAGCAAGGCCCGCAGTAACATAGAAATTTTTTGTTATCGTTCTTATGACTTTACCATAAGGCCAACTTCACAAACTTCTCTTTTGTGTAGCTAGGGGGGTAACTGCAATGTCATCTCTGCAGACCTGAGTGAAGCCCCCTTGAATTCCTGATCCATTCAGACGTAGGGGTTTGACAACCGTGCCAGCTACCTTTGTCAGTTTTCCGAATTCAGTTGTCAACTTAAGATCAAGTTGGCCTTGATCAATCGAGCACCTTGACTGTGCCCAATGAGGGAATTTTTTAAGTGCCTTTCTGTCGGCAAGTCTCAAGCGCTTCCATCGAGGGTTTGATCAGATCCAAAGCCTTAGATAGGTTGCCAAGAGAGATGTCACCGGGATTGAGTGTCATCTGTTTTTGCTCATCAGTGAGGGTCTTGTCGAGGATGACCGCAACACACTTACAGCGCTCTTTAGAGTACTTGCCCTCTTTGGCGCATGCTTCGGCGTATGAGTTCTCGAATTTCGACCCACATCCAACAAGGGACATGGTCAATCCAATCAATGTGAGTGGAATCAGTTTCATTCAAGTACCTTGAGTTCTTCTCATTGCCAAATCCCAAAACTGATAGTTGACGTTTATCTTTTCTTGAAGCAGCCGAAGCCAAGTGCGTCAACAGGAGAAGCAACCTTTGAAGATCGCACTGCAACTCTGATGCGTTACTGCTTAGCAGCACCCCAGTAGTAGGTCAGGCCCAAGCGCAGCGTTTCTATCCTCGCGCGGTTATCTGCAATACGCCCTTGGACATTGCTGAAGCTACCTTGTGTACCACCACGAGCATCTGGAAATGTGAACGTTTTATCAGGAAACCGTGCAAGCAGGTACTCAGCGCGCAGTGAAAGATTTTTCTTGATTCTCCACTCAGCACCTGCACCAATGGCGTAGCCCCAGCGATAAGCTTTATCCTTCTCGGAAAAAACTGGGTCTGTTTGTGACGTACTCAAATTGGCTTGGTACTGCGTCCGATGAACGGTCTCAGATGCCAATGCTGCCCCAGCGGTTCCAAAAATCAGGAGATCATCAAAACTCGAACCCAAAACGAATCGAGCCGAGGACATCCACGGGGTCGAGTAATCCAAGGCAGCTGTAGTTTGACCTGCGAAAGCCCCAGCATCTATCGCGTCCGACTGCCGCACTCGATGCCCCAGCCTCTGCAAATCCAACTCTCCGCCAATCAGCCATCCTGATTCCAGTCGTTGACGCTTACCCACCAGCACTCCGAAGCCTTCAGCTCGGTCAGAGAAGTTTGCGGATTCTTCACTGGCATTAATGCCTACAGTGCCATCTGACTTCAAGGTTGTGCCTTGCACGACATTGCGAGAAGAAGACACAAAAGCGCTGGAGTAGCCTCCAGTCCACATGTCTTGAGCATGGCCTGTGCCTGCCAATGTCAGATATAGCGGCAATAGCAAAGCGCAAACGCTGGTGAAAGCTGAGAAGGACGCAGAAGGATGTTTCATGACAACGGAAGGTAACTCAAATTCAAAGATGGATGTCCGCTAGGGTAACCCATGGGGTTGGACCAACTCGAGTCGACCGGGCACTTGCGGGACGTCTTAATTGAAAGTTTTGAAACATTGCAGACAAACACCGGAATAATACTGGTTTCTAAAATTTATCTATTGTGTGGCTAGGGGGTTGCTGCAAAGCTTACTCTGTAGACCTGACACTCCCCCCCTGTTCGGTGCTCAATAGGTCTGCTGCAGAGGACCAAATGCTATCGCGAAAAACTGGTTGTCGTGCTGGGATCAAGCGGATAAAATTTGTGTCACTTTCCGGTGATACAAAGCGGTCATCTGGTCAGGTAGAACTTGGGGAACCTCGCAGTTCCCAGAGGGAACGAGTGCTAAGCAGCCCTAACTGTGAATCCAGTGCCGGGGTCAAGGCTCGTCACCTATTCTTGACAAATCACATCTTTCAGCTTGATGTGATGCTCGCGCCAGACGAGCGCGACACCCCCAAACCTCAGGCCATTCGCCGGCTCAGGGTGGCAAAGGCGGTCTTTTTTTCCTTGCGGACCGATGGATGGGGGACAACAGACCCCAAAACACTGCTCAACATGTCAGCGACCAGGGCGTCGGCCCGGACATGCGGGCCATGGCGATCGGCCTCAAAGGCCAAACGGGTGGTACTGGCCATTTGGGCCACAAAGTTTTGCGGGTAATCCCTGACAGAAAATCCGCGCAAAGTCATCACTTTCATGAAGGCGTTGGCGGCCTCTTCTACGGCACGCTGATATTCCTGGGTGGCTTCTGGCGTCATGTCAACCTCGTTGTGGGAATGCTGTTACTTACAGGTCATCAACGCAGCACAAGCCCAGCAGGCCGACAAGACCTGCATCAAAATGTTACAAAACCTTCAAAATACCATGGCCAGCACGCCAGCCACTGGCCAGACTGGCTGTCAACAAATAACCACCAGTGGGTGCCTCCCAGTCCAGCATTTCTCCTGCACAAAAGACTCCGGGCCGGCCCAGAACCATCAAATCTGAGGTCAAAGCCTCCAGCGCCACGCCTCCTGCCGTGCTGATGGCCTCGGCCACAGGACGCGGGCTTTTCAATGGGATCCTGAAATTTTTCAGCACCCGTGCCAACGCCATGGAATCCGTCAAACTTTGCGCTGGACAAAGCTCGTGGATCAAGGCCATCTTGACGCCATCGATGCCCAAGCGGCTTTTCAGGTGACTGGACAGACTCCTGCTGCCACGTGGCCACGAAACATCGGCAAGCACTTGCTCAGGCGTCTTGTGGGGCAACAAATCCAGCTCCAGATAGGCGCTGCCACGATGCAGGTCTTCTCTCAAAAAGGCACCCGCAGCGTAGACCAGGCTGCCCTCCACGCCCGTCTGCGTGATGACAAATTCACCCTGGCTGGAAAATCTGGGCGCAGCGGTGGAGGGTTGCCCAGATGGAGCATCCACCCGCAAAGCCACGGACTTGACGGGATGGCCGGCAAACCTGCTACTGAAGTGCTCGGTCCAGCCCAGTCCATCACGCCCCATGACATCAAAACCACAATTGGCAGCTTGCAATGGGGCGATTGCCACGCCTTTGTCAGCCAACAAAGGCACCCAGGCGCCATCAGAGCCCAGGTGAGGCCAACTGGCACCGCCCAAAGCCAACAAGGTGGCTTTGGCCTGAACCCACCGAGTCCTGGCAGTGCCTGCAGGCTCAAACACCAATTGGTCACCCGACCAACCTTGCCAACGATGCCGCATGTGGAAATGCACTGGCACGCCAACCGATGGATGCCTCAAGCGGTGCAACCACGCTCTGAGCAAAGGCGCGGCCTTCATGTCCACTGGAAAGATTCGCCCGGACGAGCCCACAAAGGTATCGATGCCCAAGCTGGCCGCCCAATCACGAATGTTCTGTGCGTCCAGGTCATCCAACCACGAAGCAACGAGCGTTTGACGGTGTCCAAAACGCGTCCGGAATACATGGGATGGCTCTGAATGGGTCAGGTTCAAACCGCCTTTACCCGCCAGCAAAAATTTACGCCCCACCGAGGGCATGGCATCAAACAGGTGCACAGCGACGCCTGCTCGAGACAGGACTTCAGCCGCCATCAATCCCGCAGGGCCTCCTCCCACAATGGCCACATCCACATGAAGCGCTGTGGCCTCCACAAAATCAGGGGGCGAGTTTGAATAGGTCATCTGTGTGCGGCTTAACCACCCATTCGCCAAGAACGAGAGCGGTCAGTTTCTGTCAAAATAGCGCTGACTTTAGCTGCATATTCACTGTTCACAAGGAAAAGGCCATGGCCAGCGATTTGATCAAACACACAACCGACGCCACTTTTGAAGCAGACGTCCTGCAGTCCAGCCAGCCTGTGGTGGTCGACTTTTGGGCCGAATGGTGTGGACCTTGCAAAATGATCGCGCCCATTCTCGATGAAGTCGCGGGTGCCTATGAAGGCAAACTGCAAATCACCAAAATGAACGTGGATGACAACCGCGACATTCCTGCCAAGTTCGGCATCCGAGGCATCCCCACTCTGATGATCTTCAAGGGTGGCCAATTGGCTGCAACCAAAGTCGGCGCCATGAGCAAATCACAACTGACCGCTTTCATCGACCAACAACTGGCTTGATGTCTGCCGCGGGCCGAATCTGTCGGCCCTTTTTTGAAACCGGGCAGCCATGACCCGGTTTTTTGTTTTTTGGCACGCCTCAAAACCTGTCATAATTTCTCACAAGGCAACCCGAACAGGGATCACCGCCTTGATTGCCGGAAGCACCAGCCCCCGACCCCGGGCGGCATCCGGTTCTGAACATTTCCACCCGCTTATCTGAAAACGGACCCTCTGCGGCCCGCTTTGACACAGGCCAATTCCATGCATTTGAATGAACTCAAGGCACTTCACGTGTCAGAACTCCTGAAGCAAGCTGATACGCTCGAAATCGAGAACACCGGTCGCATGCGCAAGCAGGAGCTGATGTTTGCCATCATCAAAAAGCGCGCCAAAGCGGGCGAACAGGTCTTCGCCGATGGCGGGCTGGAGATCCTGCCCGACGGTTTCGGCTTTGTGCGCAGCCCGGATTCGAGCTACACCGCCAGCACCGACGACATCTACATCAGCCCCAGCCAGGTGCGCCGATTCAACCTGCACACCGGCGACATGATCGAAGGCGAGGTACGCACCCCCAAGGACGGCGAGCGCTACTTTGCCCTGAACAAGCTTG
>JACCDH011647635.1_pt1 | contig 11597 bp, 13 predicted proteins | sample 7442481 | NCBI WGS metagenome assembly JACCDH01 (sample SAMN15323433, study PRJNA562643) | freshwater metagenome | isolation source: river surface water | place: USA:Blue River Watershed | collected 2017-08-15 | reverse complement strand
GTTTCGGCCACGCCGTCTATGTGGGCGCAGGCTCTTTTTTGGCCATCCAAAGTTTGAGATTCATGGAAGCTGGGCTGCTGCACTTGCCCGTCATCCTGGTGCCCTTGCTGGGCGGCATGGCCGGCTTGCTGTTGGCGACGTTGTTGGGTTGGATCACGACCCGCAGGGCGGGCACCGCCCTCGCCATGATTTCACTGGGCCTGGTCTATTAAGCCCTGCGGATGTTCAATCCGGACACCCAATGCAAATGGCTTGGCTTCTATTAAAATGTTTTTTTGGTGCAGGAGCTCGAAAATATCACGGGCGGAGTGGCCGGTGGCCAATATTACCGCATGCCCATCTATTTTAGAATCATCGGCCAGTTTCACCGCTTTTATCGCTCCGGCTTTAATGATGAAGTCTGTTACTTTGGCATCAAAATGCACTTCACCGCCGACATTTAAAATTTCTTCCCGTAAGGCGGTAATAATTTGCGGTAATTTATTGGTGCCAATGTGTGGACGGGCATCCACCAAAATATCTTCGCTGGCGCCATGCGCTACCAAGGTTTTCAATACATAATTGATATCACCACGTTTGTTAGAACGGGTATAGAGTTTGCCATCAGAGTACGTACCTGCACCACCTTCGCCATAGCAATAATTAGACTCCGGATTAACCACACCTTGCTTATTGATGGCAGCCAAATCACGGCGGCGTTGCTTTACATCCTTTCCACGTTCTAGCACAATGGGCTTTAAGCCCAATTCGATACACCTCAGAGCGGCAAATAAACCTGCCGGACCAGCTCCAACAATAATAACGGGCTTTTTGTCAGTTACTTTGGCATAGTTAACTGTAAAAATTTCAGGCTCAGAAAACTGGTCGATATAGACTTCTACTTTCAGTCGAAATACCACTTTACGGCCACGGGCATCGATGGAGCGTTTGCGAATTTTAAGCTCCTGGATACGCTTAGGATCGGTTTTTAAGATTTTTGCTGCCGCGATGCGGATCAGCTCTGGTTGATCTGTTTCTTCAGGAAGAAGAACTAATTCAATTTCGGTAATCATGTGCTTGCCGGGTTTTTATCCCGGATTGTAACAAAGGTATGAAATTTGCAATCTAAGCTGTAAATTGAACAAAATTAAAATGAAGATCATGAGAAAAATTGCGTATATGTTGGTTGCCGCTTTCGCGGTAATTTCTTTAAGTTCTTGCGGCTACAATTCAATGGTTACGTTGGATGAGCAGGTGCAATCTCAATGGGCACAGGTACAAAACGTGTATCAGCGCCGTGCAGATTTAGTGCCTAATTTGGTAAATACCGTTAAAGGTGCTGCCAATTTTGAGCAAGAAACCTTAACTAAAGTGATCGAAGCTCGTGCTAAAGCTACTGCAGTTACGGTTGATGCTTCGAAACTTAGCCCTGAAAGCATTCAGAAATTTCAGGCTGCACAAGGTGAATTGAGCCAATCCTTAAGTCGCTTGCTGGTTTCGGTTGAACGTTATCCCGAATTGAAAGCCAACCAAAACTTCTTGGAATTGCAAGCTCAGTTGGAGGGAACCGAAAACCGCATCACGGTTGAACGCCAGAAATTCAATGAGGTAACTCAAGAATACAACGCTAAAATCCGCACCTTCCCTAATAACCTTACAGCCAACATGTTTGGTTTTGAGAAAAAAGGGTATTTCCAGGCGGATGCTGGAGCTGAGAAAGCGCCTAAAGTACAATTCTAATGAGCCTTTTCAGCGAACAGGAACAGGAACGTATCCGCGAAGCAATTGCGCAAGCGGAGCGTTCTACTTCTGGTGAGATCCGCATTTTTGTAGAAAAAACCTGTAAGGATAATGCGTATGAACGTGCCGTACATTTTTTCAATAAACTCGGCATGGCTAAAACCAAGCTGCGTAACGGCGTACTGATCTACCTGGCTACCGAAGATCATCAATTTGCTATCATTGGCGATGCGGGTATCAATAAACTTGTACCCGAAAATTTTTGGCAAACTACCAAAGACTTGATGTTGCGCCATTTTAAAACAGGCGAAATGGCCGAAGGAATCATCGCTGGAATTCACGAAGCAGGCCAGCAATTGAAAACCTTTTTTCCATCGGTTGCCAATGACACGAACGAACTGAGTAATGACATTGCTTTTGGAGATGATGAGTAAGACGATGAAACTAAGAAACATTTTATTCCTCTGTTTACTCTGCCTACCGGGATTGGGATTTGCACAAAATTTTCCGGAAAAACCCAATCGCTTAGTCAACGATTATACCCAAACACTCTCAGTCAATGAGATTGATGCCTTAGAGCAGAAACTTCGTGCTTTTGACGACTCTACGTCTACGCAAATTTCGGTGGTAGTTATCAACGATTTGGAAGGCTATGAAGTGTCGGATTACGCAGTGCGTTTAGCAGAAAAGTGGGGAATTGGGCAGATTAAAAAGAATAATGGTATCATTTTGTTGGCCTCCTTAGGTGACCGCAAAGTGACCATTCAAACCGGGTATGGTGTGGAAGGTGCTTTGCCTGATGCTATAGCCCGTCGAATTATTGAATACAGCATTAAGCCTAATTTTAAAGAGGGGAACTATTACGCCGGACTAGACCAAGCAACTAATGATATTATTGCTTACACCAAAGGTGAGTATAAAAACGACAGCCCCAGAAAACGCAAAGGAGGCGGATTCCCGTTTGTGTTGATTCCATTCATCATCATGGTGATTGTAATCATTGCTAAAAGTAAAGGCGGTGGGAATACTGGAGAAGTGATTAGTGGCCGTGGCGGTTCTGGTTTATTTTGGTGGATGTTGATGAATAGCGGCGGCGGACGCAGTAGCGGTGGCGGTTTTGGCGACAGCGGAGGTGGAGGTTTTGGCGGTTTTGGTGGCGGCAGCTTTGGCGGTGGCGGAGCCAGTGGAAGTTGGTAAAAAAATTAAAAAGCCCCGATTTTCATCGGGGCTTTTTTTGTTATTGACATTTGTCTCTTCGGGAAGTATCAATCAGGTACACAATCTTCCAACCATCCGGATATTTAACCAAGGTCATGTTGTCGGTGCCGCAGTGTGAAAACTTGCTGCCTATATGGAAGGTATAACTTCCCCAAACCTGGGCCATGTTCCCATCGATCAGAATTTGGTCGAAGTTCATTTTTTCATCCCAAACTTGGTCGGCAGATTTTGGCTGAGCAATGGCCTTGAGCCAGGGCTCCAAGCGGTCGCCGGTAACAGTGCCCGATGAACCATCTTTGGCATTACGAATGGTTTGTAAAAGTGCTCCGGGAGCGAAAACAGATTTGACCATAGTCGAGTCGCATTTTTTCATCCCTTCAAAAACGGTATTCACCGTTTTTTTAATGGCCTCGATTTCCGGATCGGGGGATTGAGCATTGGCTACATTTATCCCCATACAAAACAAAAACAGTAGTAGTAGTTTATTCATGGTCTAGAACTTGATATATGCTGTGATTAAAAAAATGATCGCTAATTGCATCACTGCGTTTAGAACTAAACGGAGGTATTGCGTTTTTATATTCTGGAATGACGATTGATCACTCAGCAGTAATTTGAACGAATAGATAAGAAGTCCGAGATTGAAAATAATCACCACACCAACCGGATAAATGAGCCATTCGGGTAAAAAATCTCTTCTAACTGCACCAAGAATTACATAACTAAGAATAGTTAAAAAACTGCTTGAGGAGATCGATTGTGAATATTTTGCTTGAACTGAATTTTCTGTGAGTTCCCCCATGATACAGATTGAATTAAAACTGTAATTACGCAATTTAAAATTGAAATTCAAACTTTCCTGAGGTACTCAAATTCAAAGGGCTGCCAGAATTTGGCTTAAGAAAATTGTATTGAACAAAATACTCTAGTTATCGCTCCTATAAACAGATTTACCCTCCATTAAAATAAACCCAATGGAAATAATTTAGGTGAATTGGAATAATGGCGGAGTATCTTACCCGGCTTACCAACTCCTTTGGCATTTGGATGCTCATCCCAATAATAATTTCCGTTGAAGCGTTCATAGCGACCTGTAAAACCTGAAAGGCGGACTCCGTCTTCAATTTTTTCCCATTCCCCTTTTTCAGAATAAGGTGTAAATACAACTTCATGACTTATAATACAAGATCCAAAAAAATTGAGCTCAATATTATCGTATCCAGTTGGGGTATCACCAAAACTTGTTGGAACTGTATCAGAATAGGTACCAGAGGGGCCACATGATGTTAAAAAACAAGAAACTAGGAAGACTAATAAGCTAATTTTAAAAAAATTCATATTGATTAATTAGTTTGCTGATGCTATTCTGGAGTTGTGAATATACCCTACCGTACCGTCGGTCAGCTTGATTTTTGAATAAGGCTCTCCGGGTTGTATAATGTCAAAAGTTTCGTTTTCGTACACTTTACGGATAATCTTACCTCCCGGGGTAGCCCGCAAATTGGTATAGCCATCGGGATCGCTAATGGAATACGCTCCTCTTGGCACAGTGGAGGCTTCAGACTCATTAGTAGTTGTTGTAGTACTTATTGGTGGTGAGTAAGCAGGTTCAGTCACATCTGGATACCTCAAGGAAAAAGTGTCAGACTGGTTAGGCGATAGTTTGAAAAAGAATCCTTCCGAATCTAAATCTTCGCTCGGCTGCGGTTTGTTTTCCTTTAGCCACTTGGCTACAGCTGGCTTGAGCACTGTAGTATAAAATATAAAAATATCCGAATTTTGTTCTTTAATTTCTTTTAAAGAAGTCCCATTTGCGCTGTACAATTCAAATTCATGCTTTTCAAAAGAATTAAATTTAACTACAGGCACAGCACGGTCAGTAAGTTTTAATTCGCTACCAAACCATAATTGCAATTCATCAATTTTTTGAAAATCATCTGGTTTAAGTGATTCGAAGTATACTTGTATTGACGCTAATAAGTTTTTATTAAGGGTTTCAAAATCTACTGGTTTCTGATTTCCTTTCAACTCAAATGTGAGATCATCGTATTCATACGGATGCGCCATTTTCTCCATTAGCTCTACAATATTTTCGTCACCGGAAAAAGAAATGGGTACTTTTAAAAACGTTGTTTTTATTTCTAAAACTTTCTCCTTCTGATTTTTCTTCAGTGCTTCCTTGTACTCCTTAGAATCTGGAGATACATAAAAAAGTTTCTTAAGCTTGGTGATTTGCTCTTTGGTTAAACTAGTTTTTGTAATTCCAGCATTTGCATTTTCATTCCAGGTTACTTTAAACCTCAAGGCGTAGGTAGAATCATTCTCAAAGGGCTGTCCAAAATCACAATAAAATCTGTGCCCACCCCAGTCGGCAAAAATTACCCAATTAGCTTTGCCTTCAGAATCTATAAAAACCTCTTTTTTAATGTTAGAGAGTTCATACTCCTCAAGCTCCTTTTTATCTAATTGCTCTAAAACCTTGGATTCAAGAGACGTGTAAACGCCATAGGAAACCGAGAGCGTGTTGTCATTGCCAAAGATGAAACTAGATTTACCGCCAAAGGTATCGCCAACATTGCAATACCCCTCACCATTTGTGTGCCCGGGGAAGTTATAAAGTGATGGCTGCGAGGATTCATTGCCGGCAAGTTTATTGCTGGCAATGTCTAAAACTTCTTTCAATAAATCTTCGCCATCATCACTACTAGAGCCAACGCATGAATTCAGTAGAATTGCAACAAATAGAATTGATGCATATCTTAAAATGGAATTATTCATCATTTTACTAGTCATTTAGTTTGCTGGAGCAATTCTAGAATTATGAATATAACCTACAGTACCATCGGTTAATTTGATTTTCGAATACGGGTCACCAGGTTCTATAATGTCAAAGGTCTCGTTTTCGTACACTTTACGGATGATCTTACCACCAGGTGTTGCTCGTAAATTAGTGTAGCCATCAGGGTCGCTGATCGAATATTCGCCTCTTGGCACATCGGTTGATGGAGTTGAGTTCGCTTCTGCAGGTGCGGCAGTACTATCCGGTTGCACTTGCTCCTCTACCGGAGCTTGAGACGCTGTTGAATTTTGGTTATTAGTTACACTGTCCTGTTCAACTTGAGCATTTTCCGAAGTTTCTTGGGTAAAAGAACCCGAAGTAACGAATACTTTTACACACGCCAGCACTACAAGCACCATCAGAATTACAGTAATTTTCTTAAGATCTAGCCTGTCAATAACTGATTTTAACCCGACAGGGATTGCATTCGTTTTATTTGCCAAAAGCAATTCATATACTAAAGCGATCAAAGTAATGGCAAAAAAGCTTTCGGCAACACCAATAATTGCTGAGCGGTAAGTACTGATATTTACAAATTCGAGCAGCGCAATTAAAACATATACAGGAGAAAAGGACAGTAGTAGTTGCTGAACGAATTTGAAATTTGCTTTCTTGGCTAGCAGATATGGAATAAGAACGAAAAACAACAAACCCAGCAGTAGGTCTGATAGACCATTCATCCCATAAACTTTTTGATTAGCCCATAAACCTAATAGAAGAATTAATAAAGCGAATACATAGCTACTAGTAATAATACGAATCAGCTTATTATTTTCAGCTTTCACTTCATCTAAATATTTTTTGATGTAAGGCAATCCCATATCCACCTTCTTTGCCTCTAAAATATTAAGTATGATACGATTCGATAGCTTTTTTACAAACCATGATGTAGCCCAAGAAAGAAGTCTAGGGTTGATATTATTCTCAACCAAAATTGGGTTTAAAACTGAGTTTGCTGCATTCACAGACAAAGCATTACTCTCGGCTTTTAACTTGAGAAAGGACTGAGCATCAATAGTCTGAACAGAAGTTTGACTTAAAGATTTTGCAATAGATCTAACTAAATAACTCAGATAAATCATAAGTGTTAGCTTGTTCAGGTAGTTGATCCTTCTTGTATAGTCGTAAAGCGTATATGCCCAATTATTTTTTGGATCAATCAGACTTTTATCAATTGGAGTAGTTGACTTTTTTGCCTCATTCCCAGGTTGCTTATTTCGATCAACACTCGGGTCGTTCAACTTAATTTTTGTTTGACATCCCTTACAAGTAACAATCGCAGGAAATTTGGCTATTCTAGAAAAATCGATTCTAAGTTGTGTTTTACACTGAGGGCAAGGAATGGACTTTGTTTGGGCTTCATTTGCACCATTTTTATTCTTAGGGGCGCTAACTTCGCTTTTTACTGCTACCTGGGGTTTATTAAGCTTATACTTCTGAGAACATTTCGGACAAGCTATGGTAAACTCAGATGATGGTGCTTTATCGTAATCAATCTTCATAGAATGATTACATTTTTGGCATACTAAGGTCTTTATCATGGTTTAATCTTTAAAATTGACTAATAATCATCGCTATCAAAATCTCCATCATCATCGGTATCTACAACATACTCATCAGCAATACCATCTCCATCATAATCAACAGAGACCACATCGGCTTCACCATCGCCATCAGTATCATACACCACAGTATCAGCAACCCCATCACCATCGGTATCGTAAGATACGGTGTCAATTTGTCCATCGCCATCAGTATCGTACGCGATTGTATCTGCTAAACCATCGTAATTACTGTCAATTACAATGGCATCCGAGTCGCCATCAGAATCGGTATCCACAAAAACAGCATCAGCTTGGCCATCGTTGTTTCTGTCAACAGCAAGGGATTCATTTATGCCATCGTTATTTAAATCAAGGTTTTTTGTTTTCATTTTGAAAAACTATTTGAAGTTTAAAATTTGGTTAAAAACACTTAAATAAATCTATTGTATTGCAAACGGATAATTGCAATTAAATAGGTGATTTGGGTTATTCACCTATTTAATAAAATGGAATAAAAACGAATAATTAATGATTATTAGAATGCAGATGCACTAAAATTGGTTCTTTAGGACCTTTAAAGCAGCACTGTTTAAAGAGTACCGGCTTAAACGCTTATCCTCTGGAGAGGGATGTCGCTCAATGGCATTGTCGATTTGAAAAAATAGTTGAATTTTCTGGTTGACTTGTGCAATGATATTGAGGCGAATGCGTCGTTGATTTTCTAATGTTTTTCCTGACAAACCTAAAATCTCATTTACTTCTACTGTAGACAGGAAGCTGTCAGCAGTGAGATCCATTAAAGATTTCAGGAGCAGTTTTTCCTGAAGATCAAAAGTGAGCTTTTTGGCCTCCTTAGTCCGTTTCCGGAAATAAAATAGACCTAAAAGGGCAAGAGAACCAAATCCAATACCTGCATAATAAAGCCATTTAGACGGTGGAGAATAAAATGGACCAAGATAAATTGCTTTAGATTCAATTTCTCTGATTGACAATTTACTTATAGGGCCATTATCTCGGTTCCAATAACAATAAATTTCGTCTCCTACGGCATATCGATATTCTCCACCCTGAAACTGCTCCTTATTACTTTTATAAACAAAGACAGCATTTTTAACAGGATCAATCAGGTATACTTTTTCTCTTGAAAATTGAACAAAATAGTTGCCGTTCCAGATGATTTCTCTGTTTTGCTGCTCCAGTAATTCGGCATTAATTTCTCCTAACAAAGTCCATTCATTGGTTTTGAAATCGTAGACGTAACAATTTACATCAATGCTAAGGGGATTATTCTCTAGATATTTGCCCTCTTCAGAACCGCCCGTATAAAATTTATCGGTTAATTTAGAATAACCCTGATAACCGTCAAAAATAGATTCGGGACCAAAATTTTTAGGCCTAATAGCCTGCCATTCGGCCGTATTTTTATCAAAATATGTAATCGCCCTACTATACGTCCAAAATCCTACCCCACCTACACTGTATATTTGCGCATTACGCTCAAAAACATCAGCACCAAAATTGTAACCTGAATAAAAAGTTTGATCGATTCGCTTTAGTGTTTTGCTGAGAAAATTCAATTCAAAAACCTGACCAGTCCCAGCTAGTGTAAAAATCAATTTTTGTGAATCTGGAGAAAAGAAGTAATGATTAGAAACTGTAGGTGGTAGATGTAAAACAATCCCGGGATCAACTTTTATAGTTCCGTGTACCCGCCAGTTGCCTGGAGTAGATTCCTTCAACAACTCTCCTGTAATTAAATCTATCCGGGCTCTTTGCTTGAGATTGGGATCTAGCCAACTAAAATACTTGTCATTACCGTAAAGTTGGCTTAAAGTTGATAGACTAAGAAGCAATACAAAGAAACCTCGTTGAACTACTTTCATGTCTACAATGAAGTATTTAACTAAATAAATCTAGCTCATTTTGAGCTTTTTCTGAATATCGGCTACGTAGCCTTTAAATTTCTTATCGGTATCGATCAAATCTTCGACGGTTTGACAAGCATAAATTACCGTAGAGTGGTCGCGGCCACCAAAGAACGCTCCAATAGATTTGAGAGAGGTTTTGGTATGGCTCTTTGCCAAATACATCGAGATCTGACGGGCCTGTACAATTTCACGTTTACGAGTTTGAGATTTAACCATCTCGATAGGCACCTCAAAATATTCGCATACCAATTTCTGAATGTAATCCATCGAAATCTCCTTGCTCGAATTTTTGATAAAATTCTTAAGCATTGACTTCGCCAGATTCAAATCAATTTCTTTTTTATTTAGGGTAGATTGAGCCAACAAAGACACCATGGCACCTTCGAGCTCTCTTACGTTGTTATCAATATTGTGGGCAACATATTCGATCACTTCGCTTGGCAAATCGATACCGTCTGAATACATTTTCTTTTTCAGGATGGCCATACGGGTTTCCAAATCTGGAACTTGCAAATCTGCCGATAGGCCCCACTTGAAACGGCTCAATAATCGTTCTTCCAAGCCGGCCAAATCTTTTGGCGCCTTATCAGAAGTCACGATTAATTGTTTACCCGATTGATGCAGGTGATTGAAAATATGGAAGAAAATATCTTGTGTTTTTTCTTTGCCGGCAAAGTTGTGTACGTCATCCATGATGAGCACATCCATTGCCTGATAGAAATTCACAAAATCGTTAATGTTGTTATTTTTTAAGGCATCAACAAACTGCTGGGTAAATTTCTCACACGAAACATACAATACCAGTTTATCGGGCATGCCTCTTTTGATCTCGTTACCAATAGCCTGAGCCAAATGCGTTTTACCCAAACCAACACCACCGTAAATCATCAATGGATTGAAAGAAGTGCCTCCCGGTTTTGCAGCTACAGCATAACCTGCCGAGCGAGCCAAACGGTTACAATCACCTTCCACAAAATTGTCGAAATTGTAGTTCGGGTTCAGTTGCGGATCAACCTGCAATTTCTTGAGCCCGGGAATAACAAATGGATTCTTGATGTCTTTGTTTAAGGCAACCGGCATGGGCATCGATTGATTCTTTGCTTCTGCACCGTTACCATTAGAAGGCATATTGGTAGTAAATGGGGATGCGGTAGATGATTTCTCGACAACAATATTGTACTCTAATCTTCCCTCATCACCCAATTGCTTCTTTACCGTTTTGCGAAGTAAGCCTACATAATGCTCCTCTAACCATTCGTAGAAGAATAAACTCGGAACCTGGATGGTCAACACATTACCTTCTAAACGCAAAGCTTTAATCGGCTCAAACCAAGTTTTGAAACTTTGAGCCGGGATATTGTCTTTGATAATTTGAAGGCAGTTGTCCCATACTTCGGTACAAGTTTTTTCCATATACGTATCTTAATCTATTGAGTTACAAGCATTAAAAACAAAGGGAGGTAGTGGCCCATTGGAACCTCGAATATTCTAAAAATATTTTAGATATAAAACTAAATTTTAAAATTATTGTTAACCGATTGCAATTCAGCAAAATAGCTGACTTTTTTACCGTCCAATTTGCTGAAAATAAAGTCAATTCTTCCCAAATTTATTCCGGCAAAACCCACCTGATTGACCAAAGTTTCTTTACCGCTCAAATTTTTAAGAGATTCTGGTTCATTTAAGAAGGTATGCGTATGCCCTCCAATAATCAAATCAATATGGTGAGTATTCTGTGCAATCACTCGGTCTGATACTTTATTGTCATTATACTTATAACCTAAATGAGATAGACACACAATTAGATCGCACTTGTGCTCTTGCTTCAATTCTGCCTCTATTTTTAAGGCATTTTCAATCGGATCGAGGTAGCGGGTATTCCCATATTGTACTTTATTCACCAATCCTTCCAATTCAATACCCAAACCAAAAACGCCAATTTTCAGTCCATCTTTTTTGAAAATTTGGTACGGTTTTGTACTGGCGTGTAATAAGGTATCCGACAAATCGTAATTGGCATTTAGTATCGGGAAGTTGGCATGAGGCAGTTGTTTGTAGAACCCTTCCACCCCGTTATCAAAATCGTGATTGCCCATAATACCGGCATCGTAACCCATCATGCTCATCATTTTAATTTCCAATTCGCCACCGTATAAATTAAAATAGGGCGTACCCTGAAAAATGTCACCAGCATCAAAAAGAAGCACATTTTTCTCTTCCGAACGAATCTTGTTAATTAAAGCAGCACGAGGAGCAACTCCGCCACGTCCTTCATATTTCTAACCGTCCATCGGTAATGGGTCAATGCGGCTATGCACATCATTTGTGTGCAGAATAGTCAGTTTTACC
>JACCDH011160223.1_pt1 | contig 11598 bp, 10 predicted proteins | sample 7442481 | NCBI WGS metagenome assembly JACCDH01 (sample SAMN15323433, study PRJNA562643) | freshwater metagenome | isolation source: river surface water | place: USA:Blue River Watershed | collected 2017-08-15 | reverse complement strand
TGGACTGGTGCACGTGCATGCCGGAGCCGTTGTCGCCGGCGTAGGGCTTGGGCATGAAGGTGGCGGTCTTGCCGTAGGCGTTGGCCACGTTCCAGACCACATACTTCAGGACCTGGGTCCAGTCGGCGCGCTCGACGAGCGTGCTGAACTTGGTGCCGATCTCGTTCTGGCCAGCGCCCGCCACTTCGTGGTGGAACACTTCAACCGGAATGCCCAGGGATTCAAGGATCAGGGACATCTCGGCGCGCATGTCCTGGGTGCTGTCGACCGGGGGCACGGGGAAGTAGCCACCCTTCACGGTGGGACGGTGGCCGCGGTTGCCGCCTTCGAGCTGCTTGCCGCTGTTCCAGGGGGCTTCGTATTCGTCGATGGCGAACATGACGTTGCCGGGCTCGTTGCTCCAGCGCACGCCGTCGAAGATGAAGAACTCGGGCTCGGGACCGAAGTAGGCGGTGTCGCCGATACCAGAGGCCTTCAGGTAAGCCTCGGCGCGCTTGGCGATGGAACGCGGGTCGCGGTCATAGGCCTTGCCATCGCTGGGTTCGACCACGTCGCACTGCAGGAACAGGGTGGTCTCTTCGAAGAAGGGGTCGATGTTCGCGGTGTTCGGGTCGGGCATCAGCTGCATGTCCGAGGCTTCAATGCCTTTCCAGCCGGCGATGGACGAACCGTCGAAGGCGTGGCCCGAGCTGAACTTGTCTTCGCCAAAGGCGGAAATCGGCACGGTCACGTGTTGCTCTTTGCCACGGGTGTCGGTGAAGCGGAAGTCAACGAACTTGACCTCGTTGTCCTTCACCATCTTCATCACGTCGGCGACGGTCTTGGCTGCCATCAGGTTCTCCTGGTTTCAATGGTTGTTGATCAATGACGGTGGGCGTTTGCAGGTTCTGTGCCACGCCTGAGGCAATGGACTTGGCCGCAAAACCTGAGATTGTCGCCGAAGTTGAGCTCACGGCCGAGCCACATTTGCACCAAATCGGTGCAATCAGGTGCGCACCAAGCAGGTGCCCCTCAACGTCGCACCAATTCAGGGCCCAATTCAGCGCCGCGCTCGGCCAGGCCGCGGCGCAACTGCTGGTAGGCGGGTTCGACCGCCTGCGGGTCACCCTTGACGCCCAGGTCGATGTGGCGACCCCACTGCGGGTGGTCCACGCTGGGCAGGCTGAACACCTTGATGGCGGGGTGATCGCGCTCGATCTCCTCCATCAGGGGGGTGAGGGCCGCTTCCACCGCCCCGAGGACGATGACCGACTTCTCCAGATAGGCCTGCTGCCTGAACAGCGCGCGGTAGTAGGTGTCCAGCACCCACTCGATCATCGGCCAGGCCATGACCGGGAAGCCGGGCACGAAATGCACATCGGCCACGCTGAAGCCGGCGATCTTGTTGTAGGGGTTGGGGATGATGCGCGCGCCCTCGGGAAAGACGCCCATGTTCAGGCGCTGCTGGTTGTCGGCGCGATCGGGCTCCCAGACCACGCCCTGCTCGCGCGCGACATCCTGCATCCGCTCGCGGATCAGGGCCGCCGCCTCGGGGTGCAGGGCCAGGGGCACGCCCAGCGCCTTCGCCGCGCACTGGCGGGTGTGGTCGTCGGGCGTGGCACCGATGCCACCGCAAGAAAACACCGGCATTCCGGCGGCGAAGGCACGTGCCAGCGTGGCGGTGATGCGCTCGGGCGAATCGCCCACGTACTCGGCCCAGGCCAGTTGCAGGCCGCGCGCGGACAGCAGCTCAATCACCTTGGGCATGTGTTTGTCCATGCGCTTGCCCGAGAGGATTTCGTCGCCGACGATGACCAGGCCGATCTCGTGGCCCGGGGATGAAGGAGTGCTTGCAGTCATGCTTTTCCGGCCAGGCGCTTGAGCCCCAGCCATTGTTGTTGCCAGAAACCCCGGCCGTAGTCGCGGCCTGCTTCCACCTGGTCGCGGATGCCGGTGGGGTCGTAACGGTTCTCGAAATTGGCCGTGCCAAACAGCATGTCCCACCAGGGCAGGAGCACGCCGAAGTTATGGCCGCCCAGCGTGCCGGCACCGGCGGTCTCGTGACCGATGCCGATGCTGTGATGCAGACGGTGAAAGCGCGGGCTGACCCACAGCCGCTCGCCGAGGCGGCCGAAAGACAGCCGCAGGTTGGCATGCTGCAGGCTCTCACTCAGTTGGGTGATGGCGACGATGGCCACGAACTGCGAAGGCGCCACGCCGATCGCCAGCGCCAGCAGCACCAGCAGGCTGTCGCGGACCAGGTCGTCCAGCAGGTGGTTGCGGTTGTCGCTCCACATCGTCATCTGCCGCTGGGAGTGGTGCAGCGCGTGCAACTGCCACCAGGCCTGCAGACCATGCTGCCCCCGGTGGATCCAGTAGTCGGCAAAGTCGAAGATCACCAGGTACATCAGCAGGCTGACCCAGGCGATGTCGGTCACGCCGGGCCAGACCTGGTCCAGGTGCAGGCCGCCGACACCGTCGACGCTCAGCGCCCCGAACAGCGCATCGAACAGCGGCTGCACCAGGAAGAACAGCCCGACCCGGAACAGGCCCAGGCGATGCACCAGGGTGTAGACGATGTCGGTGCGAATGGCAGCGCGGTCCGTCACGGGCTCGGCGGGGCGCCAGCGTTGCAAGGGTCCGATCACGCCCACGATCACGGCCAGTTGCAGCACGCCCACCAGCAGCCAGCCGGTGGCGGCGAAGCCGTCTTCCAGCAGGTTGCCCAGGCCCAGGGCGAACAGCGTGGGGCTGACGAAACTCTCGAACAGCCACTGCTGCCCCAGGGCGAAGGTCGATTCGATCCAGTCCATCATCGTGTCGTCTCTGCAAGGGGGCCGCTGCGCGCAGCGATCCAGTCGCGGTACTGCGGGTGATCGCGCAGGGTACGAAAGCAAAAGCCGCGCGCCTTCAGGCCAGTGACCAAGGGCTCCAGAACCGCCGGGGCCCAGGGGTCCTTGCGTGACCAGATGCCTAAGTGCGCCACGAGGATATCGCCGCTGCGCACGTCGCGCAGCGCCTGCTTCAACAGCAGGTCATTCGGGTGGGTTTCACTGGACAACTCGTCGCCCAGGAACCCTGCGGGCGACCAGCCCACATGGGCGTGGCCGCAGGCGCGCGTGGCGGCGAGAAAGGCCGGCGAGGTCTTGCCCCCGGGCGCGCGAAACAGCGGCAGGGGCTTCTTGCCCGTGACCTGGGCCAGGCGCGCGGCGGCCTTGTCGATCTCGGCGCAGTATTGGGCGGCGGTCCAGGTCTCGGTCACGCCGCTACGCGGCCCGGCGGAGGCGCGCACGCGAAACCGGGGCGGGTCGCCGGGCAGGTCGGCGCGCCAGTACACGTGGTCGTGGGTGTGCGAGGCAAATTCATGGCCCTCGGCGGCACGGGCCTTCCACCACGGGGCCCAGTGCTCGCCGAGGCTGCCGTCGCCGACCTGGGTGGCTTCGTGGGCGGCAAAAAAGGTGACCTTCACCTGGTGGCGGGCCAGCACGTCGGCGATCAGCGGCGCCACCGCCATATGACCGGTGTCGAAGGTGAGGTAAACGGGCTTGGCGCAGGCCTCGGGCGCTGCGGCCTGCGCCGGCAGGGCCCAGAGGATCACTGCGGCCGCGGCGACCGCCGCGCGGCACCAGGCACGCAGCCCCTGCTCGCCCAGACGCGTGCCGAGACGCGTGCCGCGAGAGCCGCGGTCAGCGGCGGGCGTGGTCCAGCGTCCAGATGCCATGGGGCGACTTGCCCACCGTGACCTGGCGCACGACCTTCTTGGTCTCGGTGTCTATGACCGTCATCTTGCGGGCCCAGCGGGAGCTGACCAGCAGCAGCTTGCCACCGGCCACCACCTCCATGCAGTCGGGTCCACCGGGCGCCGCGAAGGTATCCACCCGGGTGAACGACTGCAGGTCGATCTTGCTGATGGTGTTGGCCACGCGGTTGCTCACGTACACATGGCGTCCGTCGCCCGCGCCGCGGAAGGCGTGCGCGCCCTGCCCGGTCTGGATCTGGTTCACCTTGCGCGGCTCCTTGCCGCTGATGTCCCACACCTCGACGAAGTCGGCGCCCGTCATGCCCACGAGCAGGTGACGGTCGTCGCTGGTGCCGTAGATGTCGGCGGGCATGGTGCCGGTCTTGGCGCGCCACTTCAGGGCCTGCGTGGCCAGGTCGATGGCCACCAGCTCGTCGCTGTCCTGCATGGTCACGTAGACGGTGGTGCTCTTGGTGTCGATCCAGAGGTGGCTGGGCGTCTTGCTGGTGGCAATGCGCTTGACCAGTTGCGGCTCCTTGCCGTCCCACTTGTAGATGTCCACGTGGTTCAGGCGGTTGGCGGCCGTCACGAACCACTTCATGTCGGGCGAGAAGCGCAGGTGGTAGGGGTCGAGAATGCCGCGCACCGTGCGTTGTACCTGGGCCGTCTTGGGGTCGATGAAGGTGAGCGTGTCGGCCGCCGCATTGGCCACGATCACGGACTTTTCGTCCGGGGTCAGGTACAGGTGGTGCGGTTCCTTGCCGGTGGGTAGCCGCTGCGTCTCCTGCCAGGTGGCCGGGTCGATGACGCTGACGTTGGCTTCCAGGGAATTGAGGACAAAGATGGGGGACGATGGGGCGGATGCGGCCCCGGAAGGGGCAGATTTGGCGGGCTGGGCCGAGGCTGCGATAGCCAGGGCAGCCGATGCGAGACCCAGGGCCCACTTGCGCAAGAGACGGTTCACGAACAAGGCTTTCTAATGAACCTCAAGTGTAGCCCCCTGCCCCCTGGCTTCCCGGGTAACTCTTTGTGGGTGTGGGGTCAGGCGCGCAGCGCCTGCAGGTCAGCGGCGTCCAGCCATCGCCACTGGCCCGGCGCCAGATCGGCCGGCAGGGTCAGGACGCCGATACGCGAGCGATGCAGCGTCTCCACCCGGTTGCCGACCGCCGCCACCATGCGTTTGACCTGGTGGTATTTGCCTTCGGTGAGGGTCAGGCGCAGGGCGTGGTCGCCGGTGGCCTCACAGGCGGCGGCCCGCACGGGGTGTGGGTCATCATCGAGCACCACGCCTTCAAGCAGGCACTGGACCTGCCTGGCATCGACGGGATGGCGCGTGCCCACCTCGTACACCTTGGGCACGTGGTGGCGCGGCGAGGACATCCGGTGGATGAAGGCGCCGTCGTCGGTCAAAAGCAGCAGGCCGGTGGTGTCCTGGTCCAGCCGCCCCACGGCCTGCACGCCCTGTACCGCGCCTTTGGCAGGTCGCTGGCGCAGGGGCGCGGGCAAGAGGGTGTAGATGCTCGGGTAGGCGGAGGGTTTTTGCGAGCACTCGGTGCCCGCCGGCTTGTGAAGCATCAAGTAGGCCCGGGCCTGGTACACCCACGGGACGCCCTGCACCGCGTAGGCCAGGCCTTCGGGCTCGAATTCGGCGCTGGCCTGGACGCAGGTTTGGCCATTGACGGTGACATGCCCCTGCTGCACCAGGCCCGCACACACACGTCGGGTACCGAATCCTTGGGAAAATAAGAGGTCTTGGAGCTGCACGACGCGCCGATCGTACAGGCCCCGCAAACATTCAAAGGAGACAACGATGAACCGACGCCCCCTCTTGCGCCATGCCTTCGCGGTGGCCGCCACCAGCCTGTTCGCCACCTGGGCCAGCGCCCAGGCCTGGCCGTCCAAGCCGGTCACCCTGATCGTGCCCAACCCGCCGGGTGGCCTGGTCGACTCGTCGGCGCGGCTGGTGGCCGACCCGCTGGGGAGGTTCCTGAACCAGAGCGTCGTCATTGACAACCGCGGCGGCGGCAGCGGCAACGTGGCCTATGGCCATGTGGCACGCTCACCGGCCGACGGCTACACGCTGCTGATTTCGTATTCGGCCTACCACGTGGGCAATCCCTCGCTCACGCCCCGACTGCCCTGGGCGCAAAAGGACTTCGCACCGGTGGCCCTGATCACGGTGGCGACCAACGTGATCGCGGCCCACCCCTCGGTGCCAGCCAACACGCTGTCGGAATTCATCGCCTACGTGAAGAAGAACCCGGGCAAGCTCAGTTATGCCTCGCAGGGCAACGGCTCGCTCTCGCATATCGGCACCGAGATGTTCAAGAGTCAGACTGGCACGAGCATGGTCCATATCCCCTACCGGGGGTCTGGTCCGGCGATCCAGGACGTGCTGTCGGGGCAGGTGCAGGTGTTCATGACCACCCCACCCTCGGTGATGCAGCATGTGCAGGCGGGCAAGCTCAAGGGCTACGCCGTCACCGGCAAGGCGCGTCACCCTGGCCTGCCCAATGTGCCGACGACCACCGAGGCGGGCCTCAAGGGCTTTGAGCTGGAGGCCTGGGTGGCGGTGTTCGCACCGGCGGGTACACCGGCCGACGTGATCCAGAAACTCACCACGGGCCTGAAGCAGGCCCTGGAGCAACCAGATACCAAGACCCGCGCCACCGCAGCGGGGATCGAACTGCGCTATCTGCCGCCCGACGCGCTGGACGCGATGGTCAAGCAGGAAACCGAGTTCTGGGCCAAGACGATCAAGAGCGCGGGGATCACGGCGGATTGAACGCGGGGGCGGGTTATGCCGCCCGATTCACCTTGCCAAGGGTAGTTCATTGAACTACACTTCAGGTGTGGAATTTGAATGGGACGAGGCCAAGAGCGGAAGGCGAATTCACGAGAGGTGAAGCAGTATGAAAACCGTTCGCATGACGATTGATGTCCGCAACCCCAAGGTCAAGCCTGCAGGACGGATCGACAAGTCCCGCGTGGATGCCACCACACCAGCCGATATCGCCCGACACAAGGTTGCAGACGATGCAGACGCCATGCGCGACGCAGCCAAGTTCGCGCGGCGGGTGCGCCGACGGCTCGGGTTCAGTCAGGCTGAATTCGCGCAACGTATCGACGTCTCCTTGGACACCATCCGCAATTGGGAACAAGGCAAGCGCTGCCCGACGGGCGCTGCGAAGGCGCTTCTGAAGGTGCTGGACAAAGCCCCCGAGGCGGCGCTGGCCGCCCTGCACTAGTTCAGTCGCGGCGCCCTCACGCCATCGCCACCCGGCGTGCGTGTTCGCGCAGCACGCGCTTTTCGTGGAAATTCAGGCTGCGATTGAGCGCGTTCTTGCCACGCAGTAGCAGCTCGCGGTCGACCTCGGGCGGTACGCCGCGCAGGGCGGGTAGTTCGTCGCGCAGGGAATCGCGTTCCTCCTGAGGCAGCGCCTCCCACCAGGTGTTGACCACAGCCTGCATGGCGGCCTCGAGGTCTTCGTCGGGCATGGAGGCGGTTGAGGACGTGGCCCCGCCGGTCCCCAGCGCCTGCCCCAGATCGGACGAACGCAGCACGAGGCGGCGGTCTGCCTCGCGCAGCAGGCGGGCCCAGTTGGGGTCCTGCTGCATCAGCCGCGACATGGACTCCGCGCGCTCGTCGGCCAGCAGGCAGACGGTCAGGCCCGCCATCTTGGCGGCTTCGATCGGTGCGGACAGGCGGTCGTCGTCGCTGGCAATCAGCACGATGTCGATACGGCCCTCGCGCGCCAAGGCCTGCAGGTCCGACGCCATCTGCCGCACAAGGGCGTTCCCGTCGCTGTCAGCGGTGGGCACGAGGCGCAGCGACTGGTCATCGACCACTGCCTGATCGTCCACATCGGCATACCAATAGGTGCGAAGCAAGTGCGATCGCAGGCCAGCGCGCGCGAGCACCTGTTGCAAGGTCTCGGCGACGCGATCACGGGGCAGCGCCGCAGAGGCACTGCCTTCGGGATCATCCAGACGGGCAAGCCAGCGGAGATAACGTGCATCGACGAGGGCGACGGCACGGGGCAAGGCGTGGGTATTCACGGTAGTAGTAGTAGTTCAGTAGGCCAGCCAGGGCGGAAACCAAGACGTAAAACGCTGCGGCTCGTGAGATAGAGAGCGCCGCGGAGGACGTAGCGAGAAGGAATTTTAACGGACCGGAACACGCCCGCCATGAAGGGCACGGCCAGCCGGGAGATCGCCCCACAAGGTGGAAAGCGGCGCAGCCCACAAGCCATCGCCCAGAGGCACGATCTCTTCGCCGTCGTACAGCACAACGCCCATCTTGAACTGTCCACCGGCCAGGCCGGCAAACTTCCTGAGACCTCGCAAGTCGCTTTCCTTGACCGTTGCAGAAGCCTTGACCTCAACGCCCACGAGCTGACCCGCCGCGCTCTCGATCACCAGGTCGACTTCGACCTTGTCGTTGTCCCGATAACAGAGGACACGGTAATCGCCCTCGGCGGTGGTCGCATGTTTGAGCAATTCCCCGAACACAAAGGTCTCCAGCACGTTTCCAAAACGCGTCCGGTCGCTCGCGACCTCCTGGGCTGACAGGTCCAGGAGCGCAGACAGCAGCCCCGAGTCGATGAATTGCAGCTTGGGCGTCTTGACGATGCGATTGAGGCGGTTACGCGCCCAGACGTCCACCCGCCGCAGCAGGTACATCTGCTCCAAAACACCGACATACTTGGCAGCTGTCTTGCTGTCCAGGCCGACTTCACCCGCCAGCCGCGTGTAATTGCACATCTGCCCTGCGACTTGCGCCAGGACATGCAGAAAACGCGACATCCGATCCAGGTGGTCGACCTGCGCCACTTCTCGCACATCGCGCTGGATCAGCGCATCGAGATACTGCCGGGCCCAGGTCACCCGGCGCCGAGACGTGGGTCGTGCAAGGGATTCCGGGTAGCCCCCTCGCAACACCCGATCGACCAGGCTGGGCGTGTGGGCAAGGGGCCGGAGCTGGGGAATCTGCCCTGCGTACACGCAGTCCAGCCAATTGGCTGGGGCGCGCCCCATCTCACCCTGGGACAAGGGCAGCAAGGTCAGGGTCTCCATCCGCCCCGCCAGCGAATCCGCGACAGTGGGCAAGGCCATCAGGTTGGCAGAGCCTGTGAGCAGGAACCTTCCGGGACGCCGGTCTTCGTCAACGCTCTTCTTGATCGCCAGCAGCAATTGGGGAGCGCGCTGGACTTCGTCGATGACCGCGCGGTCCAGGCTGCGGATCAGACCGATCGGGTCCTCCTGAGCGGCCAGGAGGGTCAGTTCGTTATCGAGCGTGAGGTAGCGCAGCCCCTGGTCTGCCACCTGGCGCACCAGCGTGGTCTTGCCGGCCTGACGAGGCCCCGCCAGCAGAACCACGGGGGTGTCCGCCATGGCCTCGACGACCCGAGACTCGATCCATCGGGGGAACAGCGGCGGCAAGTTCATCGCCGAATTTTATCGTAAAATTCGGAATGAAATCTCGTAAAATCCGGAATCTAATTGCGTAAATTTCGGAATGAAAGGCCGTAAATTCCGGAATCAGAGTCAAGCTGCTGAGCTCATCCCAGCAGCTTGGCCACCCCGCGCTCCCCGATCATGATGGTCGCGGCATTGGTGTTGGCCGACACCACACGCGGCATCACCGAGGCGTCCATCACCCGCAGGCCCTGAACACCGCGCACCTTCAAATCCGGGTCGACCACCGCGCGGTCGTCGACGCCCATGCGGCAGGTGCTGGTGGGATGAAACACCGTACTTCCGTAGCCGCGGGCGAAGGCTTCCACATCAGTCGGCCCCGGCAGTTTTTCCTCGACCCAGCGGTTCGCGAAGCTCTTTTGCCGATAGATGTCGCGGCACATGCCCAGCCCCTCGACCAGGGTGCGCACATCCAGCGACTCCTTCAGGTAATTCGTCACGATGGTCGGCGACTGCGCCGGGTCCGCGCTTTGAATGCGCACCGACCCCCTGGAGGTCGGACGGCACTGGCACACCGAGACGGTAAAGCCCGGAAAGTCGTGCAAGGGCGTACCCGGTTTGTCCACCGACAGCGGCATCACATTGAACTGGATGTCGGCGCGGCCATCTTGCGCGTTCGAGGTGCGTCCAAAGCCTCCCACCTGCCCCGCGCCCACCGTCAACGGTCCGCGCGCATCGAGCAACCACTGCAGGCCCATACGCGCCAACCCGATAGGACTGCGCACCTGGTTATTGAGAGAAATGCGGTCCTTCAGGCGCACGATGGTGCGGGCCTGGTAGTGGTCCTGCAGGTTCTCGCCGACTTCGGGCGCGTCGTGCACCACCGGAATGCCCAGCGCGCGCAGATGGTCCGCGGGACCGACGCCCGACAGCTGCAAGAGCTGCGGACTCTGGAGCGATCCGGAAGACAAAACTACATCGCCATCGCAGCGGAAGGTGATCTCCTCGCTTCCCTGGCGACACACCACCCCCACCGCACGCCCCTGCTCGATCAACACGCGCGAGACCAGCACCCCGGTGCGCAGGGTCAGACCGGGATGGTGTTGCACCGGCCGCAGGAAGGCCGCGGCGGCACTCGAGCGCCAACGCCCCTTGATCGACAGCTGGTAGCGCCCTACCCCATAGTCGGTCGCGGCATTGAAATCCGGATTGAACGGCAGCCCGTATTCCTGCGCCGCGTCCAGCCACGCCTGGCAGCTCGGGTCGTCGTTACGCAACTCGGACACACCCAGCTCGCCCTCGGTACCGTGGTACTCACTGGCTGGTCCGGCAAAGCCCTCGGACTTGCGAAAGTACGGCAGCACGTCGCGGTACGACCAGCCCGTCGCCCCCAGGCGTTCCCAGTCGTCGTAGTCGGCGTGCTGACCGCGGATGTAGATCAGCCCGTTGATCGAGCTGGAACCACCCAGGATGCGACCGCGCGGCCAGATGATGCGGCGGTTGCCGCTCTCGGGCTGCGGTTCCACCTGAAACTGGCGCGCAAAGCGCTCGTCGAAGATGGTGCGAAAGTAGCCCACCGGCAACTTGAGCCAGATCGAGCGATCGGCCCCGCCGGCTTCCAGCAGCAGCACACGCCGGCCGGCGCGCAGCAGCCGATTGGCCACCACGCAACCCGCCGAGCCCGCGCCAACGACGATATGGTCCCAGGGGCCGACGGTGCTTGCGGCCATCGATCAGCCCTTGACGTTATCGAGCAACAGGCCAGTCTCGAAATACGTCTTGGCCGGCACCGGATTCTGAATGCCGCCAAAGCGGGCGTAGAAATCGGTCACCTGCTGCAACCAGCCGTGCGCCGTGCCGTCTTGATAGAGCTTGCGCCACTCGGCGGCGGTGTGGTACTTGGACGCCTTGAACTGCTCCTGCAGTTCCACCAGCGGCACCTGCGCGTAGTTCTGCGCCTGGATGGTGGGCAAGATGGCCGCCGAGTTCTTGATCAAATCGTCGTTGGCCGCGGCCCAGCCCTTGACCACCTGGGCCACCACCGCGCGGTTCTTTTCGAAATAGTCGGTGCGGGTGGCCCAGCCGCCCACGATGGCCGACTTCGGGAAGTAGGCTGAGGCATCCACCAGCATCTTGGCCGCCGGCACGCGCGCCTTGACCTGCATGTTGAACGGCACCCACAGGGCCACCGCCGGCACCGCGCCGGAGATGAAGGAGGTCACCGCCACCGGCATGCCCTGGTTCACCAGCTCGACGTCCTTGGCCGGATCCAGGCCGTTGGCGCGCAGCGCCGCATCGAGGAACACGTGGGCGGTGGTGCCCAGGGTGGTCGCGATCTTCTTGCCTTTGAGGTCGGCCCAGGTTTTCACGCCCTGGTCCTCGCGGATCCACAACTGTGCAGTCGCGAACTCGATGTTGTTGATCAAGAAGGCCTTGCCCTGGCCCCGTGCCGGGAAGTTGGA
>JACCDH011579777.1_pt1 | contig 11599 bp, 10 predicted proteins | sample 7442481 | NCBI WGS metagenome assembly JACCDH01 (sample SAMN15323433, study PRJNA562643) | freshwater metagenome | isolation source: river surface water | place: USA:Blue River Watershed | collected 2017-08-15 | reverse complement strand
TGAACCAACGCAAATGTGCCACTTGCGCCCCCATGTCCTCACCATCGATGGCCACTGAGCCCACAATTTTGTCGCCACTTGTCGCGACCCAAATGTTGTTGAGCGGGTGATCAAGCCTGCTAACAAAATCTGCCAAACCAGAAGCAACCACCACTTCAAACTGGCGACCAAACCCCCAATGCATCGCATAAAACTTGGCGTGCATTTCTGTGATTCTTGCGATGAGGCCGGTTTGATAGCCCTCTGTGATGTCAATCTTCATCGCAAGATCTCCTGTTGTGGTTTGTGTGCAGCTTTACAAGCTTTGCAAAACAATCCTAGCCAACTGCAGAAACTTCGCGCCTATTTTTGGCCAAAAAAAAGCACCTAGATTCCTCTAAGTGCTTTTTTCTGGAGGCGCGACCCAGAGTCGAACTGGGCTAGACGAATTTGCAATCCGCTGCATAACCGCTTTGCTATCGCGATTTTTCTTTAAGAATCAATGAGTTAGTTGTTTTGGGTGTGTTTTAGCCTTAGGTCTTGTCCAACACTCGTCCAACAAAGGGTGAGTATGTCGAGTATTCGAAAGCGCGGTGAGAAGTGGCAAGCACGAGTCCACCGCAAAGACCACAAACCAGTAGTCCAATCCTTCAACACCAAAGCCGACGCCATTAAGTGGGCGCGTAATATCGAATCACAACTTGACCTTGGGGTGCTGGCTGCAAAGCAGTCGATGCCGCGCATGATGTCGGTACTAGCTCGATACCTTGAAGAGGTGACGCCGACCAAGAAGGGGGTGAAGCAAGAGCGAAACCGCATCAGGCAACTGCAAAGCTCAAAGCTGGCCGACATGACCCTTGACAAAATAACCAGCGAAGCTATCGCACAGTACCGCGACACTCGTTTGAAAACTGTTTCGGCAAACACCGTACGCATCGAACTGGCCCTAATCAGCGTGGTGTTTGAGCAAAGCAGGAAAGAATGGGGCTTTGCGCTGACGAACCCCGTCAGGGGCATCAGAATTCCAAAACCCGGTAAGCCAAGACAACGCCGACTCGAAAGAGGTGAAGAAGAAGCATTGTTGGCTGCATGCCGCACCTCACGCGCATACTACCTTCACAGTTTCGTTGTGCTGGCAATTGAGACGGGTATGCGGTTTGGTGAGCTGCTCGGCATTCGTTGGGAACACATTAACCTGATGACCCAAACGATCTTCTTGCCTGATACAAAGAACGGTCACCCAAGAACAGTGCCGCTTTCGACGCGAGCAGTTGGGGTAATAAACGCGTTGCCAAGGGCCATCAACGGCAAGCTTTTCAACTCGGGGTACCAGAGCATTCATAACGCGTTTAACTTGGCTGTCACCAAAGCCCAAGGCACTCGGCCGGACAGCGACACATTTTTGCGTGGGCTTCGGTTCCATGACCTACGCCATGAAGCCGTGACCCGGCTGTTTGAGAAGGGGTTGAACCCAATCGAGGTCGGGATGGTCAGTGGACACAAGACGCTGTCGATGCTTCAGCGTTATACGCACTTGCGGTCTGAGGAACTGGTAGCAAAGTTGGCTTGAATGTCAACCCCTACCGCTAGTGCTTTGAACAGATGTGAGTTAGCGATAAAATTTTAGCCATCACCGAGAAATTGGTGATGACCGTCGTAAGGGGTGGCTGTCCCATCTAATGCAGTGAACAAGCCCGTACGAGCCTGGTGCTTTAAGCCGACTGGCCGACATACGAAAAGATGGTCTCCAACTGAGTTGGAGGCTGTGCTTTTTGTGAAGCCTCCAACGTTTCTAAACAAACTTGGAGCGCCAAATGGCCAATTTACATTTTTCTCTCGGTCGTAATACCTTCGACAATCAACCCGCACAAAGCACAGCTACCGACTTCGACAACTTCGTCAGTCAGATCAGCAATACGGGCAGCACTAAAAAAGGTGAAGTCTTTGTGTGTGCCCCGCTGGCAACAGGTGTGCATTCGAATCCATCAAAATATTCCGGCATTGGACACTGGCGCATTCGTGAACTGGCAATGCCACGATCGTTCATCGCACTTGATGGTGATTACTTTGCGAGCCCCTCAGTTTTTACAGATTTTCAAATTCAAGTTTCACAATGGTCCGCAATGGTTTACACCACTGCATCACATACACCGTCTGCACCAAGGGCGAGGGCAATCATTGAACTGAACAGGCAGATTGATCGTGCCGAGGGAATCGCACTGGGAGAGTCCATCGAACGGATGCTGACCTCAAAACTTGGCAGTGGCAACATCACATTGGATCCAACTGTATACCGCGCTGAGCAACCTGTTTACACACCATTGGTTGGCGCACAAATCTCTCGATACCGTGGAAACCCTTTGGATGTAAGCGCAATCTTGGCTGCTTACCCAGCGCCTGTTCCGTCAACAACTGCATTGGCTGCAGCGCAACTGCAAGCTTTGATGTCCCCTGTCATGGCAGCAATCCTTCAGCCACCTGAAACGCCGACAGAGATTGCTAAGGTTCAAGGCGCTTTGGCACTGGTATCCGCTGACTGCCCTTACCCTGACTGGATCCAGATCTTATTTGCATTGCACTCAACTGGATGGGTATGTTCAGAAACTCTTGCTCGAGGATGGAGCATCAGCGCTCCGCATCGTTATAACGCGGCAGTGTTTGATTCCGTATGGCAAAACGCCAAACCGCTCGGGGGCATCTCGATCGCCACCCTTTATCACCGAGCGCAACAGGGGCGCCTTTCTGGAGCGAATCTGACGACAGGTGCATCTTCGGCTATTGGTGTACCAAATAACCAGATGTCAACACACTCCCTCGGTCAAATGAATATTCCAACAGTTCCGCCCCCACCTCGTACATATGTGTTTGGGGATGTGATCGTCCCGGGAACGGTTGCGGTTATGGCTGGAGTTGGTGGAACAGCGAAAACTGGCCTTGCAATTCAAATGTGTATTCAAGGGGCCCTTGGGCAAAACCTCGGTCCTATTCAAGTAGGGAGCTTTGCCTCCATGATGTTTCTGGCGGAAGAGACTACGGGTGAGCGTGACAGGCGCTTTGGGGCATTGTGTACTCGGCTTAGCACCTACGAAAGAGGACGCGTTGAGCAAATGGTGCAGTGTTATGCCGAGGCTGGCAATGATTTGCGTCTGACAGCACTTGCAGATGGCAATGTTATTGAAACACATTGGGTCGAGCACATTACAGAGCTTGCACAAGCGCATGAAAAAGTTGTAGGCGTCAAAGTCGGATTGATTGTTATTGACCATGCTCGACTGGTCATGTCAGGCGATCCAATTGCGAGCGACCATGTGACTGCCCTGCTCAGAGCTTTGAATAACATTGCTGTGAATACCGGAAGTGCGGTGCTTTTGTTGGCTCATAGCCCAAAGAGCACGATCGGGAAAGAGGGGGAGCCAGATGCTTCAGAGGTTTTCGGATCCGGCGCCTTTGTCGATCACAGCAGGGCTGCATTTGTTTTGCACACCATGCGAGAGAAAGAGGCTAAATACTATGGCTTTAACGATAGGGATCGAAAAGAGCATGTAAGCCTGTCTGTGGTGAAAGCAAACTACGGCAAATCCAACCAACAGTGGTGGCTGCGCAAAGAGGTTGTTCAGGGGTGGCAAACAGTCGAGTTGGTGCCTGTATTTCTCTTTGCAAAGGGGCAAGCCCAGACCCTGTCAGGGCTGGTTCGGAAAATCGTGGATTTGGTCAAAACTGATCCGGGAAAGTTGACTCGCCGTGCCATCCGTGATCAATCGGGTGTTAAACGTTCATTGGCAGCTTCTGAGCGCGATGTTGGTGACGCACTGCAACGTGCATTGGATGAGGGGCACCTTGTGTTGCGCCCACCAACTCGAGATGAGAGGGGTAGGTATAAACATTCAGCCAATGTTCGGGAAGTGCTCGACATTGCTGGATCTGTGAGTTGATGGCTGTGGCTCGTGGTGGAGACGGTTTCGGCTGTCTCCACACTTTTCGTAACAAAATCAACAAGTTACAAGACTTCGACCGCGGTGCAATTTAGATGACAACAAACCCCACACTTTCTTCAATGAAATCAATAAGTTATGTGGTGTAGAACAACCCCCGTCCCTTGCGGGACGAGTAAGCCGTCCCCGCAGTGTTGGGACAATTTCTGAAACAGCAGCAGTGGCTATTGTTATGAAAATATTTCGTAAAAACTGGCAGGCACTCGGTTCATGGACTCCTGTGTGCAATACAAAACACAAGCTCGGACGAGCCTCTATCAAGGTGCAAATCAATGTCAAGAAACTTTACTTTTAGAACAGCTGGCGGGCGTATCACCTGCCTTCAATGCAACGCCAAGTCAAAGAGAACTGGCATCCAGTGTCGTGCGCCTGCAGCAAATGGTAAGACCAAATGCCGGTTCCATGGAGGAGCGTCAACTGGCCCCAAGACAGATCAAGGCCGACAGCGTTGTGCAGAGGCTAAAACCATGCACGGCAATGAAACGCGCAAAGCGCGAACCGAACGGGCGGAGAGTATGCGTCGGATTCGCGAGTTAGAGGACCTAGGACATGCGCTGGGGATCATGCAGGGGGCCAAAACAGTAGGAAGGAAGCCCTTAAAAACCCTTGAAAACAGAAAGAATTAAAAGAATAATGTCCTTAACAAAGCCTAACGGAATAAATTTTATGGTGCAAAAAAGTGTCATTAAAGCCTATATCGCTAGCATTTTTATTTCATCATTGATTGGTTGCAGTGGCGGTGGAGGTGTTGATTCAAAGTCTTCGCCAACCGGAGCATTCGAATTAACTAGTAGCTTGGGAACAGCATTAACTGCACCTTTTACTTGCGATGGCACTGGTTCATCCCCAGACCTGGCGTGGTCCAATTTGCCATCAAATACTTCTGAACTTGCGTTGCTGATGAGCACAGAGGCTCCCGGACAAACAAAATACAACTGGGTGCTTTACAACATTCCTGCTGGAATTTCACAATTAAAGCGCGATTCATTTGGAGTTGGTGTGTCTGGCCTTGGTGATGATGGTGCTTACCTTGGATATCAACCCCCATGTTCCAGTGGTGCAGGTTTGAAAAGTTATACATTCACACTTTATGCTTTATCTTCGCCACCAGTAATAACTTCTAGCCCAGTCACAGGTGCATCCCTTAAAGCTGCGCTTGCATCAGTAACTATAGGAACCGCATCTTTAACGATGGCTTATGACGCCCCGGGTGCAAGTGGAAATGGTCACTCTATTGCGTGTGGGTATGTTCAAGAATCAACAAGAGCTTCAAAATTTGGCACTGCGTCGGTAAGTTGCGACGGAACATACGCTTATGTAAGTTCAAATGGAATAGCTACTCACAGCATGATGGATGGAATTACGGCAACCAATTTGCAAGTGCCTACTGCTCAAAACTTTTTAGGTCAATACGGGTGGAAAATCCCGTTGAACCCAGCCATTGCACAAACGCCAACAGATGTTCTAGATGGCCCAATCGGGGTAGCAATCAACGGCGTACCAATTTTTAATCCATGTAAGCAAGGCGGCTGCACACCTCCCGGTGGTGGTGATACCAAAGTTCTTGGTGAGTTAGATAACTGCAATGGTCACGCAGGTCGTGCCGATGATTACCACTACCATGCCGCGCCTACATGTTTAATGGCTGGGCAAAATGCCAACTATTGGGATACCCATCCAATTGGCTGGGCCTTGGACGGTTTCGCCATTTTTGGTTTTAATGATCCCAATGGATCGACCGCCTCTCGGGACGGAATATGCGGTGGTAACACCGCTTTAAATACGAATGCCCCCGCAGGATATGCCTATCATGTAACCTCTAATTCGCCTTATGTCATGTCCTGCCTGCGGGGAACGCCAAGCCCAGATTTGTCTGGTCAAGGGGCTAAATACGCCCCATTAAGAAAGCCACCAGTCGACCCTTTGCCGACGGTTTCGGCCATGTCTCTTGCCACAGACAACAATGGGTATTCAGTTTTGCAGTTCAATAGCGCTACCAGTTTCAACACCACGCCAGACAATTCAAATTCCTACAGCACAGTTAACCCAGCTGGAACCTACAAAATTCTTTATAAAAAAATGACTGGTATTTCGTTGACAACTGAATTGGCAAAAACGGCCAACTCAGGGAAAACAGCTTGTTGGGAATTCATATTTCAAAATAGTGCCAACTCTAACTCGCAACCCTCAATGAACTTTTGCAAGTGAAAAAAATGATAAAAACCTACAGGCAAATAAATCTTTCATTTTTTATTTTTATGGCTTTAAGTACAGCTTTGTTTGATAAAGCCGCACATTCGCATGAACTTCAAGAAAATCGCGCAAGTCTAGTGCTCAGAAATGAACGCCAAATTAGCATCACTTTTTATCTGAACCTAAGTGAGTTGATGCACAAAACGATAGCACCAAAGCAGAATCGTTTTGAACTTGTCGCCAAACTAGCAGCTACTACCGAGGATGATTTTTTAAAAAACTACGACTTTACAAAAAAAAATACGGAAGGGTCGGTTCTTTTTAAACATGCATCTGGGAAAAAGATTACTGCAAGAGAGTGGCAGTGGCCCGATCCAAAAACAGCACAGAAAAGCATGCGTGAATTAACCATGCAAACTGTTGTTGGTTCTAGTAGTCACGTTCACGAAAATCCAATTGAAGTCAAATTACAAATTCAAAGTGATGTGTCAATAGATTCATTAATGCTTGAGCTCCCGTCTTCAATGAGGCCCATGACCTTAGTAGCAAGCCGTCCCAAACAAACGAGGTTTGACCTTTCAGCTAAAGAAATAACGATCCATTTCTAGATGTATTGAATCGTTTGAGCAGATCATGGTGCAACCCTACGCTAGGGGGACCCAAATAGAAAACGGTGGGGTGGGGGTGCGGTGGGGTCGGCTTAGGTAGGATTTTGCAGTGGGGGTACCACACCTAGCTAGTATGCGGATGGTGCACGGCATAGTGACCGACGCAGTCGGCTTGACTCAATCACAGGAACTGGTACCCTACCCAGTCCAATTTCTGTCCAACTGAGCGTTGGACAAGACCATCAGAACCACAAAACAAAAAGCCCCTCACGGGGCTAACTTGTTGATTCAAAAAGTGAAATCTGGAGGCGCGACCCAGAGTCGAACTGGGCTAGACGAATTTGCAATCCGCTGCATAACCGCTTTGCTATCGCCAAATCTCAGGAAAATCAACAAGTTAGCGATTTTGGTTTGTATGGTTTTGGTCTCGTCCTTCGGGGTTAAAGGACAGAAAAAGGACACGCAGAGGTTACCAGTTCCTGTGGGTGAGTCAAGCCGACAGCATCGGTCACTTTGCCGCGCACCATCCGCATACTAGTTGGGTGGGTTACCCCCTTCAAAATCCAGCCCAAGCCGACCCCACCGTACCCCCACCCCCCCGTTTTCTAATTGGGTCCCCAAGTAAAGGGTTGAACCATGATCTGCTCAAACGAGGGTTGCACTCAATCACTATTGTTTAACACCATACATTGTGAAACCGTAACCGCTTTGAGTGCCGACATAAATTTGTGCACCAACTCCGCTGCCCACTAAAAGCGCTTTCCCCACACCCTCAAGCGACAAGACACAGGTGTTACTGGTTATGTTCACATCAGCAAACCTTTTTGATGCATTTGGAGTGATCGTTCCAGAAAAATTGCATGTATCGATTGACCCCGAAATATTCCGGTTAGCGTCAATAGAAAAAGTGGAGTTTTGGCCAACAGTTACGCCCGAATAATTTCCCACCAAATCGGCGATGACAAATGGGCTTGAATAAGTGTTGTCATATGTCTGCGTGATAACTCTGGTATTGCCTACCCCACCACTCATCGTGTAATTCAGAGTCGTCCCTGTTCTTACGGTCGTCGCAGAAATGGATTTACCCTGCTCGAAAGTACCGTTGATCATCCCGTGTGATGTATCAAAAATAACATCATTATTTGTATCAACTCGCAAAGTACCAAACATTCGCCCAGTTGGGGATGCAGTTCCATAAAACTGGTAGAAGGCACCATTTGATTGGACCAACATTTTTACTGGTCCGCCCGCATTTGCTGTTCCATTCCAAAGTCCCTCGGCACTTTGTTGCCCGATTGCCGCAGCTGATGTATCTGGCGCGGGAGTACTTACAACACCGGCTGCTCCACCGCCACCACCACCGCCACAGGCGATAAGTAAAGATGGCAGCAATAACAAAAGATATTTTTTCATATTGACTCTCAATTTTTTAGTAAGTGGTGCAGTTTGTGTATTGACCGTTTCTGTAGCACTGCGTCTGAATCGGGGTTCTTATTTGTTGAGGTTGAGGTTGGGTTTGCTGTTGCAGCAAGCGCATAGAGTTTTCAAAACTAGCGTCAGCGTTTCGTCGAGCTTGAGCTGCACCCATGTATTGATCACAGTTTTCCCCCCTACGGGCTAGCTCCTCCGCCCTTGCACCATGATTGATATTCACAGAGGGAAGCGTCAGGTAATCGACGCACAACTTTGATGACGGAGTGTTGCGGTAGTAATCGGCTGAAACGCAGCCACTAAGAAAAATTACAAGCGTAAAAAACACCAGCTGATTCAGTATCTTCATGAGGCACCTTTTAAGGAAGGTTGAAAACATTTTTTGGGTATCTTATCCCGTGGTTCTTTGTCCGTCAAACAAAGAAGATTTGGGCATGGCCAAACCTTCACCCAAACACGCTGGCGATCATTTTTTGGTCTTGCTTGGCGCGACTATTCGATCCACTCGGATCAGTTTGGGGTTATCGCAAGAGGCTTTGGCGGTTGATGCTGGCTTGGATCGCTCTTATATGGGCGGAATAGAAAGAGGCGAACATAATCTGACGATAATTAACTTAGCCAAGATATGTAGTGCTCTAGATGTAAATATCTCTGAAATATTAAGCAAATCAGGTAATTAATTAATCATTGACTTGGTTTTCTACCGGGGGTTTTGTGACCTGACATGAGCCCCAGTGCGTACCCAAGGTCCTCTAACGCACGAAGCCAACGCATGCTCTCAGCTCGTTCGGTTCGCGCTCTGCGCGTTTCGTTGCCGTGAATGGTTTTAGCCTCGCCGCAACGCTGTCGGCCTTGATCTGTCTTGGGACCAGTTGATGCTCCTCCGTGGAACCGGCATTTGCTTTTACCTTTTGCTGCAGGTGCACGGCACTGGATACCAGTTCTTTTTGACTTGGCGTTGCATTGACGGCAGGTGATTCGCCCACCAGCTGTTCTAAAAGTAAAGTTGTTTGACATAGATTTACACCTTGATAGAGGCTCGTTCAGGCTTATTTTTTGAATTTCGCACAGCACCCTTTGAACCGACACGGGTTGCCTGTCTTGAAATGTTGATTGCCTTGGTTCTCTTGAATACCTTGAGCATCTTGATCTTCTTGAATGCCTTGATTACCTTGAGTATGTTGAGCTTCTTGATTTAGTACTAAAGATCGAAGGAACTCAAGCATCTCAAGGTATTCATAGGGTCAGAGTTGATCTCCTCGATACATGGCTTCGTCGGCAGTGTCAAACCACTTGCCCTGAACCATAGATTGATTCATGACCAAGTACCACTTGCCGCTCTTGGCTTGTTTGACGGTCATGGTGTGGTCGCGACGAACGCAGTGATACCCCCCGGATTTGGTTTTACGCCACCCCGTTGGCTGAGGCTTACGCTTCACAAGCAAATCAAGCCGATCTCCAAGAACAGCTTTCTCCATCAACGCCATCGTCTCTTCAGGTTTTTTGAAACCATCTCCTGTGAAATGGTTGTCATACACACCAAACCAATCGCCATCGCGCTGGTAGACGGTCATAAGTTCATCACTGTCAAGGATGTAAACATAGTTACCGTTTGAATTTTCGCGCCACTCAGACATTGCTACCCTCCTTGATCGCGAATAAGGTCCAAACCCAACCATTGCCAACTTTGCTGCTGCTAACTGGCATTCCATTTTTCGCTCGGTTCACACTGGGCCATGAAATGCCGGCAGCCTTGGCTGAAGCTTTGATTTGTTCGACGGGCAAAGGGCCGTTTGCAAGTTCATCTTCAAGAAAAGACTTTGCATCGTCCACCACACTCACCTTGCTTGCCTTTGGCGGAGTCAACAACTCAGCAACGGAACGATTGGTGGTTTGATCCCATACGATAAATGAGGACTTGAAGGTTTGCCCCCCGTAGTCAATCAATTTTTCTTCGATGTGGTACTGGTAGCCAAGTCGGTCGTCGCCGATGTTGTTTTTGACAGGCAACATAAAGCGCTGCTTTGTGAGCTCGTCTTCCACCACCATGAACCCGACACGCGGAGCAGCAGTCCATGCCGTTGAGCCAGAGAAGCGCTGTTGTGCCCCCCCGTCGGTTCGCTTGTTCAAGTGAACGATCAACAAAATCATTGCACCTGTATCTTGGGCCAGTGTGCCAAGCGGCATCAATACCCTTCTCACATCGCTGTCTTTGTAGCTATCAACCTTAGTCCCAAGGTAGGCACTTGGTGGGTCAATGATGATCAGCTTAACATCCCCAATCTGCAGCGCCCGCTCCCGCAAGTCGGCCACATCTAAATCAAGCTGAAACATGTCAACATCAGCACCTTCTCGCGCTACGCCCTGAACAATGTGCACCTTTGAGATGTCAGCACCAGCTGCATCGAGTCGAGGTCGAATAGTGCGAGCTGCATCATCTTCATTTGCAAGAATGATGACTGAGCCCAATTTGTCAAAGCTACCATTTCCGGGCAAACCTTTGCCTGTTGTCACACCAGCGGCCAAGTTGATCGAGATTTGACTTTTGCCCAGCCCCGGTTGGCCACCAATTACCGCCAGCATTCCAAGCGGGAAACTCTGATCGACCAACCACTCAACATGTTCAGGTTCTATATCGGCAGCACAGATGGTTACAAGTCGCCCTGAAGGTTTGAATTGTTGAACTTGTGGTTTGGTTGGCATTTCACCTACATAGCCAGCATTCTTTGCGTGATATGCCAGTGTGCCGAACCCGATACCCCCAGATTCATCGAATCCATCCCAAACACGATTGAAGGCGTCTTCGTCCCACTTTGTACCCTGTGAACTCCATGAGTGTGCCAAGTCGTACGAGCAAGTCCAACCTGTAGCAGCGACAGCCCAAACAACATCACGCCATTCGCAGTACCCAATATCAGGGCTGATTGCCGACAGCATAGCCTTCACCAAGTTAATGTTTGAGTCGATTTCAGGGCAATCGAACTTCTTTGTTGAAGCATGTTTGCCTCGTGTTTTGATCAACGGGGGAAATTTGGCCACGGCTTGGTCGATCGCTGACACCATTTCGTCAAAGCTCAAGGGACCACCCCCCGTTTCACTAAAAGTAGCCAGCTTTGGGTTTGCAGAATCACGGAAGTTCAGGGTTCCGGGAACACGCAAAATTCGGGCAGCATCAGCACTGATCGGGTCTGCCCCCAAAAACATACGCCCGGACAAGTACTGAAGTTTGTCAGCAACCGGTTGCCATTCTTCGCGTTCAATGACTTCAGTGAACACCCAGATAGCATGAACACCATAGCCTGTCAGGTTAATCAGCGTTGGTTTTGGAAGGCCCGTGTGGAAGAGAAAGCCCTCAAGGGCCACTTGGACCTCTTCAACTGTTTCGTATTTACTGCC